>OLOU01001327.1_pt1 | contig 17443 bp, 11 predicted proteins | sample 1672101 | NCBI WGS metagenome assembly OLOU01 (sample SAMEA3136645, study PRJEB25190) | human gut metagenome | biome: human gut; feature: human-associated habitat; material: faeces | place: Austria | collected 2013
TCAACGGAGGTGCCGGGATGCTCAGGGCCGCCGTTCGGCACGATTTCCTCGCCCAATGCCTCGGACAGCGAATCGTACATGCTGATGGTCTTCCATTCGCCGCCGAAGTCGTATTCGGTGCCGTCGAGCAGGGTGACCTTGTGCGAGCCGTAGACGTCCATGGCGGTCTTCTGCACGAGCTCCTTGACCAGCTGGCCGATGGAATCATAGGTGCCATAGGCCTGGTAGGCCTCGACCATGGTGAATTCGGGGGCGTGCGTGGCGTCGACGCCCTCATTGCGGAAGTCGCGGTTGATTTCGAACACGCGATCGATGCCGCCGACCAGGCAGCGCTTGAGGAACAGTTCCGGGGCGATGCGAAGGTACAGGTCAAGGTCGAAGGCGTTCATGTGCGTGGTGAACGGGCGGGCGGCCGCGCCACCGTGCAGGGTCTGCAGCATCGGGGTTTCGACCTCGAGGAAGTCGTGGTCGTCAAAGGTGCGGCGCAGGGAGGCCACGGCTTTGGAGCGGTTGCGCACCATGTTGCGGATGTTCTCGTCCGCGATCATGCCGATGTACGGCTTGCGGGTGCGGGTGTCTTCGTTCAGGTCCTTGTGCAGGGCCGGCAGCGGCTGCAGGGCCTTGGAGGCGATAGCCCACTCAGTGGCGAATACGGACAGCTCGCCGGTCTTGGAGGCGATGACGCGGCCCTTGAGGTACAGGTGATCGCCAAGGTCGACGAGCTGCTTGAACTGCTTGAGCGAGTCGGCGCCAATCTCCTTCTTGGAGATCATGCCCTGAATCTTGGTACCGTCACCGGCGGACAGCTGCACGAAGCACAGGCCGCCCGCGTTGCGCAGGAACAGCACGCGGCCAGCAATGCCGACCATGTCTTCGGTCTCTTCGCCAGCCTCGAGCTTGCCGTCATACTTGGCGCGGACCGCCTCGATGGTGTCGGTGACGTCCAAGTGCACCGGGTAGGGGGCGATGCCGGCCTCAAGCATCATCGCGCGCTTGGCCACGCGCATCTGCACCTGCTCGGGGTGAGCCAGCGGGCCGAACTCCTTGTTGGAGGGGTCCACGGCTTCGTCCAGCGTGGCACCGGACTTGATCTTCTCGCGGATGGTGGCGTCCTGCTCGAGCAGCATTTCCGCACGTTCGACGGTGCTCATCTGCGGGACGGCCGGGGTTTCATTCTCAGTGTTTTCGGTATTTTCGACAACTTCAGCCATGATTCATCAGTGTACGCAAGGCCGGCGATTATGAGCCCGGCAGACCGTACGGCCATCTGAACACCCGCTCACATGACGCAAAACCGGCTCTGCACAAGGCTTGAGAGACCTGTACACACGGCGAATCCACCATCACGCAACACTCGCGACATGCCGATTTGCATTGTCCACCACCACAATGTAATATCTACGTCTGTTGCCAAACGGGCTGTAGCGCAGCTTGGTAGCGCGCTTCGTTCGGGACGAAGAGGCCGCGGGTTCAAATCCCGCCAGCCCGACAACTGGACCGGATTGTTGAGAAATCAGCAATCCGGTTTTTCGTTTCCTAACCCAACAATCAGACCAAGCGATCGGACAGCGGTAAACAACCCGCCACGCACAGCGACAAACCGCGTCGCGGCAAGGCCCGTATTTGTTGGCGGACCACCGTAATATATCGCTCGAATCAATCGATTGCCGCACTGTTTTTGTAAGTAATACTGAAGTAATTAGAGGAACCATGAAGAAGAGTCTGCTTGCACTGGCTTCGGGCGCGTTCATTCTCGGTGCCGCCGAGTTCGTGATGATGGGTATTCTGCCGCAGGCCGCGGCCGCCACCGGCGTGGGCATCCCCACCGCAGGCCATTACATTTCCGCGTATGCGATCGGCGTGTGCTTCGGCACACTGATTCTGGTGTTCGGCCGCAAGGTGCCGCCGAAGAACCTCATCATATTGTTTATGGCGATTGCCTTGGTAGGCAATCTGGCTTCCGTGTTTTCCGTCAATGCCGCCATGCTGGTCGTCGCGCGATTCGTCGCCGGCTTGCCGCACGGCGCGTTCTTCGGCACGGCCACGCTCATTGCCAAGACTCTGGCGGAGAAAGGCAAGGAAGCGCAGGCCGTATCCGTGATGGTCACCGGACAGACCGTGGCCAATATGCTCGGCGTACCGGCGGGCACCCTGATGGCCGAGTTCCTTTCCTGGCGTCTTGCCTTCGGCATTTTGGCCGCTTGGGCGGCAATGACGATTGTGCTGGCGTTGGCGTGGATTCCGTACGTTGCACCGATTAAAGACGCGGGCATCGCCGGTCAGTTCAAGTTCCTCACCCGCCGTGGCCCGTGGGTGATTTTGGCCGCCGTGTTCACCGGCAATGCCGGTGTGTTCTGCTGGTGGAGCTACGTCTCCCCCTGGCTGCAGAAAACCGGCGGATGGTCGTCTTCCCTGGTGCCGATGCTGATGATGCTTGCCGGCTTTGGTATGGTCATCGGCGGTCTGCTTGGAGGTCGTCTGACCGACCATTGGAGGCATGCCGGCGCGGCCGCAATAGGTCAGTCCATCTCCTGCCTCGGCTTGTTGCTGGTGCTGATCACTCCGGGCAATCAGCCGATGACCGCTGTACTGACGTTCTGGATCGCCGTCGGATTGTTCTTTACTTCCGCTCCACAGCAATTGCTGATGACCGAAGCCGGCCAAGGCGGCGGCGAGCTCATCGCCGGCGCAGCCGTGCAGGTGGCCTTCAACTTCGGCAATGCCATCGGCTCGATTGTCGGCGGCGCGATGCTCACCACCTTCTCGATGAACTATCGCTATACCGGTCTGGGCGGTATGCCGCTGGCCCTGCTTGCCGTAGGGCTGCTGGCCTTCTACTCGTGGCGCTGCGAAACCGATACCGACGCCATTCACCGCATGCGCGAAATCAAGGTGGACTGAGACCAAGCTCACAGCAAACTCCCTGACGCGTTTGTTCACAGTATTAATAGACTGAAATCAGACACGATTCAGGGAGGTCTGGCGGTATGGACGAGGAAGCACTGCTCAAACAATTCGCCGCACAATTCGCGCATGGTCCAGACGATGCCGACGACACCGATGCGGCGGCCGCAGCGCAAGGTGCCGATTCTACTGCGAACCAGGCCACGGACGATGCCGATCAATCGCCCGCAACCTTTGATACCCAACAATTCCTGAACGGACTGGACGCGATTTTCGATCGCCACGCGGCAGCCACCGAAGCCGGTCCGTACTTGGAACAGGCGATGGTGGACGCGGAAAACGCCGGCGACGAGGCCGGACTGCTCACCGTACTCAACGAAACGATGGGCTTCTATCGCTCGCAGGGCCGGCACAAGGAGAATCAGTGGATTGTGCAGCGGGCGTTGGAACTGGCCGCTCGTATGGGCTTGACCACCGGCACATCCGAGGCGTGGGCCACCACGCTAATCAATTGCGCCACCGCGATGCGCGCGGCCCAACAATACGATCAGGCCGAGGATTTGTATCATCAGGCGCAGAGTGTCTGCCGGCATTCGCTGGCACCCACCGACCGTAGGCTCGCAGCACTGCACAACAATCTGTCGATGCTCTACAGCGAGACGAATCGGCCCGACAAGGCGGAACTGGAGTTGCGTGAAGCGCTGCGCATTATCGAAGCCTCGAGCGTGAACCCGGACGCGGATATCGACGTGTCCAGCTCGCACACGAATCTGGCGTTGACCCTGCTGACCGAACACAAGTTGGAGGACGCGCATTGGCATGCAGCCAAGGCGCTGGAAATCTATCGCACCGGCCATCTGGAACATTCCGCGCATTATGCCTCCGCACTGGCGGGCTTCGCGCAGGTGTGCTTTGCCGAGAGACGGTATGCGGATGCGGTTACTGGATACCGGCATGCGCTGGCCGTGATCGAGGAATGTTACGGCAAGGACACCGATTACTGGCGTATCACCGCCGACAATCTGCGGCAGGCCGAGGAAGCGGCGGCGCAGGCCGGGGTGACGGTTGACAATGCAGGTGTTGCCGGCGATGCAGGCGCGCTGCCCCAGTCCGGCTCGCGGCTGCCGAACAGCCCGGCACAGGGCAAGACCGGTGCGAACGCGGCATCTTCCCCATCCACCGTTTCGGTGTCGACCGGTTCTGCGGGCGCGGCCGAGGCCGTTTCCGCATGCCCGGTGTCCGGACTGAAGCTGGCCCGCGCGTTCTGGACGCAGATGGGCAAGCCGATGATTGCGGCGAAGTATCCGCAGTATGCCGGGCGTATCGCCGCCGGTCTGGTGGGTCATGGCTCGGAATGCTACGGATTCGATGATGCGTATTCGCAGGACCACGATTTCGGCCCGCGCTTCTGCCTGTGGCTTACGGATGAGGATTACGCGGCGATCGGCGAGCAACTTGAGGTCGATTACGAGGCACTGCCGCGCAAGTTCAGCGTGGATGCGCAAGGCCGCGTGACGTTCGAGGCGCATGCCAGGTCCGATGCTTCCGGAGCATTCCCCTCCGCAGGTGCAGGCTCCACCGTCATACCCGATGCGGCAAACGCACCCACCCCCGGCACCGCTACGCACGATACCGCCACTGCCGAGTCAGGCGCGGCGTCCTCTGATGTGGCGGAAGCGATGACGACTCCGATTGATGCACCGCTCTCCCCCGTCACGCCGCGCGCACAGGGCGCGAATCGCCGTGACGGCGTGTTCCGCATCGGTGACTTCTTTGAGTCGATCACCGGGTATCACACTGCGCCGGCGCAGACCGCGCCGCATGAGTGGCTAATGCTTCAGGAATCGACCTTGGCCGCCGCCACCAATGGCGAGGTGTTCGCCGATCCCACCGGTCTGTTTTCCAAGACGCGCCAAGGGTTCAAGAACATGCCCGACGATGTGCGGCTCGCGCTGATCTCCAAGCGACTCGGCATGATCGCCCAGGCCGGTCAATATAATCTGCCGCGTTCGTTGAAGCGCGGCGACGGCGCGGCCGCATGGCTGTCCATCCACGAGTTCGTGCAGGCCACCGCCTCGTTGGTGTTCCTGGTTAACGTGCCGATGGTGGTGGGCTATATGCCGTATTACAAGTGGCAGTTCGCAGCATTGCGCAAGCTGTCTGGCTCGATGTTCGCGCTGTTGCCGAACGTGGGCGAACAGTTGGAAACCGTGATGCGATTGAGTTCGGCAGCCTGCTATGGCGGGGCCGGATTTGGCGAAGGCGGCAAGGGCGCGGCTCCAGCAATCGAGAAAATCAACGATATTGTGGAGCAGATTGCGGTGGATATCGTCAAGGAACTCAAACGCGAACACCTGACCACGTCCGGCGAGACCTTCCTCGAATGGCAGCGCCCGTATGTCGAGGACCACATCGCCTCTGATGATCCGGTGCTTAAAAGTTTGTAGATTCAAGCTCCCTCTGCCACGGCTTCGCCGTGCCACCTCCCTCATCAGAGGGAGGTATCAGTGAAAGGAACGTCGATGACCAACGAACTGACTGATGATGAACTGCGCGAGGCTATTGTGCGTCATGAATGGGATCAGTTCCAGCGCACCAACAATGAGGGTGGACGCGCGGCATGCCAAGGCAACTGGCCGGTGTTCCACCAGATGCGGTTGGCCCAGTTCCTCACATGGGAGCGGCCATTACTCACCAGCTATGCCGCTGATCTTGACGCGGCCGACCACGTGGGCCGCAACCTCGTAACCGAAAAATACGGCCGCATGATGGCCTCCACCGCACCGGAAAATTTCACGAAGAACATAGAGCCGTATATTCCGCGTCTCTCTGAAGAGCGCGCGGCCCGTCAGGAACAGGTCATCGCCCAGCAGGTCGCCTGGGCCAAGGATTTCCGCGAGCGCTACCCCAAGCTCGGCGAGGCGATGCGCGCACTCACCACCACCGAAGACACACCATCTGCCACCTCATTCGAAACCTATCTGCGCGGCGAGCTTGGTACGTATTCCGACCAGACCTTCGAACGTTACGAAGCGATGATTGGCGAGCGCGCCGCAGCCAGCCCGCAACGCAATATCACTGAGGAAACCTTGTTGCACACAGTCCAGCTCGGCGGTTTCGACACCTTAGAGGAGGCCGAAGCCTCCCAAGCGTAATACTCAGCCATTCACTGTGTATCGGACACCCCGACTGATGTACGTCGGCCGGCCATACCCAGGCCAACGCAATCTGCCGATCGCCCCACACCCAGACCACCAACGCAGCCTGCCCGCCAGGCCCCATTTACCAGCGCACATCGGCAGAATTACAGCGAGAATAGGCCCCAAAATGCCAGTGTCATCAGTGTGGCGAGAGTGCCGAGCGCTACCATCACGCATATGACGCGCCGCACACCGACGATATCGGCGCGGCAATACCAGACACGTTCCATTTCCCAAGCAAACAGCACCACCAACAGCATGGTCGCTATTCGCAGCACCACCCATCCGACGGCAAACAGCCGCGGTTGAGGCATAACCAATACAGCCGATACGCCTACGGCGCTCATATAGCCGTACAACAGCCCAGTAATCACCATCACCGCTGTGCCGATACCGGCAGATAAGCCGGCAATGCCGTGCAACGTACGCTGTTGGGCGGCTCCCAGCCCACTCGGCGTCGCATGCATGGCCCGCACAGTCGCCACACTACGTCGCCCGGCCAGCAACGTCTGTAGCCAAGAAAACACAGTCAAGCCAATACCTAATATCGCCGCCATCACGATCAGCACGGGCCCTGCCACCATCAGACCGGCCAGCACGCCGAGCGAGCCGACGATACCGGATCTGGTACGTTGCGGCGCGGCGAAGCGCTGGTGAGGTGTCGCACCGGCGACTTGGGGCGTTGCCCATCCATCGGCTTTGGTTCCGGCAGTCACACCGTTCACCCAATTTTCCAGCGCTTGCGTATAGCCTTCGGCCAATGGCAGGTTCGGGGTGAATAAGCCCTCACCAGCCCGCATCTGATGGTTGCCGGCGAAATAGCGTACGGTGACGTTCTCGTTGCCGGACTTGTTGGCCGTGGCGATGATCCGCTGCGCCCCCTGTTCGATGGGCATGGCCGTATCGTAGGTGCCGTAGTTCACCAGCACCGGCATGGTGAGGGATTTCAGATACCGGTCGGCATCAAAGTCGGCATAGGCCAGATCAAATGGCGCGTAGTCCAGCGACATCAATTTGGCCATGTCTTTGACCACGGGCTTGGGCGCGCCGGCCTCATGCGTATAGGCGCTGACAGCCATGGCCATTTGCTCACGTCCATTGAACACCGGTGCGGATGTAAGTACGGCAAAGGCAATGTCTTGCCGTTTCGAGGTTAGAATCGTGGCGATCCAGGTGCCTTCGGATTCGGCGTAGATGCCGGTTTTGGCGGGGTCCACGCCGATTCTGCCACGCAACACGTCGAGCGAACGCCCGTATTCGCGAGCAAAACGCGGGTAGTCGCGATGCAGCACGGTGTAGTTGTCGTTGCGCTTGGCCGGCACCAAGGTCACGATACCGGCAGAGGCCATGGCGTTGGCGATATCGCCGAAATCCTCGGCACCACTGGTACCGGACCCGTGAATGAACAGACAAGCCGGGCGTGGCCCGGGAGCGCCGACCGGTTCACGTAGTACGGCGGGTAGCGTGACGCCGTCGCCGGTCTTGATGGATAGTCGGGTTTCACGCGTACGATATCGCCCCTCGTGGGGAATGTTCGCATGGGCAGGGGTGATGGTGGTGTCGGCAGAAGCGATAACGATGTGCTTGGTGTAGGGCCGTGTGTTCCATTGCGGCATCATCGCCCAGCCAAGTGTGGCGAATACCAGCGTCATCGCCATCGCGGCGGCGATGACGCTCGCTACCCGCCGCACCGAAATCCGCTTCATAGTTACTATGCCTCCCCCCATCAGCATAGAACGGTCGGCTCTTATCGGTCGGCTCCCGTCATAATGTGCTTCTACTGGGACCGTAATGCAATGGTTTGTAACGCTATTTTCTCTTCTTGACGGCACCGACTATGGCCCATACAACGGCCACTATTACCAGAATCAGTCCCACTACGGCGCAAATAATAGCCGTCAGCAATTGCGGATTCGGCGAGAACAACGAAATCATCCGATCCGGAGATATGTACCCGAAAACCAGCGCGATCACGCCGATAATCACGCCTAATAGTCCGAATACCACAGTAGGCGCGCTGGTGCTCTGTTTCTGGATGTTCTTGGCACTCTTGACATCCTTAGCATTCTGGACGTTCTTGGCGCTCTGGACGTTCTTGGAGCTCCCCCCAGGCTGGCATGGTTTGCCGGCGGTCTGAGACTGCCCATAGGGAGGTCGTGCTGAAGATGCTGCGTACATCGGCACATCATCGGCAGATGGAATCGGCCCACCATCTCCCTCCACGGCATCGGCAACTGTTTCCAGGGCAATCCGATCTGTGGTTGGTTCGATGGGCGATGGAGAGGCAGCTGTTGCCTGCGTATCCACATCCGAGACCGACGCATCCGCATGATTGTCGGGGACGGGCAGCACAGCCGTTTCGTCATCATCCGCTGCGGATGGCAGCACCGTGGTATCGGTTCGGTCATCGACGGTCACCATGGTTGTGGTCGCGGTGGTCGCGTCGGTTTCGGAAGGTATGGCCGTGGTCGGTGTCGCATCCTCGATGGAGGCGAATTCCTTGGTTTCATCAGTCATGATTCCATCTCCTAGTTGCAACGGCTTGATCATTCCGATTGTTCGGTTGTGTTCTTGCTTGTACTGTTGCCGTCGTATATATCGGCAAGCGGCTGGAACGTAGAGCCTTCCCAATCGGAGGCGTACACCACGTTGACACGTGCTTCCACCACATAGGGAATATTGATTTTTAATTCTGGGCCGTTGTCCGGCATGGCGGATTCCTTATACAACCATTCGTGATCAGGCCCATTGGTGGCACTTTCAGCTTCGAAGAAAACAAAGCTTGGACCCATGTAGTTGTTGTATACCATCTCGTATTTGCCGCCAACGTCACTCGAAGTGGAGTAGTAGGAGTCGGCGGTGCCGAAGGCGTAAGTGCAGGAATCCGGCAGAACGATATGCACTTGCGCCTGTGTTGCGGCTATGGTGATGGTACCGACCGGGCAATTACTGATGGAAGTTTTGCCATCCAGCATCTTCACCGTGTGCGGTCCATGTGTCTTGTCCCAATCGGACCAATCAATGATTGCCTGATCGGTGTTGTAGTTTTCACCGCTGAACGCCACACCTTGCTGCAATGTTTCAAACGTGGCATCGCTGGCATCGGCAACGAAGATGCCATCCTTTTGCACATCGTTCATGCCGTCGCTGTTTCTCGCACTGACAGATTGGCTCAGTGAAACAACAGTATTGATGCCGCTGGTACCAAGATCACGGTAGTACACGCCATACGTGCCTGAAACGATGGTCATGCAGAGCGCGCATCCACCGGCAACCAGTCCGAGAGGAATCAGACCACCGGTACGCCGTCCTCTGAATCCGAGAATGATGACCACCAGCCCCATCACTATGCATACTGCGGCAATCCAGATGGTGCCCAGACGCATAATGCCGATAATGCCCATGTCGTTTACCCAAATCAGTCCCATCAGACCGGCAAAGGAGAGGAAGGTAAGGCCCAGTATGCTCAAGACCACGATTGGGCCCGCCGGCTTGCGGCGCTTGGACTCGGTGGGGGCATAGGCCGTCGCATTCATACGGTCGGGGGCAAACGGCCCGTTGGGTACTGTGCCGGGCATCGCGCCGGGCACAGTACCCGGCATCACGCTGGGCATCGACTGATAGACAGGCTGTGAAACAGGCTGTGAAACACTAGGCGCGGTTTGTGAAACAGGTTGTGAAATAGGTTGCGGAGCTGAATACAAAGGAGATTGAGGTACTGGTTGCGCGGCTGGATATGACACAGGCTGTGAAACCGGTCGCGGCGCAGATGCCCCGAATCCGCACCCTTCCTGCTGGCGAATGCCGCTTTTGGCCAACAGCCATAGCGCTAAGGCGGCGAGCGCAATACAACCCCACCCCGCACCTGGAATCACGATTGCCACGGCGAGGAACAGGAAGCATCCCAGACAATTCCAGTCCCATTGGCCGGCAATGAGGTCCTCGGCCAAGATGTGCCCATCGCGTACATCCGGCATCAGAAACCAGCCGAGTGCGTACAGAGCTGCGCCAAAACCGAAGAACAATGTACATACAATCACCAACGCACGTACTAATGTGGGGCTCCAGCCAAGCCGTAAAGCGATGCCGCTGCATACGCCGCCGATCCACCGGTCGTCGCCGCGAACCAGTCCACTGGATCGCACCCAAGTGAAGAAGCGTCGCGATGTCTTGTTTTTTTGCGGACCAGGCTGCGGCTGTGGCTGATATGGATTCGCGTTTGGATTGCTCATGATTCCATTACACCGCCCGACCACTGCCACAACGCTCGGGGAACACCCTGATTGTTCCCTGAACACCGGGTAAAACCCCGGCCGCAACGCCCTGAGCGCGGCACAATAGGAGTATGACGTCATCTCCCGAACCATTGCTGCCCGCGCGCATGCCGTTGATGCGCCCCCGGCAGGGCCGTTGGCTCACCGGCGTGTGCAAGGGCATCGCCCTGCACTTGGGCATCGGCGTGGCATGGGTTCGGATTGCGTTCATCGCACTGACCGTCCTCTACGGCGCAGGCATCATCGCTTATGTATTCCTGTGGGTGTTCATGCCTGCCGGAGACCCGGTGGCGGCTGCGGCTCGCACAGTGCCCGTTAATCAGGCGCCGCTTGCGCGAGGCAATCAGCCACTTGCCGCTCATGACGACGAATCGGCTGCCGCACCGGAATCATTGTCCGAGGCCATCCAACGTGCTCCGAAACCGGCCGTCGTGGCATTGGCCGGTTTCGCGTTGATGGCCACCGGACTGCTGCTCACCAGCACCGGTGCGGATGTCCAGATTGTGCTTCCGCTGCTGGTAGGGTTGGGCGGCATCGCACTGGCATGGATGAATCTTAGTCCGCGAGGCACGCAGCTGTTGTCTATGTTGGGCGGCATCGCACTGATTTTCATGGGATGGGCATTGTATGTGCATAATGTCAGCATTCCTGGGTGGGGCACCTCTCCTCGACGCATTGTTGCCAGCGGATTCATGATGATCGTCAGTATCGTGGTGGCGGTGATGCCGTGGGCGAACGCGATGCTGCAACGACTCACCCACGAGCAGGCATTGAAGGAACGCGAAGAGGAGCGCGCGGACATGACCGCCCATCTGCATGATGGCGTGCTGCAAACGTTGGCGCTGATTCAGCTGCACTCCGAGGAACCGACCACCGTATTCGCCCTGGCGCGTAGCCAAGAGCGCGAGCTGCGCGAATGGCTGTATCAGGAACGTTCCACATCGGATCGTTCGGTGGAAGCCGGATTGAAGCAGATCGCCGCCGAGGTGGAGGACGAGCACGGCAAACCGATTGAGGTGGTCACCGTGGGCGACGCGCGGCCGAGCGCCCAGACCGATGCGCTGCTGGACGCCACCCGTCAGGCGTTGGTCAATGCGGTCACGCATGGCGGCGAGCCGGTGTCTTTGTATTGCGAGGCCAGCGACACGATGGTTGAAGTGTTCGTGCGCGACCATGGCGAAGGCTTCGATATGGACGCCATTCCGCCCGACCGGCTGGGCATCCGCGAATCGATTATCGGCCGCATCAAACGGCGCGGCGGTACAGTGGAGATAGTGTCCAGAGCCGGCTGGGGCACCGAGGTCAGAATGCATATGCCGATCGCGCTGAAAGCGGCGCAGGGAGAACATCGATGAGCGAGAACGAGACAGCCAAGATTCGTGTGGCCGTGGTCGATGACCATGAGATGTTCCGTGCGGGCGTAATCGCCACGTTGCGCGATTCCTTCGATATCGTCGGCCAAGCGGCGGACGTGCCCGGTTCGGTGGCGATGATCGCACAGACCAAGCCGCAGGTGGTGTTGCTGGATGTGCATGTGCCCGGCGGTGAAGGTGGCGGCGGTGCCGAGATCCTCGCCAAATCGCGCCCCTACTCCCCCACTACCGTGTTTCTGGCGTTGTCGGTTTCGGATGCGCCGCAGGATGTGGGGGCGGTGATTCGCGCCGGAGCCCAGGGCTATGTGACCAAGACGATTACCGGCGCTGATTTGATTTCATCCATCAAGCAGGTGCATGAGGGCTATGCCGTGTTCTCGCCAAAACTGGCCGGTTTTGTGCTTTCGGCCTTCCAGGGTGTGCCGGCGGCGGGGTCTGATGGCGGCGCTGATGGTGCGGCACGGGCTCATGATGAGGAGCTGGACCGGCTGTCCGCCCGCGAGCAGGAGGTCATGCGGCTGATCGCGCGTGGTTACACGTATAAAGAGGTGGCGGCCGAACTGTTCATTTCGATCAAGACGGTCGAAACGCACGTGAGCTCGGTGCTGCGAAAGCTTCAGCTTTCGAATCGCACCGAGCTCACCCGCTGGGCCGCCGATAGGCGCATTGTGTGATAAACGACAGATGAGCTCCCCCATCAGAGGGAGCTCATCTGCTCATATCACTCGGCGTCGCGGAAACCGTTGGGGTTCTTGGTCTGCCAGTTGAGGGAGGAGGCGGCCATGTCGTCGATGGTCAGCTCGGCCTTCCAGCCAAGCTCCTTCTCCGCCTTGGAAGCGTCGGCGTAGCAGGCGGCGATGTCACCGGGGCGACGCGGCTTGATCGTGTACGGAATCGGATGACCGGCGGCCTTCTCGTAAGCCTTGATGACCTCAAGCACGGAGTAGCCGTGGCCGGTGCCCAGATTGTAGACGAACACGCCCTCCTTGTCGATGTGGTCAATGACGGCCACATGGCCCTTGGCCAGGTCGACCACGTGGATGTAGTCACGCACACCAGTGCCGTCGGGCGTGTCGTAGTCGTCGCCGTAGACCTGGACTTCCTTGAGCTCGCCGACCGCGACCTTGGCCACGTACGGGGTGAGATTCGCCGGAATACCCTTCGGGTCTTCGCCCAGCAGGCCGGACTCGTGTGCGCCGACCGGGTTGAAGTAGCGCAGCAGCACGATGGTCCAGGACGGATCGGCCACATGTACGTCGCGCAGAATCTGCTCCTGGAACAGCTTGGAGGTGCCGTACGGGTTGGTGGTGCCGCCGGTCGGCGTCTCCTCGGTAATCGGCAGTTCCTTCGGCGTGCCGTACACGGTGGCGGAGGAGGAGAAGATGATCTTCTTGACGTTGTGCTTCTTCATCACCTTGAGCAGCACAAGCGTGGAGTACAGGTTGTTGTCGTAGTATTCGATCGGCTTGGCCACGGACTCGCCCACGGCCTTGAGACCGGCGAAGTGAATGACCCAATCGATGTTGTTTTCAGCGAAGACGCGTTCCATGAGCGCCTCATCGCGCACGTCGCCGTCATAACGCTTGACCGGCTTGCCGGTGATCTGCTCGACGCGCTCAAGCGCCACGGGCGACGAGTTGCCGTAGTTATCTACGGAAATAACGTCGTAGCCCTTGTCGAGCAGTTCGATGTCGGTGTGGGTGGCGATGAATCCAGCACCGCCCGTAACCAGAACAGTAGTCATATCTCCTCCTTTGGAAGGACTTGCCTTCGGTTTTTCCTTCAGTATTGAGCTTACTTCACTTGACCTGTTTCACCTAGCGGCAAAACCAAGGCTTTCGAGGAATGTTTGCGTGGTGGCTTTCTGCTTGAAGACGGCCGTGTTGCCGAGGATGCGGTAGCAGACGCTGCCGAGCTCGTCACGTACGGCTTGGCGGATGGCCTCGCGGTCGTGGTTTCCGGCCAACGTTTCAGCGAGTTCGCCCCATTCGAGACTGAATTCGCTGACTTCATCGGGCAAATCGCGGCCTTCGGCGAGCGCCTCCTCGACGATGCCGAGCTGGTCGACGAGCCGTCCGGGCAGAATGAACAAGCCTTGGGCCTCGATCAGTCCAATCGGCTCCTGCTTGACCGGCCAGTATTCGGGGTGTGCATGGAAAATACCTTCCGGGTACTCGTCGCTGATCGCATTGTTGCGGAAGATGAGACTCATCTCATAGCCGCGTTCGGTGATGATCGCGCTGGGCGAGAGGGCGGATTGGCGGTTGCCATCCGCGTCATGGCTGGCGATGCCGTTCGCCGCGTCGTCATAACCGACCCATGCCTCGCGGATGATGTCGGATACGTCGATGATGCTCTGGCGACTCTTCGACACCACGCGCACGGCGGTGCCGGGCCAGTCAAGGATTTCAACCACGGCGTCCGGATAGTCGGCAAGTGTGAAGGCGGCCCAAGTGGCGGCCTTGTGCATCGGCAGCAGTTCGCCGCCGCCCTGGTAATGGTCATGGGCGAGCACCGAGCCGCCGATGCGAGGCAGCGCGGCGTTGCATCCGAGGAAGTATCCGGGGAAACGGTCCACGAAGTCGAGCAGATGGCCGAAGGTGTCGCGGTCCACATGCATCGGCGTGTGGTCGGTGTTCACGCAGATGCCGTGCTGGTCGAAGTAGCCGTAGGGCGAGAACTGCCAGAACCATGACTCGCCGCCGAGCGTGACCGGCAAGGTGCGCAGCGTGCGCTTGTCACGTCCGGCGAAGCCCTCGTTCTCATGGCAGATCGTGCACTTCGGGTAGCCGCCGGCCACGGCGTTGCCGGCCGCCGCCTTCTTCATGTTCTTGAATTCGGGTTTGGCGAGGTTGATGGTCACCGTCAGCCCGTGCGAGTCGAAGCGCGGGTTCCGGTCGAGCTGGGCACGCTTGACATAATTGTTGGCCACACAGTAGTCGTAGAACCATTGCATGGCGGCCATGCCGCCATCCCGGTGCTCGACGAGCAGGAATCGGTCGTCGAGATCAGCGGGGTTGGCGGAGAGGATGCCCATGATGGTGTCGGCGTAGGCCGGGCCTTCCTCCGGCTTGAAAAGGCCGGCGGTTGTGGCGGCGGCGCGGAAGGCGGCGAGCAGGGGGTCGGGGGTCTTTTCGCCATAGGGGGCCTGGCTTCGGCTGCCAACAATGTCTTGGACTACGTCTGACACTGACGCCGCCGACGTTGTGGTTTTGGGTCCGGGGTAGGAATCCAGGTGGAAGAGGGCGAAGATTTGGTTGCGGGTCCAGTCTGCGTTGCGTGGGTCAAGGTCAAGATGGGCCAAGGCATAATCGATCAGGGCGTCGATGCTGGCGTATACCTCGGTCAGCTGATCGTTCATTGCTCTGCCTCCATCATGCTGGTTCGGGTATGGTTCGGCTGACGGCTCACCTGGCAGCCTCCATGATGTCGGCTACGATGGCGCGGGTTTCGCTGGCCTTCTGCTCCATCTCCTGCACGAGTTTGATCTGGGTGCGGGTGCGCACCAGATTATGCTCGGGGTACTTGGTGGCAAAGTAGATATCGCCTTCCAAGTAGTCGGCGAGAAAGCGCATGCCGCATTCCATGGTGAGCAGGTTGCCGCTGAACGGCAGCAGTTCGGCCTCGCGCGCGGTGATGCTGCCGCGTAGTTCGCCCACGAAGCCTTCCGTGTAGGCGCGGAACAGCTCGGTGCTGAAATGCACCTTGCTGAGGTCCTTTTCGTCTTCCAGAGCAGTGGACGCACCAAAGCGTATGGAATCGCCGAAGTCGAACAGCATGGAGCCGGGCATGATGGTGTCGAGATCGATGATCGCACGCGCCTTGCCGGTGGTGGCGTCCATGAGGATGTTGTTGAGCTTGGTGTCATTGTGGGTCACGCGCAGCGGAATCGAACCGTCCCTGAGCCCATCCATCACGACGGCATACTGGTCGGCGTGACTCAGATAGAAGTCGATTTCCGGCTGGCATGCGGCGGCGCGGCCGAGCTTGTCCGCGGCGAGGGCGGCCTTGAAGTCCTCGAAACGATGCGGGGTGTCGTGGAAGTGGGCGATGGTTTCGGTCAGCTGGCTGGCGTCGAATTCGGACAGGAAGTTCTGGAAGTCGCCGAATGCGCTGCCGGCTTCGCGGAACACGTCCGGGTTCGGCACGAGGTTGTAGGACACGGTGTGTTCGATGAACTTGTAGACGCGCCATGCGCCGCCATCGATCTCGGCCCAGGTGGCGCCTGAGGTGGTGGGCACAATGTCCAGCGTCTCTTTGCCCTGAGCCTTGAGAGTGGAGGTGACCAGTTCGACATTGCGCATCAGATTCACCGTATCGGGGAAGATGCTGGTGTTCATCTGCTGGAGGATGTAGCGGGGGCCGTCCGTGGTCACCAGATAGGTGGTGTTGATGTGGCCGTCTCCGTAAGGTTCGATACCGGTCACGGCACCTTCCAGCGCAAAATGCGAGGCGATGCCGAATAAAACTTCATTGCTTTCAGTCATGATGGGTCCGTTCTCCAAAACGTGGGATCAGGCTTCACGCCAGGCGATACCGCTGTCAGGCAGGTCGAAGTCCTCGGTGGTGCCGTCGGCCAAAGTCACCGTGGTCTTCTGCGGCTGATCGGTGTTGTTGATTACGCAATACAGCCCTTGCTCGGGGAAGTGTGCCACTTCGCATTCCGGATTGGACGAGCTCCAGGCCGCATACTTGTCTTCGTTGTGGGAAGCGTAGAACAGCACGCGTTCCAGCAGTCGGGCGTTGGCCGCCGAATAGGGCAGGCCGGAGATGTACACGCCGCGGCCCTTGCCATAATCGTTGGTCGCGAGCTGTACCTGGCCGCCGTCCGCGCGCAGCAGGGTCACGTTTTCATTGACCGGATACGTGTTGAGCACGGGTTCGCCGAAATCGATGCCGCCCAACGGCTTGATGGACTGGCCGCCGCCGCAGCCGCTCAGCGGGATGCGGTAGCCGGCCTGCTCCCAAGCCTCGCGGGCCGCCGGGTCGACCGGCACATCGGCGGTGATGAAGTGGTCCGGCACCACCGGCGGGAAATACTTGTCCACCGAAAGGGTCTGATAGCGCTCCTCGTCCACGCCAATCACGTCGGCCAGCTGGAAGAACCGGCCCGTTTGGAAGCGCGGTGCCGAGCTCGGCTCGCCCACGCCCACGAACGCGCCGCCGCCACGCACCCAGGCGCGCACGGTTTCCACGAGCTTCGGGTTGGTCCACACATCGCCGCCGGTGAATGCGGTGTCGACCGGGCCGCCGTTGATGATTACGTCGATATCGCTATCGATGCCATGCGCGAGTACGTCGTCGAAGCTGATGAACCGCACGTTCACGCGCATGCCGGACAGGGATTCCAGAATGCCGTAGTAGGAGTAGGTCTGCTTGTTGGGCAGGGCGTGTGCCACGGTGAACGCCATCCAGGAGCGCATCTTGCCCCAGGAATTCAGAATCGCCACGTTGAGCTCACCTTCGGCGGCCACCCCACCGGTGCGGTCGTGGATGTCGCGGAATTCGTTGGCGATATGGGTCACCGTGTCCACGAACTTCGGGAACTTGGCGGCCAGGGAGAGGTAGCCGCCGTAGCCCATGCGGCTGATCGGCGAGCGCAGGATCGCGCGGCGGGCCTTGCGCCAGTTGTCGAGGCCTTCGATGCTCGGATCGTTGCCCTCGTAGAACGTGTCGGGGAAGAAGTACGGCA
>OLOU01001345.1_pt1 | contig 17293 bp, 18 predicted proteins | sample 1672101 | NCBI WGS metagenome assembly OLOU01 (sample SAMEA3136645, study PRJEB25190) | human gut metagenome | biome: human gut; feature: human-associated habitat; material: faeces | place: Austria | collected 2013
CGCGATATGGTACCCTTTGCGCAGATACAGCGCGCCGACGCCTTTGGGCGCGTGGATTTTATGGCCGGACACTGTGTAGCTGTCAATGGCCGTGCCGTTCAGATGGATCGGCAGTTTGCCCCACGCCTGCACGCCGTCCACATGCACGGCCGTGCGGCTGTTTTTTTCCTTCACCGCTTTGGCCAGCGCGGCCACGTCCAGAATGGAACCGACCTCATTGTTTACATGCATGGCTGTGACGAGGGCTGTTTTGGAGCCGACGGCCCGTACCAGCGCCCCGGCGTCCACATGGCCGGAGGCGTCCGGCCTCACGACGGTGACGCGCCAGCCCTCTTTTTCCAGCGCGGCCACGGGGTTCTGCACGCTGGGGTGTTCGTAGCCCGTGACGACAATGTGGCGATATCCATAAATATTCGGACGATAAGATTTATATGACAGTTCCTGATATTAATGAAGGTGAATATTTCCTGGCACTGATGATTTTGATGAAAGATAAAGAAAGTTTTTTATACATCTTTCCCATATCTTGCGCCACTGTATTTATTCTGAGAGGAAAATGGAAATACCTGGTCACATTCACATTCTTCTTCAATTCCATAATACGAATGTATTGCTTCCATTGTTGCATTGTCAGAGCTGATTGCCGCCACTACATTTTTTATAATTCTCTCTGTTTCATGGTAATCAGTATGCTTTCCGTAACCATCTGTGTAATCCAATATTTCAACATGGGTAACTGACATATCTGGTCTGGTTATTGTTCCGGTTTTATCAACACACAATACATTAACTCTCGCCAGTGTTTCTACACAGTTCATCTCATGTACAATAACATTCTTCTTTCCAAGTCTCATAACGCTGACAACCAGTGCAACACTTGCAAGCAGATACAGCCCTTCTGGAATCATTCCGACAAGTGAGGCTACCATTGAATCTATACTGCTCTTTATTGAGCCCCCGACTGCAAATCTGCTCTGTAAAAACAGTCCTGCTCCTATAGGTATTATAAGGACACCGATTGTCTTAACAAGCTTATCAAGAGATTGCATCATATCTGTTTTGTGTTTCTTTCGTCCTGCCTTTGCTTCTATTGCAAGCTTTGCTGCATATGCGTCAAGGCCAACATTTGTAAGCACAGCCTTACATTCTCCGGACACAATAAAACTGCCGGAGAGTAATATATCCCCGGCATTCTTGACAACCTCGTCAGACTCACCAGTAACTAATGATTCATTGACACGAACAAACCCATCAACAAGAATTGCATCTGCACTCAGCTGGTTTCCAGCTGAAAATACGCACAAATCTCCCTTAACCAGAGTCTCCGAAGCTACAGTATGTAATTGTCCATCTCTTATAACCGATGTCTTAGGTGCATTAACCACCGTAAGTTTATCAAGAACCTTCTTAGCTCTTATCTCCTGAATTATTCCAATAAACATATTAGAAATAATTACCGGAAGAAATGTCATATTATTATATGACCTCACAAGAGCCAGAAGAACAGCAAATACAGCAAATATCAGGTTAAAATATGTAAATACATTGCCCGCAACAATCTGGCCAATGGTCTTGGATTGTTTTCCAACTGACACATTGACCATGCCATCATTTGTTAACTGCTCTACTTCATCTGCTGTTAGTCCTTTTTTCACATCAGTCATTTGAGTATTTTATCTCCTTCATAATGAATTGCTTGATAAATAAAGCTATTCCTCCCACAATCACAAGCTTAACAATAAACAAAACAATAATATTAGTAAGTGAAAATGCATTATATAACTGGAACATTATATTAGAAACAAACTGTGCAATTATCGCATAATATGCATACATATAATTAACCTGTTTCTTTACTACGCCATATACAACCATAAACAGCATTATATTAAGTGCAATATCAAGAACCGCAGATACAGCCATTAAAAACCACAAAATCGCAGGCGAATCAATCAGCTGTGATACATTTGAAGTATATAATGTAATTACATCACTCTCAGCCATTCCGCTGTTAAACATATCCGAGATGAATTTTTCTAATCCATTAGCTGATATTGCCTGTGCATATACAAAAAATGTAAACATTGACAATGCATAAGTAATAACGGTATCTCCAATTGCAAGACCCGTTCCTGCCATAAGCACGTCCCCTGTTCTGTTATATCTGTCAGTCATCATCTTTGCCGTAAACCATCTTGCAATACCAAACCCTGCTGCAAGCAGAATATTATATATAACCACATATGCATTGGTATTATACGTAAATGACTGATCAACATTAGGTATAAGCGAAAGAACACTCATCAAAAGCTGTGAAAACATAAACCCAAATACAACATACGAAAGAACACCTAATGCCAAAGGTATAAATCTTCCCTTCCATCTCTTAATTACCAACACAAGAAGAACTATCAGAACAGATATAACAAGTATTGCGCCTGCTGATATCATACTGACAGTTGCATTACTCACTGTCTTGTCATAATTAATATTTAAATTCTCCATAAAACCTCCAGATTATATTATCAAAAAAAGGCGGTCCAATATTAATTGTGACCGCCCCCATAATCCTATTGTGTTACAATATATCTTTCTATATATAATATAAAAAAGGCACACTGAAAAACAACCGATTATAATTTTGTTACGTTAGTAGCCTGAGGACCCTTTGCGCCATCTGTTACATCAAACTCAACCTGAGCGCCTTCCTCTAAAGACTTGAAGCCTTCCATGTTAAGTCCAGAGTAATGTACAAATACATCCTTTCCTGACTCATCACTGATAAAGCCGTAACCCTTCTGGTTGTTGAACCATTTAACTGTACCCTTCATTTCAAGTACCTCCAAAAAAAATCTTGATGTTTGAAACACCTTACTAATATTACCATTTCAGGTACCCGCTGTCAATTAAAGATAGCACATTTACTGTTGTTGTGCGTTTTTCTTACTCTGTTGCTTTACTGTAAAAGTTGTACGGCTGAGTTCAACTTTATCATCGCCCTTCTGTGCAACAACAACTACATCATCCTTCTTTACATTAATACCATTAACTCTTAAAAGACGGTCACTCACCTTTTCCGTGGTATATTCTTTCCCGTTAATCAGAACACAACTGTAATCGTTAAAACTGCTGCCCTCAATAAACACCGTATTGTTATAATTATAGACATCTGTTATCTCAATATCATCAATACCCATCTTAAGATTTGTAGCCTCATATGGTGTTTCTCCACCATAAATTTCCTTTTTACCATACAGAATGTCATATTCCAGAATTTTGAGATTCTTCAAATACTCATCTTCTGGAAGTTTCTGCTTTGACTGATGATATTTCATGATATATCCCTCAGATATACCAAGTCTTTGCATTACATACGCAGACAACTGATATGCCTGAATATTCTTTTCCTGTCTGTCCATATCAAAGTTACTCCAGATTACATACTGTGTCTGGAATTTATCTCCGTTAGTAAGCATTTCATCTGTAAAATCAAATGTAGGTAAATGATCTCCATAAAGCACAAGTACAGTTTCTTCATCTCTCTCTGATAAAGACTGTATAAGCTCACCTATGAACTTATCCATCTCATGAATCTGGTTTACATAATATTCAAATGATGTCTGCTGTTCTGCAACTGGAAAGTTAGTCACTTTAATCTCTGGTGTGTATCCTTCCATTGGTGTAGATGGATAATCACCATGTCCCTGTACAGATATTGTAAACACATAGTCAGTTCCAGCTGTTGAATCAAGTGCCTTAGTAATCTCTCCTGTAAGAATATAATCCTTAGCCCATCCCATAGGCGTTTCTTCAAACCCATCCATATATTCAATTGAAGTAAATGTTTCATATCCCAGATGTGAAAACACCAGATTTCTATCATAGAATGTTCCATCATTATTGTGTATTGCATGAGTTGAATAACCAAGTTTCTTAAGGTCATAGGCCATAGACTCACATACCTTGGATTTCATAATTGTTCTATATGGATATTCACCTGGTCCAAAATCATCAATATTAATTCCTGTCTGTACTTCAAACTCTGTATTACATGTTCCTGCTCCAAAGCATGGAACTGAGAGATATCCTGAAGAACATTGAGATATAAGTTTTTGATAATTAGGCAGCGGATTCTCTGATAAAGTTATTCCTTTTACATGTGTAGGATCAAAAAAAGACTCCAGTTGGACAAATATAATATTAGGAGTCTTTTCACTCGCTTCAACATCAACATTATCAAGATCATTCTTAAGTGAATCCATATATTCTTCAGAATAATCTCCTGATTTCTTAATTCCCCGGTCAAGCACACTGCTCACAAAGCAGTGACTGAATCCGTATTTCTTATATGCCTGGGCAAGATTACCAAAGTGACCTTCAACAGCTCCTGTAAACAGAAGAGTAATTCCCATTCCGTATGCTGCAAGAAATACAAGTATCATCTGTACTGCTGCATATGCAACAAACTTTGTTTTCTTAATTGTCACTTCAAGTTTTGGGGCTTTCCGCCACAGAAAAACAAGTCCTGCAATAACCGCTATAACCAGTAATGCAATAAGAATAATCTGTATAACACTCACATATAATCCCGCAACCTTTATAGCATCTTTTATAAGATAAAAATCCATCGCCGTAAATGGCGTTTTTCTTGAAGAAAGTATTATAAAATTAGTAAGTGCCAATCCAATCCAAAAAACAGAAACCACACTATACACAAACATTCTTCTCCTAAAAAATAATGCAAGTGCCATGCTTGTCATTATTATAAGTGTATTGTATATAAAAATAATTGGATGCATAAATGGAAATGCAAGTCCCATTATTCCTCTTCTGTTAAAACATTCAACTATTAGTTCAAGAACAATAGAATAAACTGCTGTGTGAACCAGATCATAGGTCCATATCTTCTGTACAAAAGCTTTAACCCTGTTCATAATGATTATACGCCCCTTTAGTGCTAATTCTTTTTAATAGTCTCCAATACATCTCTTGTTTTGTTTTTTAACTTCATGCTGGCTGTTCTGGATATAAGCAAAGCAGAACCATATCTTCTTGCCTCATCTATCTTTCCACAATGGATTCCAATGCTTGTGAGCAGATATGTTATCGTATTCTCGTCCATTCCCGCTATTGGAGGATATTCAGTCTCTCTTGCCTGTTTAAAACCTCTGTATGCATCTTCCAGATACTCTTTTTCATATTTCTCATACATACTTATACGTTCTTGTGCTGCTCCATTAGCCTTTGCCTCTTGTATCTCCCCACGATATATCCACGCCAGCTTTAAGCAAAGATATGCACTCTCACTTATCTTGCCACCTGTCACCATCTCTGTAAGCATCGCCATCTTGCATCGTTTCACAGCTCTCTCATAGCTGTAAGTTTCTGTTTCCGGCTCCTTTGCAGTAAATCTTGAAGACACATTGTCCCTTACAGCCTGCCTCTGTTTTTCAGTATGATGTCCAAACAAACGTAAACTGGCTGCATAGCCACAATGTGGGCACATTATTATATCATATTTACATGTATCAATTCCTTCATATAGAGGCTTTAATATATCATCTGTCCCAATAAATCTTGCTTTTCCGGTTCTTACCTGCTTTGTTTTAAATTCCTTCCCACATACATCACATTTGATTGTCTTATCAAAAATATAATCTGTTTCCTTCTTTTGTCCAATACCTTCCATCAGGATAACCTCACTATTTCTGTAATTTGAATGAACTCTTAAGTGAAACTATCCTGTTAAATATAGGCTTACCCGGTTCTGAATCTTTATTATCAACGCAGAAATAGCCATTTCTTACAAACTGGAACTTATCTTCACTTACAGCTTTCATAAGCTCTGGTTCAAGATAACACTCTGTAAGAACAATCTTAGAGTTCGGATTGATATTCATAGAACCATCTTCTTCGTTATAAACGCCCTTTTCTTCATCTACGATATTCTCGTATAATCTGACTTCAGCTTTACAGCCTTCTGTAGCAGAAACCCAGTGTATTGTTCCCTTAACCTTACGGCCTGTGAAATTTCCACCCCTAGTCTCAGGATCATAAGTACAATGTACTTCTATAACCTTTCCATTCTCATCCTTGACATAGTCAGTACATGTAACAAAATATGCATTCATAAGACGCACTTCATTACCAGGGAAAAGTCTGAAATATTTCTTAGGAGGCTCTTCCATGAAATCCTCTCTCTCAATATAAAGTTCCTTTGTAAATGGAACTTTTCTTGTTCCCATCTCTGGATTTTCCTGATTATTAGCCACTTCCATATATTCAACCTGGCCTTCAGGATAATTATCAATGACAAGCTTAACAGGATCAAGAACAGCCATCATTCTCTTAACCTTAAGCTTTAAATCTTCTCTTATACAATATTCAAGCATTGGATATTCAACTGAACCCTGTGCCTTAGTAACACCAACAAGCTCAACGAACATCTTAATAGCTTCAGGAGTAAATCCTCTTCTTCTTAAAGCTGCAATAGATACAAGTCTTGGATCATCCCATCCGTCAACAATTCCATCTTCTACAAGCTTCTTAATATATCTCTTACCTGTTACAACATTAGTAAGATATAACTTTGCAAATTCAATCTGCTTAGGATTCTCCTCTGGAGATGTCTTATAACCGGTCTCAATTACAACCCAGTCATAAAGAGGTCTGTGATCCTCAAATTCAAGTGTACATATAGAATGTGTAATTCCCTCTACTGCATCCTCAATAGGATGTGCAAAATCATACATCGGATATATGCACCACTGATCTCCTGTTCTGTGGTGTGTCATATGTGCAACTCTGTAAATAACAGGATCTCTCATATTAATATTAGGAGATGCCATATCAATCTTAGCTCTTAAAACCTTCGTTCCGTCTGCATATTTTCCTTCCTTCATCTCCTCAAAAAGCTGAAGATTCTCTTCTACAGAACGGTTTCTATAAGGACTTTCCTTACCTGGTTCAGTAAGAGTTCCTCTGTACTTTCTAATCTCCTCCGCAGATAAATCATCTACATAAGCTTTTCCCTTCTTGATAAGTTTTACAGCTGCTTCATACATCTGTGGAAAATAATCTGATGCAAAAAGGACGTCTCCGTTCCACTCTGCTCCAAGCCATTCAACATCTGCCTTAATAGAGTCTACGAATTCAACCTTTTCCTTAGTAGGATTAGTATCATCAAATCTCATATTAAACTGTCCGCCATATTCCTTTGCAAGTCCATAATTTAATAATATAGACTTGGCATGTCCAATATGAAGATATCCATTAGGTTCTGGTGGAAATCTTGTAATGACCTTCTTGCAATGGCCACTCTCAATATCCTTATCTATAATCTGCTCAATAAAGTTCTTAGAAAGAGCTTCGTTTTCCATGTTAATCCTCCTTGTTTTCGTATTTAAAAGGTAAAGATTATTGTACCCTAAATTCTTACATAGTTCAACCAGTTGTTTAATTATACTGGTCTTTATTCATTATAATATCATACAGCATCTCCACAGTTTCTCTTATCTGCTTTCCCTGCTCATTAAGCGTAATGTCTGCATATTTCTTATAAAGTGCGGCCCTGTCAGCATATATCTCTTCCACAGTTGTCTTTCCATTAGACACAACCCCACGTTCTTTAAGACTTCCAAGTCTCTCCTCAAGTGATTCTGGTGGAAGTTCAAGATAAACCACAGTACCAATATCCTTAAAATGTTCCATTGCCTCTTTTCCATATACAGCACTCCCACCTGTTGCAATAACCGTGTGGTGTGGACTGATGGAACAATTCACTTCATTTTCAATCTGTATGAATCCTGCATCTCCGTGCTTTTCAATTATCCTTTCAAGAGTCATTCCCTCTCTTTGCTGAATAACAAGATCTGAATCAATGAATCCAAATCCTATCTTCTTGGCAAGCACTACTCCAAGTGAACTTTTTCCGCTTCCCGGCATGCCTATAAGTATAATATTATTCATGTGTACCTCCATACGCCTGAGATTTATCTTGTACAGCAGTCATACATTTCCTTAAGCTCATCAACTGTAAATGTATAATGTGAATTACAGAAGTGACAATTAACCTCAATTGGCTCACCATCATCAATCATCTTCTGTATTTCTTCTTTTCCTACACTGATAACAGCTTTGCTCACTCTGTCCTTAGAACAGTTACAGTAAAACTTTGTTGGAATAGTGTCAAGAATATCAAGCTCCATATCCCCAAGAATATGTTCCAGAATCTGTTCAGGAGTCATTCCTTCCTCCAGCATGGCTGTAACAGACTTAATCTCCTTAATTCTAGCCTCAAGCTTATCTATAAATTCATCCGTTGCTCCCGGCATAAGCTGGATAATAAATCCTCCAGCCTGCTCAACAGTATTATCCTTATTCATAAGAACGCCAAGTCCTACAGAAGATGGAACCTGCTCACTGTTAGCAAAATAATAAGTAAGGTCATCTGCAATCTCACTTGTAATAAGAATAGTATCACCGACATATGGCTCTTTAAGTCCAATATCCTTAATTACACTTAATACACCAATTCCTACCGCATCTGCAATATCAAGCTTTCCATCCTTAAGTGGAAGCATAACCTGTGGATTGCCAACAAATCCCTTAACCTCCCCCTTAGGATTAGCTGTAACAGTCATACTTCCAATTGGACCATTACCCTTAATCTGTACAGTAAGAATATCCGCATCATTCTTCATCATTGCGCCCATCATCGCACCACCTGTAAGAAGTCTTCCAAGTGCAACAGTTGCGATAGGACTCATGTTATGTCTTTCTTTTGCTTCTTCAACAAGCCCTTTAGTTGTAGCGGCAAATGCTCTTACCTGGCCACCTGCTGCTGTGGCTCTAACAATATAATCACCCATAATTATCTCCTTATTATTTCTCAATCACAAAATATAATCTTTCCGACTTATCGTCAGGCATATCCTTAGTAAATGCATTATACACATTTTTCACGGTAAGTCCAGCCTTATTAACTGCACCTGTAACCTCATCTATAGTAAAGCCATGCTGATAGTGCTGTTCTTCAAATCTGTCAAATGTACCATCCTCATTCTTAACAAACACAGCAAGCTCATATTCATTATTGCGTTCTTTCTCATCATAATAGTTGTCCCATATAAATGCGGAATCTTCCCTGTTCTCAGCATATGTATTCTCAGCAAGTATATCCCTGAAGAAATGTATTGTCTTTAAATCAAATATAAATACACCGCCTTTTTTAAGGTTCTCACTAACACATGCAAATACACTTTCAAGGTCAGGAACAGATGTAATATAATTCATGGAATCCCCTATACTTATCATACCGTCTACTTCATAAGGCACTTCAAAATCCCTCATATCCTGACATGTATATATAACCTGCGAACCCTCTTCAAATGTTTTCTCAGAAGCTATAGACAGCATATCCTCAGACATATCAAGTCCAACACAGTCATAGCCTTCCTTAGCAAGCATTCTTGTAACAGTTCCTGTTCCACAGCCCAATTCAAGCACTGATGAATCACCTGACACACCATTTTCCTTAAGGAGAGCAATCATGTACTGCCCCCATTCCTCATATGGAATATTATCCATATACTCATCATAAACATATGCAAAGCCTGTATATGCATCCATTATAATTACCTCTTATCATTCCTGTACTTAACATTAAAATGACCTGCCATTATCTGGCAGGTCTTAGTGTTTAAAAGCTATGCATTCTTTCCACAGCACTGCTTATATTTCTTTCCGCTTCCGCATGGGCATGGATCATTTCTTCCGATTTTCTTGCCTTAACAACAGTTCCAGAAAGCTTCTGCTTCTTGTAAAGGTCTTTTCTTGTCTGCTCATCAAGAAGGTTATCCCACTGTGGCAATTCATAAAGCCAGTCCGCCTTGCAGCCTACCATGTTGTAATAAAGTTTTTCCTTGTCATAATCGAGACTAACTTCTGTATTCTCATCCATAGTTTCAATTGGATTAGGAGTCTTTAAGCTGTCATTGATACCATCAAGGAATCCTGTCATAAGAAGTACTTCTACTCCAAACTTCTCTGCTAATTCCTTAACAGTTCCTTTAACTACTGTATCAGAATCTGCGAGAATCTGCTCATAAATAGCCTTCTCCTGATTAAAATATGAGCCCCAGAATTCTGAAGCGTTCTTCTGATCCATCTCTGTCTCGTATGCGAGTTTTCTCCATGTTTCTAATAATGCCATGTCTGATTGTTACCTTTCAAAATATTAATTATGTGTACTGGTTGTATGTATAACCAGATGAGTATGAATACAGTCCATTAGATGTATAAGAATTCTTAGTAGATAATTCTGATAACTGTGATACTGCATTACCATATATAGTTGAAGCCTTGGCAGATATTGTCTGTCCAAATGAGCCGGAATCCTTGAATACCGACTTAACCACAGCCATATCTGAAGCCTTTAACTTATCCTCGTCTACCGTCAGCTTATTATCTGAGCCGACAGATATACCAATCTTCTTAAGAAGATCAGCATTAGCCCTTGTATAATTCACCATATTAGATGCACTGTTAAGCACATATCTGCTTGAAGAATCTGCTGTAGATGATACTAAAGAATTATAATCCTTAACAAATGAAGATACTGCCTTTGCAATCTTATCAGTATCATATTCTTTAGCTATATTGCCATCTTTATCTGTCTTATCAACTTTAGACCACAGAGAGTACTTCTTAAGTTCTGATGCTGAATCCACAAGTGATGCTGCGTTATCTCTGTTCACCTTCGCATTATTCTTCTGTATATCAATACTGTGTACCTTACCGGTATTCTTATTGGCAGTCGCACCATTCGTTGATTCAGAAGCCTGATTGCTGTAATACTTCCTCATCAGTTTGCTATAAGAGCCATTCTTTATTGAATTATAAGTTGTAAAATCAATGCCATATGACAATGATGTTCCACTAGACGAATTATTAAGTCCTGCGAACAATGCTGATATTGTACTGGCATTATAAGCATTAATTGACATATGCATACCTCCTTGTCTATTGATTCTGTTTCCTAATAGTTACATCGGCCTCCATGCCTCATTTAATTATAACATTTTTTATCTGTTACGCAACATTTTTATAAATAACTTGAGCGGCATGCCAATGTAATGTATATTATTAAGTATCTGACATTGGAGGTCTTATTCATGAAACGATTAAAACGATTTGCTGCATTAACTGCAGTCATACTCTGGGGCATAATGATAATCGCCACTTTAATACTTGCATTCATAGACAATGAGGCATGTCATAAAGTATTTACAGGTCTGCTCTTCACAGACATTGTATTTCCTGTTGTAATATATGCAATGACACTTGTATACAAGATTCTTTCAGGAAGGAATAAGCAGTAATTTTACTGCTTTCCTTCCATAATCTTAATTGTAGCGCTTGTTCCGAGCCTGTCAGCTCCTGCATCTATCATGGCAGCTGCTGTGTTGTAATCTCTTATTCCGCCTGCCGCCTTAACCTTACACTTTCCTTCCACATGGTCTTTCATAAGTGCAACATCACTTATTGTTGCGCCTCCTGCAGAGAATCCTGTTGAAGTCTTGACATAATCAGCTCCTGCCTTAACAGACAGTTCGCACGCCTTAATCTTCTCCTCATCAGTCAGAAGACAGTTCTCGAATATAACCTTTAAAACTTTTCCTGCACATGCATCCCTTACTGCTTTAATATCTTCATACACAGCATCATATTCACCTGCTTTAAGAAGTCCTACAGGTATAACCATGTCAATCTCATCCGCACCATCTTTTACTGCTTTCTTAGTCTCATAAGCCTTTACATCTGTATTCATAGCTCCTAACGGAAATCCAACAACAACACATGTCTTAACATTACTTCCGGAAAGACATTCCTTTGCAAATGCTGTATATATTCCATTAACACATACTGATGCAAAATCATACTTTTTTGCTTCTTCACATAATGTACGGATATCATCCTTAGTCGCTTCCGGCTTTAAGTTAGTGTGGTCAAAATATTTATTAAACTTCATATATCCCTCCTTGTTTTGCGAAGCAAAATCCATGTGCTTATTGTAAGCACATTCCCCTCAGATGAGGAGAGGGATTTACCTCCAATTACCTATAAAAAGACCGTATCTGCAAAACTGTTGTACTGCAGATACGGTAATGTTAAATGTTTTTATTTAGAAAATTTACTCTTTCTGTGGATAATCTCATGTCTTCCAGGACCATTAGATACCATTGTGATAGGGGCCTCAATTTCCTGCTCAATAGCCTCAATATAGTTACGGCACTCGACAGGAAGCTCTTCATAGTTAGTAATTCCTCTGATATCTGACTTCCAGCCTGGCATAGTCTTTAATACCGGCTTAGCCTTCTCAAGCTGTGGAGTAGTTGGGAAATCCTTAGTAATCTTTCCATCTATCTCATATCCAACGCACATTGGAATCTCATCAAGATATCCAAGTACATCAAGAACTGTAAGAGCAACCTCTGTTGTTCCCTGCATTCTTACACCATAACGTGTAGCAACTGCATCAAACCATCCCATTCTTCTAGGACGTCCTGTTGTAGCTCCGAATTCGCCACCGTCTCCACCTCTGCGTCTGAGTTCATCTGCCTCATCTCCAAAGATTTCGCTTACAAATGCTCCGGCACCAACTGCTGAAGAATACGCCTTAACAACTGTAACAACATCAGTAATTGATGCAGCCGGAATACCAGCACCAATAGCACCATAAGGAGCTAATGTTGATGATGAAGTTACCATTGGATATATACCATGGTCAGTATCCTTAAGAGAACCTAACTGACCCTCAAGTAAAATCTTCTTTCCGTCTTTAAGTGCCTGATGTAAAAATGCTGATGTATCACATACATATGGTTCAACCATCTCTTTATATTCCATAAGAGTATTAAATATCTCTTCTTCGTTAAGAAGTGGCTGATGATAGAGATGCTCAAGCATAACATTCTTTAATGTGCATACATTGGCAATCTTTTCCTTAAGTTCCTGCTCGTCTCCAAATAATTCATTAACCTGGAAACCAATCTTAGCATACTTATCTGAATAGAATGGAGCAATACCTGACTTGGTAGAACCAAATGATTTACCAGCAAGTCTTGCTTCTTCATATGTATCAAATGCAACATGATATGGCATAAGAATCTGTGCCCTGTCTGATACAAGAATCTTAGGCATTGGTACATTACGGTCTGTAAGGCTCTTTAATTCCTTAACAAGATATGGAATATTAAGAGCTACGCCGTTGCCAATGACACTTGTTGTATGGTTATAGAAAACTCCCGAAGGTAAAAGATGAAGCGCGAACTTTCCATAATCATTAATAATAGTATGTCCCGCATTAGCTCCTCCCTGGAATCTTACGATGATGTCTGATTCTTCGGCAAGCATATCAGTAATCTTACCCTTTCCTTCATCACCCCAGTTAGCACCTACAATAGCTTTTACCATAGCGTCCTCCAATCTGTTTTAAAAAACACAAACATTAAATTAAGCTATTGACGGGAATTGAACCCGTGACCTCTTCATTACCAATGAAGTGCTCTACCCCTGAGCTACAATAGCATGTGTCTTAACACACCTATTCATAATATTATAGGTTGGTTATTTTGTCAACTTTATTCCTTATCCTTTGTATAGCATTATCTATAGATTTTGGCGGCTTATCAAGCATCTGCGCAATAGCTATATAATCTTTGCCAGACATATATAATTCCAGCACATTTTTTTCAAAATCACTTAACACACTGTATAATTTATCTTCTAAACTTTCAGCATTTTCCTGATCAATAAAAAGTCTTTCCGGATTCTGTTCCTTATCAGACTTTAGTACATCCACCAGCTTTACCTGAGAATCATCTTCTGGATTGACCGGCTCATCAAAAGAAACATATGTATTAAGTGGTGTATTCTTCTTTCTGTTAGAAGCTGTAACCGCATTAAGAATCTGCCTGTTTATGCACATTCCTGCAAATGTCATGAAAGATGCATCCTTTTTCTTATCATAGTCACGGACAGCCTTATAGAGGCCTATCATTCCCTCCTGGATTAAATCATCACTGTCTCCTCCGGCAAGAAACATGGCTTTTGCTTTCTTTCGCACTATATACTTATATCTCTCAAATATGTACTCAATTGCCTGCTCATTACCTGCCCTGTACATATCAATAAGCTCTTCATCAGGATACTCTTCCATATGCTTCATAAAAAAACTCCCTAATTAAGTCTCTGACGGACTATTTCGTATGCAAGAACACCTGCTGCAACTGAGGCATTTAAAGAATCAATATCACCCTTCATAGGAATTGATGCGATGAAATCACATTTGTCCTTAACAAGACGGCTTACTCCATTGCCCTCATTACCTATAACAAGGCCGATAGGTCCTTTGAGATTGAGATTATACATTGTCTCCCCGCCCATATCAGCGCATACAAACCAGAGTCCCTGCTTCTTAAGTTCCTCGATTGTCTGTGAAATATTAGTAACCTTAGCTACAGGTGTGTAATTAATCGCGCCTGCTGATGTCTTGGCTACAGTTGCTGTAAGTCCGACAGCTCTTCTCTTAGGAATAATAACTCCATGTGCACCTGCAAGGTTGGCAGTTCTTATAATAGCACCAAGATTGTGAGGATCCTCTATCTCATCAAGAATGAATATAAATGGATCTTCTCCCTTTTCCTTAGCTGCTGCAAGTATATCCTCAACCTCTGCATATTCATAAGCTGCGCCAATGGCAACAACTCCCTGATGATGTCCTGTTCCTGCAAGTCTGTCGAGTCTTTCCTTATCAACATAATTGATAATTGCATCTGTTTTCTTTGCTTCTCTGACAATACTCTTTATTGGTCCATCCTGACAGCCGTCAAGAATAAAAAGCTTATCAATAGTTTTACCAGAGCGGAATGCCTCTAATACAGCATTTCTTCCCTGAAATGTTAATTCATTGTATCTCATATATTTCTCCTTAATATTAACAAAGCAGAATCCAGTTATCCATTACAGATATGGATTCTGCTTTGCCGGCTCTACTTTAACTCAAGGCTTTCCAGTCCTGCTTTAACCAGTTCCATCATCCGCTCATACTGCCCGCTAAGATACAGATATCCCATAAGAGCCTCAAAACCCGTTGCTCTTCTGTAATCTCCAATGCTTGCATTCTTGGCAGATGTGTATGACTTTGCATTACGTCCTCTCTTATACACAGCTTCCTCATGTTCACTGAGCATTGGCTCTATTACACCTATCATGGCAGATTGGGATTCAGCCTTAACAATACTGCTCGTTTTCTTGTTAAGCTTATTAACCTGCATATTTCCCTGTTCTATAACCCATGTCTTAATGACAAGGTCATATATGCTGTCCCCGATATATGCAAGAACAAGAGGTGATAACTGCGAAGGCTCTGTATGCTTCATATCCAGACCTTCATATATGCATTTTACAAGGTCGTTATCTAGGCTCTGCTCCATCTTACGCCCTCTCTTGTATCCTTAAGAACAATTCCCTTTGCTAATAACTCATCTCGAATTTCATCAGCTCTTGCAAAATTCTTATCTTTTCTTGCCTGCTGTCTCTCGGCAATAAGTGCCTCTATATCCTCATCAAGCATTTCTTCCTTCTTGTCTGTCTTAAGTCCAAGAATATCTGTGAGAGTTGTAATCTTCTTCATAAGAGTATCGATGTATTCCTTGGAATTGTCTGAGCTTGAATTAGAGTTAGCAAGCTTTACAAGTTCAAATATAGCTGATATTGCGTCTGCTGTATTGAAATCATCATCCATTGAATCTTCGAATTTCTTATAAATGTCATCTATAGAAGCTATTATCTTCTTCTCATCCTCTGTCATTGGAACATCTTTGGCATTCTCTGACAGATGTCTTAAATTATCAACTGCAGTTAAGATTCTGTCTAATCCGTTCTTTGCTGATTCCATAAGGTCATGGCTGAAATTAACAGGATTGCGGTAATGTGCGCTTAACATGAAGAATCTTAACACTTCAAGGTCATATTCCCTGCTTATATCTCTTACTGTAAAGAAATTGCCTAAAGACTTAGACATCTTCTTGTTATCAATATTAAGAAATGCATTGTGCATCCAGTACTTAGAGAATGGTACTCCATTAGCTGCCTCTGACTGTGCAATCTCATTCTCATGGTGAGGGAATATTAAATCCTCTCCACCTGCATGGATATCGATTTCGTCAGCAAGGTACTTCTTAGACATAACAGAGCATTCAATATGCCAACCCGGTCTTCCATCGCTCCAAGGTGATGGCCAAGATGGCTCTCCTTCTTTCTTAGGCTTCCAGAGAACGAAATCAAGTGGGTCTTCCTTCTCATCCTCACCTGTAACCTTAAGGCTGTGTGCCTCATCTCTGTGTCCTGCCTCCAAGTCGTCAATATTTTTCTTAGACAGCTTTCCATATTCTGCGAACTTTCTTGTTCTGTAGTATACAGTTCCATTGACTTCATAAGCATAACCCTTGTCAATAAGAGTCTGTATCATATCAATCATTCCGCCGATTTCCTGAGTTGCAAGAGGATGTGTTGTTGCAGGCTTAATATTCATGCCCTCCATATCCTTCTTACATTCAGCAATGTATCTTGTTGAAATCTCCTCAGCAGATACACCTTCTTCATTAGCTTTCTTAATAATCTTGTCATCTACATCTGTAAAGTTAGATACATAATTAACATCATATCCCTTATACTCAAGATATCTTCTTACTGTATCAAATACAATCATAGGTCTTGCGTTACCAATATGAATAAGGTTGTATACAGTAGGTCCGCAGACATACATTTTTACCTTTCCCTCTTCAAGGGGTACAAATTCCTCTTTCTGACGGGTCAGCGTATTAAAAATCTTCATTTTATTTCTCCCTCCGGTCAATTTCTCTAAATGTTATTTCGCAGCTGCGCACAACAACATTATTTCTTGTATAAAAGGCAGACTGCCTGGGAAGCAATTCCCTCTTCTCTTCCGGTAAAACCCAGCTTCTCCTCTGTGGTAGCCTTGATATTCAGACAGTCAGGCTCCATATGCAACGCTTTCGCAATGTTCTCCTTCATCTGTGGAATATGAGGTGCCATCTTCGGCTTCTGGGCAATGATCACAGCGTCAATATTTCCTACACCATATCCTTTTTTTTCCAGAAGAGAGGCTACATGTTCCAACAACTTTACGCTGGAAATCCCCTCGTATGCCGGATCTGTATCTGGAAAATGCTTTCCAATATCACCAAGTCCTGCCGCTCCTAACATT
>OLOU01001346.1_pt1 | contig 17290 bp, 14 predicted proteins | sample 1672101 | NCBI WGS metagenome assembly OLOU01 (sample SAMEA3136645, study PRJEB25190) | human gut metagenome | biome: human gut; feature: human-associated habitat; material: faeces | place: Austria | collected 2013
GATGCAGCAGCTGTCGGAGAGCTGCGCAAAGAGAGATTATACGAACAGCGCGGAGGCCGGGAAGATCTATGCGCTGATGGAGTGAATGATGGACATTACAAAGCGCAATTCAAAAATGCTCAAGGGTGTGGCGATCCTCTCCATGTTGATGCTGCATCTCTTTTGCCGGAGGGAAAACTTGCCGTATACCCCGTTGCTGTGGATCGGTGGCACGCCGCTGATTTACTACTTTGCGCTGTTTGGCGATATTTGCGTAGCTGTTTACTGCTTTGTGAGCGGATACGCCCACTATATGCAATCATCCGAGGCTGAGATCAAGAAGCGCTGGAAGCATCTCTTGCTCTTTTTCATACCTTTTTGGGTGATTGCGGCGGTGTTTTCGCTGATTGGCTTACTTACCGGAAACGCGGAGATCCCCGGTAGCTTGACGAAATTTGCCTTGAACTACCTGACCATACAGAATAGCTACAACGGCGCATGGTGGTATGCCAATACCTACATATTGCTGGTCGCTTTGCAGCCGCTTTCCCGAAAATTCGCAGAGCGCTGCCCGGCGTGGCTGGTGATGCTGTTGACCTTTGGCTTTTACACTGTTGGCTACGGTATCCGTTTCTGGGGCTGGGGCGCGTGCGACTCGATGGTGCTTTCGTGGCTCATCACGCACATCGGGCTGCTGGGAGCTTCATATTTCCCCTACATGATTGGAATGCTGTTTTGCAAAAAGCAGGTCATTTCTCTGCTGCGGCAGCAGACCGCTGCTATTGGGAGAAGAACCATGCAGATCATTACGCTAATTATCTTCGTGTGTATGATCGTTGCACACGGCATCGTGCCGCCGCTTTTTGTGGCGTTTATCACCGCCACCGTAACGATTGTACTGCTCTGCATCTGCCCAATTCCAAAGTGGATAACTGATGTGCTGTGCTACTTTGGTGAGCACTCTACGAACATCTGGCTTGTCCATATGTTCTTCTACGGCAGCCTGTTTGGCGGACTTGCATTTCGCGCCAAGTATCCGATCCCTGTTTTCCTGCTTTTGCTGGCGCTGTCTCTTGCGGCGTCCTATGGAATCAAATGGCTTTGTAAGCCGATTTTGAAACTCGTGAGGTGAACCCATGATCCCCAAAATCATCCACTACTGCTGGTTTGGCCGCGGCGAAAAGCCGGAGCTTGCCAAGAAGTGCATCGCCAGCTGGAAGAAGTTCTGCCCGGATTTTGAGATTCGCGAGTGGAACGAGGACAACTTTGATATCCATTGCTGCCCGTATGTTGAAGAAGCTTATGCAAGCAAGAAATACGCGTTTGTTACGGACTATGTAAGACTATATGCCCTGTATACGTGCGGTGGAATATACATGGACACTGATGTTGAAGTTGTGCGCCCGCTGGAGGAATTTTTGTCCTGTAAAGCATTTTCAGGCTTTGAGTCTACGCGCTATGTGCCGACAGGAATTATGGCTTCCGAAAAAGGAGTTCCAATCATTCATGAGCTATTAGACTATTACACGGGCAGGCACTTCCTTAATGATGATGGCTCTCAAGATACGACAACAAATTGCGTGTCTATTACCAATATTATGCTAACCCATGGATTGGAGCTGGACGGAAAGCTGCAAACTGTTGCAGATTTTACATTCTATCCGCCAGATTTCTTCTGCCCGTTTGAAAATGAGACAGGAGTGCTTCGAAAAACTGATAATACTGCGGCAATTCACTGGTTCAATAAATCATGGCTGCCGCAAAATATTCGGTTGCGCTCACGAATTACAAGAGTGTTTCATCGAATATTTGGTGTAGATTGCTTTAGATGGCTAAAAAGATGAAGCGCTGGACAGTGCAACTGGAAAACTGACAGAAACAGAGAATACATATTCAATCCACTGGTACTCTATGAGTTGGATGCCTTGGTATAAGCAAATCAGGGTAAAGATTGGCAGGATATATAGAAGGATGAAACAGAAACTGGTTATATAACGCAAAATATGATAGATTAAAGATAATCATTGTCCTATTGATACACTTTCAGTTTTGGATACCTTATATTGCTATTGTGCAATCGCTTTGTTCTGACGTAGGGGGCAGTATCTTTTCAATATATTGAATTATCCGCAAACAGGAAAGAATAATCAATATGACTGACTGCATTAACGTTGGGAGAAAACGTTTCTATCGGATGTCATATGCTTAATTCCTACGTTATGCCGATATAACAAAAGAGAATACATTTCTTAAAAACCTGAGGTTCAATTATTATGAGGGTGTTATACGTCGTAGGGGCATGCCTATCAAAAAATACATCTGCCAACATGAGCCATAATGGCTATGTACAGGGTCTGCTGGAAAATGGTTGTCAAGTTGATATACTGATGGCAGTGGACAGCTGGGGGCAAACAGATGATCTTCTCCCACATTGGGAAGATGCCAAGTACTATTGTTATCCATCAGAAACAATACATGACAGGCTTCGAAAATACATTGGTAGGAATGTTTTACAGCCTACAGTATCTGCCACAAATTCCTATGTTCAGACGCAAGAGCCACAAAAGGCAGGAAATTTAAAAATTACTGTTCGCGAATATCTAAAAAAAGCCTACTATTTTCTATTTCCAATCGACCCCAAATATCCGCTGGAAAAACAATGGTTAAAAAATGCATCGAAATTTCGCGCAGATACGGAATATGACCTTGTCATATCCAACTCCTCGCCTGCTGCGAGCCACAAACTGGTTGCTATTTTGTCCCATAGCGGGCATTTGAAGTATAAACGATGGATTCAGATTTGGGAAGACCCTTGGTATTATGACTTATACGGCGGCCATAAAGCAGAAATTCTTGATGAAGAAAACGCACTTTTAAATGTGGCGACCGAGGTGTTCTATGTTAGCCCCTTGACGCTTGTTTATCAGCAGCGATATTTCAAAGAAAGCGCATGCAAAATGAAACAAATACCTTTGCCTTATCTTGCTTTCGCATCAGAATCCGAGCAGTCATACGAAGAAATAAGTTACGCCTACTTAGGAGACTATTATTCCCATGTTCGCAATTTAGTGCCGTTCTATCAGGCACTTTGCCAAATGAAATCTCCTGGATACATTTATGGAGATTCCGACATAGCTCTTGGGCAGACTTCACAAATTGAAATTAGCGGACGTGTAACCTTGGATAAGCTTGCAACTGTGCAGGAGAATACAACCGTGCTGGTTCACCTTTGCAATTTGCATGGAGGACAGATTCCGGGGAAAATATATCACTACTCAGCCACAACTAAACCGATACTCTTTATACTGGACGGAACGCCTGAAGAAAAGAAGTATATTAGAGAGTACTTTGAACGATTTAATCGGTATTATTTTTGTGATAACGATACGCAGTCAATTCTCTCAGCTATGAACCAAATCGAGGCAGATATTGCAGATGGTAGGAAGTGGAACCCTGTAACAGAGTTTTCACCTAAGGCCGTTGTTAGGCAGTTGCTGTAAATAAGGGAACTGAGTAAATATGAGGTTTAAGAAGCGAATCCTTTTCATCAATGGACATCTGAATGCCGGGGGCGTAGAGCGTTCCCTTGTGGATGTGCTCAGGCACATGGACTATACAAAATACGCCGTTGATCTCCTGCTACTGGAGGATACCGGTGACTATGCTTCAGAATTGCCGTCTGAAGTGAAAGTGTTGTTTCGAGACATTCATCATACATATGGAAGTTTTGCGTCATCGATTCGGCGGTGTATTGTAGCGCACGATTGGATGTGCCTGAGATTGCGTTTCTTGTTCTTACTACAAAAGTTCTTCGGCGCATGCGCATTGAAACGTGTTGCAACGATTCTGCTTGGAAAACACCATTACGATTGCGTAATTGGATTTCGACCGGGGATTTGTTCCGATTTGGCGGCGTACTCCGTTCAGACAGATAGGAAAATCACTTGGTGGCACCACGGTGAGTTCAATGTGGATTGTGCGACCTATGGTAATATGTGCAGCAAGATGAATGCGGTTGCAGTGGTTTCGCAATCTTGCAAAGCTATGCTGCAAGAAAAGCTCCCAGAGCTTGAAAGCAAGCTGGTATGCATACCCAATATGCTGGATGCTGTCGCAATTGGACAGAAGGCTGGAAATTCACCTTATACCGGTGATATGCTGCATATTGTCTCGGTAGGCCGCCTTGCGCCAGAGAAACATTTTGAAAATATCATTCCCGTTGCAAAAATGCTGCGGGATATGAGTACGGACTTCGTGTGGCATATTGTTGGTGATGGCTCTGAGCAAGCAAGATTAGAATCCTTGATTGTTGAGAATGACCTAAAAGATCATGTAATTCTGGATAGAAGCAAGACTAATCCTTATCCCTATATGAAGTATGCAGACCTGTTTGTTCACCCGTCATATGTGGAATCGCAGGGCTTAACTGTGTTGGAAGCTATGGCGCTCGGTGTTCCTTGCGTAGTGACGAAATCCCGAGGACCGTGTGAGTTTATTGAAGACGGTGTCAATGGTCTGCTGACAGAGCAGTCTCCAGAATCGCTGGCAGAGGAAGTGTTGGCGATTCTGAATGATAAGAAACTATATCAGCACATCAAGGAGAACACAAAGTGTCCCGAACAGTTCGGCCCAGAGAGGGTTATAAAGCAGATTGAGACTATGATAGATGGAGAAATGTAACGATGAGTTTTTGGGAACGAGTTCTTATCAAATTACATTTGAAAAAGCCTATTGACTATAACAGCGTTGAGCACCTACGGTCTCGCGGTGTTGAAATCGGGGAAAACGTTCAATTGTTCAACACAAACATCGATTTTTGTCATGGATTTCTTGTTTCTATCGGCAACAATGTGACTTTAACCGGTGTTACAGTACTGGCGCATGATGCCAGTACGCAAATCTCTCTCGGTGTCAGCAAAGTTGGCAGAGTGAAAATTGGCAATAACGTATTCGTGGGACGAGGCTCAATTATACTACCCGGTATAAGCATTGGGGACAATTGCGTAATTGGTGCGGGTTCGGTTGTATCCAGCAGTATCCCTTCCAATTCTGTTGCTGTGGGTAACCCGGCCCGTGTTGTGAGTAGCTATGAGGAGTTTGTAGAAAAGCATAGACGCCAAATGAAAAGTTGCCCCGTTTTCCCAACCTTGTGGTCAGAAAAATCTGAAGAAGAAAAAGCTGAGATGAAAGCGAAACTGGAAAAAAGTATTGGGTACGATAAATGAGCAAAAACATGAATGTTTTATTTTATGGTAATGGCGGTGCAGGCAATCATGGTTGCGAGGCGATTGTTCGTGGTACTGTACAGATTCTCGGAGAAGTAACATATACCATCATATCTGAAAATGTCGCAGAGGATATCCAGTATGGACTTGACAGTATTTCAAAAATTATTCCAGCAAAGGCGGACAGACGTCGGGATTTTTCTTTTTTGAAAGCCTATACAAAACTAAAGCTGACTGGTAACTATACAGATATGGATGGTTGGCACTATCTTCCTGTGATTCGAGAACTGCACAATTGCGCTGGTGTGGCATTGTCTGTTGGCGGAGACAACTATTGCTATGGGAATACAGCAATTTATGGCTATCTGAACGCAGCATACAAAAAAAATCATATTAAAACTGTTTTGTGGGGCTGCTCCATTGAACCGGATGTAGTAAAAGAACCTTCGGTAGCAGAAGATTTGCGTCGTTATGCCTTGGTTGCAGCCAGAGAGAGCATTACTTATGAAGCGGTCAAAGCGGTGGGGGCCAATGTTGTGCAAATGCCTGACCCTGCATTCCATATGCAGCCTGAGACATGCGACACGGATGAGCGCTTTCTAAAAAGCAATGTTGTCGGCATCAATATCAGCCCACATATCATTGTCAGCGAAGGACATCACGGTGCAGCCTATGCCAACTATAGGGAGCTGATTCAATATATTCTAGACAACACCGACGCCTATATTGCCCTGATTCCACATGTCGTTTGGGCCAATAATGATGACCGCATTCCGCTCAAGCAACTTTACGAGGATTTTGACCGTAATCCACGGCTGATTCTTGTCGGTGACCATACTGCACCGGAACTGAAATATATTATTTCTCAATGCAGCTTCTTCGTTGGTGCCCGAACCCACGCGACTATCGCTGCGTATTCTACCGGCGTTCCGACACTGGTGGTGGGCTACTCCGTCAAAGCACGCGGCATTGCCCGGGATCTGTTCGGCACGGAGGATGGCTACGTTCTGCCGGTGCAGCAGCTCAAGGAGAGCGATGAGCTGACCCAAGCATTCGTTCGCCTGTATGAAAAGCGCGATGCCATCCGGGCGCACCTCAACGAGACGCTTCCCGGCTATATCGCCCGAGCCGGCGAGGCACGCAAGGCATTGGAGGAACTTGTAAACGCATGAAACGCGATGAGATCAAGGCAGGTGCGCTGCTGTCCTATCTGAACCTGCTGATCGGCAATCTGATTCCGTTCATTTATACGCCCATCATGCTCCGTATGCTGGGACAGGCGGAGTATGGCATTTACGGGATTGCACAGTCTGTTATGGGATATATCGGCCTGCTGAACTTCGGCATCGGCGGCTCGATCATCCGCTACCTTGCCAAATACCGCGCAGAGGGAGATTTGGACGGAGAACAGCGCGTCTTTGGCCTGTTCATCAAGATCTATTCAGTGATCGGCGCTGCAATTCTGCTGGTCGGCACATTCTGCTCCTTCCATCTTGGCGCATACGGACGCTCCCTTTCGCCGGATGAGCTTGTTCTATTGGAGCGTCTGGTGCGCCTGATGACGCTGAACACGGCAATTTTCATGCCTTTTAATGTGTTCAGCTCCATGATTCTGGCCCACGAGAGATTTATCTTCAGCAAAATGGCCTCGCTAATCACAAGCGTGGTATCGCCGTGCTTGAATCTTGTGCTGCTGTTCATGGGCTTTGGCTCTATCGGTCTTGTCCTTTCTGCGACGGTCCTGAATTTTGTTACCTACGCCATCTACACCGTATATGTAATTCGACGGCTGCATATCCGCCCCTGCTTCCAGCATGTCGGTGGTGGACTTCTCGGCGAGATCATTCGTTTTTCCTTGTTTGTGTTTTTGGCAAACATTGTTGACATCCTCTTTTGGTCCACAGATAAGCTCATTATCGGTTGGGCCGTCGGCGCAGTAGCTACAGCGGTCTATAACATTGGCGCAACCTTCAACACATACATAACGAGCCTGTCAACGGCAATCAGCGGTGTTCTTATGCCGAAGGTGACAAAAATGGCTGTTAAGAACACTCCGCCATCGGAGTTTACAGCCCTGTTCATCAAGGTCGGGCGGCTGCAATTTTTGCTGATTTCCTTCATTGTTTCTGCGTTTGTGGCGTTTGGACGGCAGTTCATCGCATTATGGGCGGGTGCTGGGTACGAGGATGCCTATTATGTGGCGCTTCTGGTGATGATCCCGGTGACAGTGCCCTTGATTCAGAACACCGGTCTGAACATTCTCTACGCCATGAATAAGCACCAGTTCCGCTCTGCTGTATACCTCTGCATCGCCGTGCTGAATGCCGGGCTGACCTTCTGGTGGGTGGAGGAATACGGCATCATCGGCGCAGCTATGGCCACCTGCATTGCCTATGTGGTGGGCAACATTCTAATTATCAACTGGTATTACTATAAGAAAATCGGCATTGATATCCCGTTGTTCTGGAAGAACATCCTGCATATGTGTCCAGTCATGCTGGTCATGGGGACGGTGGGGTGGTTCATTCTGGACGCGCTGCATATCAGCAATTGGCTGATCTTTTTTGCCCTCGCCGCAGCGTATACCCTGATTTATTGGGTATTGGCATATTTCTTCATGATGAACGACTATGAAAGAGCGTTCATTAAGGGGCCGGTATCGAAATTCCTCACACACATGAAAGGAAAAAAAGATGAAAGCGAGTAACCGCATTAACAGCATTGATATTGTGCGCCTGTTTGCGGCGATTTTAGTGATTGCTATTCATACACAGGCAATCATGTGGTTTCCGTCTCGCGCCAACGGCAATATTCAGATACTGACCCGCGTGGCCGTTCCGTTTTTCTTCTGCACCAGCGGATATTTTCTTCAAAAAGGCTATGTCCAGAAGGGCTGCTCTGCTATTGTGGCTACTATTTGGAAACTGATAAAAGTATATGTCTCTGTGTCGCTGGCGTATTTTGCCTTTATATTTCTACAAAACCCTGCACTGCTGCGCGAACCGAAAAAATGGATGCTGATAGATTTTCTGTTCAACGGCAGCTACTATCATCTGTGGTACATGGTGGGTGTCATTTATTCCACAGCGATGATCTACTTGATTTGCAAATTCAAGCTGACGAAAGCACTGCTTCCGCTGGCAGTCCTTTGCTATGCTGTTGGCCTTTTGGGAACGTCGTATTATGGCATCGGCAGTGGACTTCCGATTATGAGTACACTGTTTGACAGTGGACGGTTTTTGAGTGTTCGGCGGATATTTTTGATGGGCTTTCCTTTTACCGCTTTGGGGTGGACGATTTCGGAAGGAAAGTTAAAACTGCGCATTTCCAAGAAACATCTGCTGTTTGCGACCACGCTGGTGGCACTGCTATTCGTGGCTGAGATTGTTGCTGTGACTGTCACGGGGATGTCAAGAACAATCGAAATCACGGTATTCCTTTATCCGCTGCTGTTTCTTCTGTTTCAGATTTGTCTTGTCTATCCGCTCGAAGGGAAAGGCAAGATTGCTTCGGCTTGCCGTGATACGGCTAATTTTACATATTTCTGGCACCCGGTTGTTATTCTTGCGATGCGGAAAGTTGTTAATGCGAACTTTTTCCTGTTTACGATTACGACAGCAATATGCCTGCTATTGGGCTTTGGCTACCACTCCTTGAAAAAACACAGGAGGTGCGCTCATGAACATCACGCAAATTCTTGATGCTTGTACCGGCTGCGGGGTGTGCGCTGCGGTCTGCCCATCAGCGGCTGTCGAAATGCAGCCGGATGCGCATGGCTTTTTGCGCCCTGTCGTTGATGACGCAGCGTGTACCGACTGCGGCCTCTGCACCGGAAAATGTCCGGTTTCCGTTTTGCCGCAGACCTCGGCGCATACGGATATTCTAACCGGCTACGCCAAGGACGGAACGCTCCTGCCTCGATCCTCGTCCGGCGCGATCTTTCCCGTGCTGGCAGCGGAGATCATCCGCAGAGGCGGCCTTGTGTTCGGTGCGGCCTTTGACGGACAGTTCCGTGTGGTACATACTGCCGCTGAGAGCGTGGAGGAGCTTTCTGCGCTTTGCAGCTCCAAGTATGTCCAAGGCCGCATTCCGAGCGACTGCTATGCGCAGGTCAAGGCGGCGCTGGCCGCCGGGCGCTGGGTCTATTTCAGCGGAATGCCGTGCCAGGTCGCAGCGCTGAAAAGCTATCTCGGCCGGGATTATGATACGCTGATCACGCAGGATACCGCCTGCCACAGTGTTCCATCGCCTCTGGTGTGGGAGGGATATAAAGCGGAACTGGAGAAGCAGCACGGCGGCAAGCTGACCTCGTTCTCCTTCCGCAACAAGGCAAATGGCTGGGAGGCGTACCATATTCGCGCCGCGTTTGATAACGGCAGAGAGTTCGCCCAGCCCGCTGCCGAAAGCCCCTATCAGCGCGGTTTTATCAAGGGACTGTACTCCCGCAGCTCCTGCTTTGTATGCAAGTTCAAAGGGATCGAGCGTTGCAGCGACATCACGCTCGCAGACTATTGGGGCGTCAAGGGAATCCAGCCGGACGCCTACAACCCGCAGGGCACATCCCTTATTTTGCTGCATAGTGAAAAGGGACGAAGCCTTCTGGAAGGCTGCAAGGAACAGCTGCAACTCCTGCCCGCAGCCAAAGACGCGTTTTCCTTTAACCCGGCGGTGCTTACACCCATTCAAAAGCCCGCCCGCTATGATGAATTCTGGGAGGGCTACGGTCAAACGCCCTTTGCCGATTTGGTTTCTGCCTGCTGCGAGCCGACCGAAGAAGAACTGGCGCAGGAACGCCGGAGCAAGAGCCTTTTGGCCCGCATCATGCGCCGCCTGAAACGATAACACACGATGCTTCGACGAATCTACGCAATGAACCCATGGACGGTGTGCATTTTGCTGCTGTCCCTGCTCCTTCTCTGGCCCATGCTCTGCCAGCGGGTTGGGGAACGGAGGCGAGTGCTTTTCAATACCGCGCTCGCCTGCGCGGCTGTGTTCATCATCCTCTACGCCACCATTCTGAATCGCACACCCGGCAACTACGAACTCATCCTCGCCCCCTTTGCCTCCCTGACCGCCGCGCGGATACAGCCAGAGCTCTACCGCGAGATGCTGATGAACGTCTTCCTCTTCTTCCCGCTGGGGCTGACGCTGTCCAATGCCCTGCCGCAGAAGTGGCACCGCTGGGGCAGAATCATCCTCACGACGCTCGTCGGCTGCATCCTCAGCGCGGGAATTGAGTACGCGCAGTACCGTTATGCCCTCGGCATGGCGGAGGTGGATGATGTGATCTGCAACACGCTGGGCGCGTTTCTCGGCGCTGCATCGCTGCTCGCCGCCCACGCAATCGAAAAATCCAGAGAAAGGGTTCGGCACACGAACATGACCCTGACCACCACCGAAACACAATTCCTGCATATCGCCAAAGCTGCCATCTCCGGTGGAGATTTGCCCGCCGAAAAGGTGGACTGGCCTGCCATTTTTACGTTGGCCAATCAGCAGAAGCTGCTGCCGATCGTCTTCGAGGCCGTCCGCAAGATGCCTGCTGCCGAAGAGAACGTGGCTCTGTTTGCCGTAACCAAGCAACAGGTCATTGGGCAGGTGTTGAACCAAACCATGCGCTCGGCAGAGTTTGCTGACCTTTATCGCAAGCTTCGTAAGGCGGGACTGCGCCCCATTGTGGTCAAGGGGCAGCTTTGCAGCCGCCTGTATCCACTGAAGGACCACCGCATCAGCGCGGACGACGACCTCTACATTTCCGACGCGGAGTTTATGGCCTGCCATGAGCAGCTTCTTGCGAACGGTTTGACCACCGACACGCCGACCGACGAGTTGGCCACAGCGGACGAGGTGTCCTACACAAAAAACGGCAGCCCGCTTTACATCGAGCTGCACAGGCATTTATTTGATTCTGCCGAGGATGCCCATGACGAGCTGAACCACTTCTTCACCGACATCAATCCCGTCGAAACCGACGGCTTTCTCGCCATGCCGCCCCACGAGCACCTGCTGTACCTGATCCTGCACGCCTACAAGCATTTCGTGCGCAGCGGCATCGGCCTGCGGCAGTTTTGCGACATTGGCCTGTGGGCGCGGGCGTATCACGTGGAGATCAACTGGCAGCGCCTGCACGAGCAGTGTGAGAGCGTCCACGCGGCAACCTTTGCTGCGGCAGCGTTCCGCATTGCCAGAGACTATCTCGGCATTGACTTTGACCTGCCCATGCCTTGGGATGCTTCCATCGACGTAGAGCCGCTGCTGCATGACACCCTCTGCGGCGGCGTGTACGGCTCCAACGACCTAACGCGCCTCCATTCCTCCACCGTCACGCTGAACGCCGTGAAAGCCAGCCGGACGGGGGAGAAGAGCAGCGTCCTGCGGACGGTGTTTCCCAATCGTGAGTATCTGGAACGGCGCTACCCGTACCTCAAAAAGCGTCCCTATCTGCTGCCGGTCGCATGGGTGCAGCGCATTGCGCACTATGCCAGCGAAAAGCAGTCCGGAACAGGCAACAGCGCTTCCGGTTCCATCAAGCTGGGAAAAGAGCGGATCGAGCTGATGAAGCGGTATGGAATTATGAACTGATAAAAAGACATTGCGGGGCGCTGCAGCGCTCCGCAAAAAATCTATCCTTGCAGTTTTGAAAGGAATTTGGACAGGAAACCGCTGTCACACAGCTTGTATTTTTGCACACCTAATGATAAAATAGTTCTAAACGATCCGGGTCGTGTTTTGCTGCAGTCGGCAAGGAGGGAGTCCTGTGAAAAAGAGCAGCACAGATACCTGCTGCCTGACTTTACCGTTAAAACTGGAAAAGTGGCAGGAGGACCGTCTTGCCAAGCGCTTTGAGATCGCGCGGCAGCTCTAACTGCTTTAGGTGGGGTGGAGTAAACAGTAGGAGGAATTTCAAGTGCTTATTGATGAACTTAAAAGGAGAAAAATTATAATATCCCTCCGCCCACTCAAGCCAAATGATCTCGCAGCAAACTGGGAAATAAAAGCAATCATCGAAAATCCAGACATTTTTGATGATTTCTTTGGAAAATACCCGCTAAATGGGATAGAAACTCTTGACGACTACTACCAATACCTCTTAGCCCGTAAACTTCAAAGTTTATCGGTGGCAATTTCTGAAATTGTGCATGATGAGCATAAAACTGTCATCACCGCGCTCTCCAATGCTGCCCGCAATAGTGTGAAGTCTATTCAGTATAAAAATGTGATAAAATTTATTGACAATAATATTGATGATGTCTTTCACGCCCCGTATGCTGCAAATGATATTCGCTCCGTCACACTCGATTTGATTGCAAAGTGGAATCCGGGAGTATGCAGCTCTTCTCTGGAATATATATGCGATCATTTCGGTCATTACATTGTCGAGCGATTTGAAGAATTTGAGAGGCTTTTCGAACAAAAGCCTGAGCTTTTCGAAATAGTATTTCACTCAGGTAAATTGGACGACGTTTCCTCATTTTGGTTCGAAAAAGTTCTTGATATCTGGTGCTATATTCTTAATAAGAAAAGTAGTAAATTAAAGAGTATAGTTGAAAAGTACATACCCATCTTATTCAGTGACGTTGTTTCTCTCGCAGAAACAGCAACAATAGATAACGTCCTGCACATTTATATACAAGCGGCTCCATTTTATCAGTTCCTGATAAAAATCAGAAGCCCATTGGCGAATCAATTTATGCCAATTTTCAAGAATATCGACGCACTTCTTAATCAGAATATCTGCGAAAAAGGGGCATCCTTTTCGTTTACCATCCCTGTTGGAGAAATAGTCGAAAATTGGAAATCACTGCAGAATTGGGAGGAACGCTTACTGGCTCTTACCCACGATCGCTCAAACGTTGATGGATATTATCACTATGTGAGCAGACTTTCAGATAAAAGAAAATCAAATTATCCCATAACGAACCTAGCGCTCACAAACATCCCAATTGACGACTATTATACCGAGAACCATCAACTGTGGCTTTCCTTTCAGAAATCCGTTGAAACCGCCTCGATATTTCGCATATTGCAGGAAACCAGAACAGCAAGCGACTATTTCTCCCTTATTTCATCAGCAATAAAGTACATTTCCGAAACTTTGCAAGTCAAAGACGCAGGGATGGAACAAGATGTTGAGCTGTTGGTCTCTATGATACAAATCGTGGTCAGAAATCTGAAGGCAGATACGATGATTGTCCATTCCTTGTGCTATGGGGCTGAAATGTTTGCCTGTTCATTCTCTGAAAAGCTACTAAGGGTATTTTATCGTCACCTTACAAAGGATCGCGAATATATTCCAAGCAATAAGGCGACTTTGGGGCAATTGTTCAGTGAAAACAATGATGATATCGTAAACATTTTTGGATTGGAACACATAAAGAATCTGTCCTTCTTTTTGATGAAGACGCCGCAGACAAATATAGGGTATAATATGCGAAATAACCTTGCCCATTGGTCAGATTTATCAGTAAATGCTCTAACGCCAATGCATTTAGCGCAGTTGCTATGGTTATTCACAGACATCATGAATACCATATTTTGGCATTTACTGAGCACAACATTGGTGCAGGACGAAAGTAACACTCCAAAATAGCACAATCTTTCCACCCTCACGAAAGGACCCAGACGACCACGACCGGATACATTTACATTCTCACGAATCCCTCCTTCCCGCAATATGGGAAGCTCGGCTATGCCACGGATGTAAAGCAGCGGCCCGCGGAGCTGAACCGCAGCACGGCGGTCCCCTTTGCGTTCCGGGTGTACGCCACCTACGAGGTGGATTCCGCCCTCTCGGACAAGAAGCTCCACTCCATTCTGGGCAAGCTGAACCCCGATCTGCGTTCTGCCGAAGAAGTGGACGGCAAGCGCCGCATCCGGGAATTCTATGCCATGCCGCCGGAGGACGCTTACGCGATCCTCGAGGCGATCGCGGAGATCAACGGCTTCCACCACCGTCTGAAAAAACGGAGGGTGACAACAACAGCGCAGCAGGACGAGGCGCTGGCCCGGCAGATCGAGGAGCAGCACCGGGAACGGGTCTCCCCGTTCGCATTTTCCAAATGCGGCATTTCCGAGGGAGCGGAGTTGGAATTCTGCTGCCGCGGGAATGAACATACCGGCGAGCGCTGCACCGTCGCCGACGACAAGCATGTGCGCTTTCAGGACGAAATATGGTCCCTGGCCGCACTGGCGAAGCATCTGCTGGGGACCCGGAATTCGGTCGCCGGGCCTCAGTATTCCAAATACAACGGCGCGTGGCTGAACGCCATCCGCAGGCGGCTGGAGAACCGGGAGTAAAGCCGCATCAGACACTCTGTCATCCCTACAAACGTCAAATTATTCTACACAAGAGGTCCCCTATGCTGCCCGTAAACGAATCCGACTGGAAGCTGTTCCGCAAAAGGCTGCCGGAGTGGCAGGAGCGCTGCATGGAGCAGCTGGCCGAATCCTACGCGGCCCTGCTGGCCGGGCCCGGCAAGGCATCCGACAAGTTCTGGGAGCTGGAGAAGAGGCTTCGCAAGGACAAGAAGCGCGTCGGTGTCGTGGCCGATGTCAGCCGCTCCGAAATATACTATAACCTGCTCTATCTGCTGGATGACAAGACCATCACGCTCGAGGACCTCGCAGGCTTCAGCCCCGACCTGCGGGAGCGGCTGGCCATGATTGCACGAGATCACTTTGTGTGAAGGCTCCCTCATATAACATAAAGACGGAGGGCTGCGGCTTTATGCTGTGGCCCTCCGACCATACCACGCAAACTATGCAAAGCGGCTGCGCTCCGAAACCGGGGCGCAGCCGTTCCTTTTCCCTATTTTGTAGCGTTTTCAATGTAGCGCATGAGGATCGCCGCGACCTGTGCGCGGGTGGCGCTTCCCTGCGGCTTGAGCCAATCGCGGCCGTCGTATTCGCGGCTGCCGCCGATGATGCCCTCCGCCACAACCCAGCGCATGGCATCGCTGGCATAATCCGACACGGCGTTCGCATCCGGGAAGCCGGACAGATCAGCACGCTCCGCGGACGCAGCGCCAACCTTCTGCGCATAGCGGAACAGGATCGCCGCTGCCTGCTCTCGGGTTACGCGGCCATTCGGATCAAACTTACCGCCGCCGATGCCGTTGACCACGCCGTTCTCCGCTGCCCATGCGACAGCCTGCGTGTACCACTCGCCGCCCGGAACATCCGTAAAGGGGTTGGCAGCAGCCTGCGGCTGTCCGGCATAGCGCCAGAGGACCGTCACAAGCATCGCGCGGGTCATGCTGCTCTCCGGCTCAAAGCTGTATTCGCCTGTGCCGTTCATAAGACCATTGTCGTAAGTATACCGCACGGCCGAGGCATACCAGCTGTCCGGGCTGGCATCCGTATAGGGGGCTGTTGTCCAAACCGCTGTGGGGTAGCTTAAAGTTTGATCAAAAACTGTCGGTCCCCATCCTGAGGTTCCTTCCCAGTAATAAAACACAATGCCGGGGATCGCAGCAACGAAGTCACTTATTGCATTGCTGCCAGCGAAGCTGAGCCAGCCGATTTCAGGCAGATCTCCCATAAAATAGACGTGCTTGAGTGAGATACAGCCAGAAAAGGCGCGCTCACCGATTGTTTTAACGCTCTCCGGAAACACGATCTCACGCAGTGCGGCACAGTCTCTAAAAGCGGTAGAATCTATTGTTAATAAGTTCTTAGATAGTCTGACTTTGCTAAGATTCTTGCAGCCGTCAGAATAGTAAACTTCTGTTACGCTGTCCGGCATCCAGATTTCCGTCACACCGTCATGTTCATGAAATCCGTTTACAATCCGCGTTCCATCCTGCAGGACATACTTCCCGCGGAAGCCCCCCGGGCACTCTTTAAACTCCAGGTTTCCGGATAAATTCTTTGTCGTGTATAACCCGCCATAGGAATCCGTAGAATAAAAACGATTATTCGACTCCACCTGAAACCCGCGGAAATTAGGGCTGCCCAAGCTGATGCACCTTTCAATGTTCACCGTAGATTTTGGAATGGTAAGCCCGGTCAGATTGGGGCAATCCGCAAATGCTCTCGTATCGATTCTGTAAAGAGAGTCAGGCAGTGCAACATCGTGGACTAAGGAGCCTTCAAACGCTCCCTCACCGATTTCTCTCGTCATAGCACGGACTTCATAGCTTCCGGTTCTGCCCGCAGGGTACCGAATAAGCTTGGTATCCCGATATAGGGCCCCCGCCTCATCGATCTTATAAAAAGTGTTATATTCACTCAGATCAAATTTTGTAAGACTTATACAGCCTGCAAAAGCACTTCCGGAAATATAATTTACATTACCCGTGATTTTGATATCTTTCAGGCTTGAGCAGTTTTTGAATGCATTCTCATAAATAGCTGAGGCCGAAAACAGATTTACACTTTCGAGCCGGGTACAGTTTTCAAATGCTCCGCTTGGGATTTCAAACATACCAGCTTTCAGGGTCACCTTTCGAATATAATCGCTGTAATCGGAAAAGTGGACCTTCATGTCATAACCTTGGACCATCTCTCCATCGCCTTCAAAGGTCAAATCGCCGGTTTCCTTGTTGATCACGGCTACACATGTATCCGTACACGAAAGACGGATCTCCTTGTCAGTTTCTGTCACCTCCGCAGCGGCGGCAGTGGGGAATGCCGGAACAAGAAGCGCACAGGCCATTACGACACACAGCAGGAGCGCAAGCAGTCTCTTTTTCATGATCGTTCCCTCCGAAATTCAGTCAGACAGCGCCGTGTCCTCACTCCGCCATCTGCCGCTTTTAGTATATAACGCGCAGCACAAAAAGTAAATAACAAATTACAGTTTATTAGGCATATTATCCAAGAATGTTATACCACGGCCATCATTTTTCCGCTATCCTCTCTATTTTCTGCACCATCAAAATCGCAAAACTGGGACCGGCTTGTCAAAAAAAGTCCCTCTGGGGCTTTTTCGCCAAGCTGCTTTCAGAATTGCAACATCAAATTTTGCAGCATGATTTTGCAGTTCTGCCGCTGCGGCGAGTGATGGAACGCGAAAGGAAACCCTGACGGTTTCTTCCCTCCGAAACCTTTGGCTTGGCGGGTTTTCTGACAGACGAAACCGGGGC
>OLOU01001354.1_pt1 | contig 17209 bp, 14 predicted proteins | sample 1672101 | NCBI WGS metagenome assembly OLOU01 (sample SAMEA3136645, study PRJEB25190) | human gut metagenome | biome: human gut; feature: human-associated habitat; material: faeces | place: Austria | collected 2013
GTCACCGATAACGTCACCCATGTTTTCTTCCGGAGTTACAACTTCCAGTTTCATAATCGGTTCCATCAATACCGGAGCTGCTTTAGCACAAGCGTTCTTGTAAGCCTGGATAGCACAGATTTCGAATGACAACTGGTCAGAGTCAACCGGGTGGAAAGAACCGTCAATCAAGGTTACTTTCAGTGAATCCAACGGATAACCTGCCAACACACCATTCTTCATTGCGGTCTGGAAACCTTTCTGAACTGATGGGATAAATTCCTTAGGAACATTACCGCCCTTCACTTCATCAATAAACTGCAAACCACCTTGTGTAAAGTCTTCGTCAACCGGACCGATTGCCACAATGATATCGGCAAACTTACCACGACCACCAGACTGCTTGGCGTGTTTACCTTCGATATCGGTAACTTTCGCGCGAATCGCTTCACGGTAAGCAACCTGAGGTTTACCGACGTTCGCTTCAACGTTGAATTCACGCTTCATACGGTCAACGATGATGTCGAGGTGCAGCTCACCCATACCGGCGATAATGGTCTGGTTAGACTCTTCGTCAGTCCATACGCGGAAAGACGGGTCTTCTTTAGCCAGACGACCCAGAGCCAGACCCATTTTTTCCTGGTCAGCTTTGGTTTTCGGCTCAACGGCGATGGAGATTACCGGCTCAGGGAATTCCATACGCTCCAGAATGATCGGCGCATCCGGGTCACACAGGGTGTCACCAGTAGTTACGTCTTTCAGACCGATAGCAGCAGCGATGTCGCCCGCGCGAACTTCTTTGATCTCTTCACGTTTGTTAGCGTGCATCTGAACGATACGACCGAAACGCTCACGTGCAGCTTTCACGGAGTTCAGTACGGTATCACCAGAGTTAACCACACCGGAGTACACGCGGAAGAAGGTCAGGTTACCCACGAACGGGTCAGTAGCGATTTTGAACGCCAGTGCAGAGAACGGCTCGTCGTCGCTTGCGTGACGCTCAGCCGGGGTATCTTTACCGTCGTCCAGGATACCGTTGATCGCAGGTACGTCAACCGGGGATGGCAGGTAATCAATTACCGCATCCAGCATCGCCTGAACGCCTTTGTTCTTGAACGCAGAACCACAGGTTACCAGGATGATTTCGTTGTTCAGAACGCGCTGACGCAGAGCTTTTTTGATCTCTTCTTCAGTCAGTTCTTCACCACCCAGGTATTTTTCCATCAGGTCTTCAGAAGCTTCAGCTGCGGATTCGATCAGGTTCTGGTGCCATTCATCAGCCAGGTCCTGCATGTCAGCCGGGATATCTTCGTATTCGAAGGTTACGCCCTGGTCTGCATCGTTCCAGTTGATGGCTTTCATTTTCACCAGGTCAACAACGCCGGTGAAACCTTCTTCAGCACCAATTGCCAGCTGCAGCGGAACCGGGTTCGCGCCCAGACGGTTTTGATCTGACCAACAACTTTCAGGAAGTTAGCGCCCATGCGGTCCATTTTGTTAACGAACGCGATGCGCGGAACTTTATATTTGTTTGCCTGACGCCATACGGTTTCAGACTGCGGCTGAACACCACCAACTGCGCAGTAAACCATTACCGCACCATCAAGAACACGCATGGAACGTTCTACTTCGATAGTGAAGTCAACGTGCCCCGGGGTGTCGATGATGTTTACGCGGTGCGGTTCATACTGTTTGGCCATACCAGACCAGAATGCAGTAGTCGCAGCGGAAGTGATGGTGATACCACGTTCCTGCTCCTGCTCCATCCAGTCCATGGTAGCGGCGCCGTCATGAACTTCACCGATTTTGTGGTTTACACCGGTGTAGAACAGAATACGTTCGGTAGTAGTGGTTTTACCGGCGTCGATGTGCGCACTGATACCGATGTTACGGTAGCGTGCGATGGGTGTTGTACGAGCCATTTGATTCCTCGTTTATTTCTTTAGGCGTTCAGTTAAGTTATCCAGAGCGGGCGACTCATCTGAAGCGCCCGCCTGGTGACTATGACTCCGAAGGGATTACCAACGGTAGTGAGCGAACGCCTTGTTGGCTTCGGCCATACGGTGAACGTCTTCACGTTTCTTAACTGCTGCACCAGTGTTGTTTGCAGCATCCATAATCTCATTGGCAAGTCTCTCCTTCATGGTCTTTTCCCCTCTCGCACGAGAATAGGTTGTCAACCAGCGAAGAGCCAGCGCCTGACGACGATCCGGACGAACCTCGATTGGAACCTGATAAGTGGAACCACCGATACGTCTAGCTTTGACCTCGAGTTCAGGCATTACGTTGTTCATAGCTTCATCGAATACTTCAAGAGCATCCTTACCTGTCTGCTCTGCTACCTGCTCAAATGCACCGTATACGATTTTCTGAGCAACGCCCTTTTTACCGTCCAGCATAATGTTGTTAATCAGTTTTGTAACAATCTTATTTTTGTAAACTGGATCAGCCAATACGTCTCTTTTCTGAATATGTCCTTTACGTGGCACGTTACTTCCCTCCTTAATAATAATTAATTCACAGGTACTCACGACTTGTGTCCGCACCAGTTTAAAGTTTGCTCACTTTTATATAGTAAGATGCAAAAATTAATCCGGTACTTTTAAATTAGCTTATTTTGCAGCTTTCGGTTTCTTGGCACCGTACTTAGAACGAGCCTGCTTACGATCAGCTACACCTGCGGTATCCAATGTACCACGGATAATGTGGTATCTGGTACCAGGAAGATCCTTAACACGTCCACCACGAATCATAACAACGCTATGCTCCTGAAGGTTGTGGCCTTCACCCGGAATATAACTTGTTACCTCGATGCCGTTGGAAAGACGAACTCTGGCAATCTTACGAAGTGCTGAGTTAGGCTTCTTCGGAGTAGCAGTACGTACAACAGTACAAACACCACGCTTCTGTGGAGAACTCGTATTAACGGACTTTTTCTTCAAAGAATTGTAGGATGACTGCAGTGCTGGAGAATTGGATTTCTTAGCAACCGATTTTCTACCCTGCTTTACTAACTGGTTAAAAGTTGGCATTAATTTTCACCTCCTGTAATCTAATTTGTCATGGTCTGCGGAACTAGTTGTCCTATTTTTGAGGACACAAAAAAGCCCACACGAAACGCATGCTAAATCATTATATCGTGTGGACTTTCCTTTGTCAAGCCGTTTTTTTCAGTTATTTCCATTGATTTGCCATTAAAATAACATCGGAAAATCAATTTTTTTCAATACATAACTCATCGGGTCAAATTTCTGAATCGTCCGAAGAATTTCACTCTGTTTTGCGCACTCCGAAATCTCCCTGCACCACGTTACATCCTGAAACGCTCCTATCACTGCCAGTAAAACCCAGATTAAAACAATTCCGATACAAGCACCGAAAATGGCACCTCCCAGCCGGTTTACGGTTTTCAGCACCGGTATGTGGTCTACTAATTTCAGCACACGGACTACAATTCCCACCGCAATCACTGCCACAAGAAGCGCAATTACATACGCCGCACCGCTTTGCACTTCGGAATTTGCTGCAAACAGCGGTTTTAGAACCGGCACCAAAATCATCGTAAGGGCAAGCACCACAACCATCCGCAAAAGTGAAAATACTTTTAATAAAAGTCCTTTATGAACGCCATCCAGTATGCACACCAAAAAGATTCCGGCGGCAATCAGTTCCACAAGTGTTGTACTCATGTTTTTTCCTTTCTCATTTCGTCTGCAATCGTATTTTCTGTATCGTCGATGAATCAATCAGTGTATAAACCTGTCCATCTGATGTCGGATACACCGCATCAATCTCCTGCTCAAAATGATAATCAAATTTGTCATGTCCATTGGTTCTCAAAATATTGCAGGAACGGTTTCCCGTAAAAATAATTTCATCTCCGTACATTTCCATATCTGCATATTCATAAGAAATGTCCTGCTGCATTTTTTCCCTGCCGGACAAATTATACAAATTTAATGTTTGTTTTTTTGCATTTCCCTCTTTTTGCAGGACAAAAGCTAACGCATCATCTCCCACAGCAAGGCTTTTAATTGAATCTGAAAATGTTTTTTCCGTAACAACTTCCGGCTGTTTCATCTGTCCAAAAATAGAATACCCCTTTTCGTGGGCAACCAGCACTTCATCATCCGACACGAATTCAACATCGGCAATCATCTTGTTTCCGAATGACTTTCCGCCTACCAATGTATTTTTGTCCTGTCCAACTTCCGTAAAATTGTAAAAGCTGACTTTCGTTTCAAAATCACTGCTGCCTGCTATCATATAAGAAGTGACAACACTTTTCCCATCCGGTGAAATATCAAAATCAAGCGGATATCCTTCCTCCGAAACATTGGTTGGAATTTCCACCAATAAACTCTCTGCATTGCTGTACGGATTATAAATGTTTAAAACATTGGAATCCTTATCCTGCAGAAGAATCGCAACAACGCCCTGTCTTGCCACTTTTGCGCGCACAATCGGAAGGCTTGTCTCAACGGTAACGCCTTCGTCTTTTCCATTATAAATATAACACTGTTTCCCGCTCACATCAGCAACCGACACATAATCGCCACACACGTCCACCTGTGGCTGCTTCATTTCATAACCGCCATTCCACAAACTTTTCCCTTCGTTATTAATCTCACTAATACCACTGCGGCTGTATTTTAAAATATTTCCATTATGATATCGGTAATTCACATTGTTACTGTCGCTGCGGTTTACTTTGTTTTTCACTTCATAGCCACGGTAACATCGATTTCCATATAAATAAGAGGCCACACCAAAGCCGCCGGCAACAAACATCAGCCCCAAAATCACCAGGCCTACAATCCATTTCTGTTTATTTTTCAAAAAGTCTTTCATTTTCTACCCTTCTTGCTCGTACTCGAATCGAAAATTTCTCTGATTACGGTAACTTATATTATAGCATAGAAAAGAATTATTGTGCAACGCCATTTTGCGCAGGTGCCGAAGGTACGGGCGTTGGCGAAACACTCGGCACCGACGTATTTTCCTGTGTTGGTGGAACCGTTGATGGACACGGGGTAAGCTTTGCTTTCTGTGTCTCTACAATCGTCTTGTCCTGATTTGCCGGGTGCGACCGGTTCATTGTCTGGATTGTATTCAACTGCTGCTTCACCTGATTGAGCGCAGACTGGTTCTGCATCAGTACAACAAATGCAAACACGACAATCAATGCAGTCACTGCCGCTATGCCATACCCCATATGTACTTCCTTCTGTTTTTTCTTTGTCCGAAACTTTTCTTTTTCCTCCATAATACCGCGAATATTTCTCACCACGCGGTCATCTTCCTGCTCCACAATATGAACATGACGATTATTTTCCCTCTCCATATAATGAAGCATCTCCGGATTTTTCTCATAATAAATATAGTAACCCTTTTGTTTTTCCAACTGTCCGCTACGATACAAAAAGAAACTATCTTCACCGTCTGTTTCATCATAAAGATATAAAACCTTATCCCGTTTTTCAAAATTCAGTTTATGCATCTGAAGAAGCTGCCCCGCCTGATTAACAGAAAATCCCTGACAACTGTAAAACCATCCGACAATTTCCAAATCCGTAAAATTTTCCTTCATTTCCGAATAAATGTAATCCCAGTCTTCATCGGTAAATTTCGGGCCGCTCCGTCCTGCAAAATTATGAATTTCCACGACACCCGAAATCTGGTAAATTTTCTCCCCATCACATATCAGGCTCGTGCCCAAAAGCACTGCTGCCTTTTCCATCCCATGACTCTGCTCTGCCAGACGTTTTACAAAACGAATGACATAATCTTCCATATAAATTCGTCCCCGTCCCGGAATCTCTCCAATCTGCCGAACACTTTTTGGTCTTGTCCACTGCATGACTTGTCCTCCCTTTATTGTTTTTCTCAATCGACAGTTTTATCATATCACGCCCGGAGAGCGGATTTTGTCGATTCAGAACCCGAGAACAAATTTTATTGAAGTTTTTTTTCGCATGATTTTTGGAAATAATGAGAATACTGCTAATAACAACACAGAAAGGTTTTTTATTATGGCAGAATATTTTAATCCCGGCGAAAGCCGTTCCTTATTTAATTTTACTACATCACTTCAGAATTTATTAGAGAAAAAGAATTACCATTCGCGCGACATCATCCTTGTCTGCATCGGCTCCGACCGTGCCACCGGCGACTGCTTAGGTCCGATTGTCGGTCATAAATTAGCACGTTTTTGCAACACACATAAAAACAGCCTCCATCTTTTTGGCACACTGGAACAGCCCATCCATGCCAAAAATCTGGAAGCCACTTTACAATTCATTCATTCCTGTTATAAAAACGCACTGATCATCGCAATTGACGCTTCTCTTGGTGTCGTCGAACACGTCGGCTATATCACGTTAGGCGAGGGATCGCTCTGTCCCGGCGTCGGCGTTGATAAAAATCTTCCGGAAGTAGGTGACATTTTTATCACCGGTATTGTCAATCTTTCCGGATTTGGGAGCCAGATGCTGCTGCAGACAACGCATTTAAATCTTGTCATGCAGCTCGCTGATTTCATCAGTCTCGGACTGTTTCGATGTCTTATGCACTCACAGTTCCGTTCTTCCCTCAAGTGCGCGGAATAATGTCATTTCGTCAATAAATTCAAGCGCACCGCCAACCGGAACTCCGCTGGCAATCCGGGTTACTTTAATCCCCGCCTGCTTGACATATTTGCTTATCCAAAGTGCTGTTGCTTCTCCTTCCACCGTGGAATTTGTCGCAATAATAACTTCTTTGATATCTTCCCGTTGAAGGCGCTGCAGCAGTTCCTTGAGTTTTAAGTTCTCCGGCTGCACACCAACCATTGGATTCACCGCACCGTGAAGTACATGGTACACGCCCTTGTACTGTCCGGTTTTCTCATAAGCCGCCAAATCACTTGGTTCCTCGACTACCATAATCGTCTGGTGGTCTCTTTTTTCGTCCGCACATACCTGACACAATTCCTGGTCAGATAAATTAAAACATTCTTTGCAAAAACAAATCTTCTGCTTTGCCGTCAATATACTGTCCGCTAAATGTTTCACGCGTGCTTCCGGCAGATTTAAAATATGCAGTGCCAGCCGCTGTGCTGACTTTGGACCAATGTTTGGCAAGCTTGCCAATTCTTCGATTAAATTTGTAATCGACTCACTATAATACTTCATTAGAATGGGAAGCCTCCGCCAAGGTTCAATCCGCCAGTCAACGCTTCCATGGATTTTGCGCTGTCTTCTTCGAGCTGGCGCAATGCCTCGTTCGTTGCTGCCACAATCAAATCCTCTAACATTTCAATATCATCCGGGTCAACAACTTCTTCGCTCAATTTTACGGAAAGAACTTCTTTTTTACCGGAAACTTTTACCGTAACGGCACCGCCGCCGGCTGTCGCTTCATACTCTTTTTCTTCCATCTCTTTTTGTGTTACTTCCATCTGACGCTGCATCTTCTGCGCCTGCTTCATCAAATTATTCATGTTTCCCGGCATTCCGCCCTGAAATCCACCTCTTCTTGCCATTTTTCTTCTTCCTTTCTTTTTCTATGTCGGTCAATCCAACATTTCAATTTCTACATTTTTTATTATATTCCGCAGCTCCGGCAAAGCATTCATTTCCTGACGATTTTCCACAAACCGTACATCTAACGAAATCTCTTTGCCCGTCAATTGACCGGCTGCCTCAATCAGCACCTGCTGATTTTCCTCTTTTTTAAAATACTCGGCAGGCATTCCCTGCGTAAAGGCAAGGACTAATTTCCCAGCCTCCGATACGGAAATCCTCACATCTAAAAGCATAGACCGCGACACCTGATCGATTCGTCCAAGTATCTGGTTCCAGTTTGCCACCACATCTCTTACATCATCAGGAACTGCTTCAGGACGAATTTCTCTCTGTGGCTTAATTACCGGCTTGTTCTCAGATGTTCCCGCACTTTGCGCTGCCACAAAGGTGCCGGACTCCATCATCTCCTGCCACTGTTCATTCTTCTGCTCCAACTGATTTAACCGCTGAATCAGCGAATCGTAATCCGTCTGCATCTGCGGACGGCACAAGCGAATCATCGCCATCTCAAGCATGACACGCTTATTGTTTGCATATTTCATGTCATTTGCCAAATCCGACAAAATACGGATATAGCGGAACAAAATTTCCAATTCAATCTGCTCGGCAAAACGGGAAAGTTCCTGCCTGTTTTCCTCCGACATATCCACTAACTGCTCTGCCTCATCCGCAGTTTTCACAACCAAAAGATTGCGCAGATACCAAATCAGTTCATTGACAAATTGTGATAAATCCTTGCCCTGCTCAACCATCTCAGCCACAATGGCAATCACGCCATCGACCTGATTTTTTATCAAAGCCTCCATCAACCGGTGATATACACTGTGGTCGACAGCACCAAGAATTTTCAAAACATTTTCATACGTTAATTTCTGTCCGAAATAAAAAGAAATACACTGTTCCAAAAGACTTAAGCCATCACGCAGTGCGCCGTCTGCCTGTCTCGCAATATAAGTGAGCGCCTTGTCTTCTGCCTCAATTCCTTCTATTTCTAATAATTCCCGCAGTCTTGCCGCAATTGTTTCCACCTGAATCCGTTTGAAATCATAGCGCTGGCAGCGCGACAAAATGGTAAGCGGAATCTTATGTGCCTCCGTCGTTGCCAAAATGAAAATCAGATAGGAAGGCGGCTCTTCCAATGTTTTCAAAAGTGCATTAAATGCGCTTGTCGAGAGCATATGCACCTCATCAATAATATACACTTTGAAACGTCCCTCTGCCGGTGAATACTGCACTTCATCAATCACCTGCCGGATGTCATCCACACGGTTATTCGATGCCGCATCGATTTCCACTACATTCATGGAAGACTGTTCCTCAATTGCCTTACACATTGCACACTCACCACAAGGACCATTCGGTCCCGGATTTTCACAGTTTACTGCCTTTGCAAAAATTTTGGCAACCGTCGTTTTCCCGGTTCCTCTCGTTCCGCAAAACAAATAAGCATGTCCAATCCGGTCCGCCTGAATCTGATTTGTGAGCGTTTTTACAATATGTTCCTGCCCCCGGACACTGGAAAAGTCCTTGGGACGATATTTCCGATATAAAGCCTGATATGACATAATTGCCTCTTTCTGTTACACACCAAAACTGATGCCCAAATTTTTCGCCTCGCGGATAATGGAAGAATCCGGGTCTACCATCTTTAATTTACCCGCTACTTCTTCTAACGGAATCGGAATGATTTCTCTATTTTTAAATCCAACCATGTATCCGTATTTTTCTTCTAAGATCAACTGAGCCGCTGCTGCCCCAAGGCGGCTGGCAATCACACGGTCATACGCACACGGGCTTCCCCCGCGTTGTGTGTGTCCCGGCACCGTAATGCGAATTTCCTGCCCGGTGCGCTCTTCAATCTCTGCTCCTATTTTATAGGAAACACTTGGATACGGATTATTCTTTAATTTTGCTTTTCTCTCTTTCTTCGTAAGAAGTGCGTCCTCCTTACTAATTGCACCCTCTGCCACTGCCAGAATCGAAAAACGCTTTCCGGCATCCGTGCGCTTCTGAATTGCCTGTACCACAGCGTCAATATCATATGGTATTTCCGGAATCAAAATCACATCTGCTCCCCCGGCAATCCCGGCATGAAGTGTAAGCCATCCAACTTTATGTCCCATAACTTCCACGATAAATACTCTTCCGTGCGAATACGCTGTCGTGTGAATACAATCAATCGCCGTAGTCGCAATATCCACGGCACTCTGGAAACCAAATGTCATATCCGTTCCCCAAATGTCATTGTCAATGGTTTTTGGAAGCCCTACTACATTTAAGCCTTCCTCCCGCAGCATATTGGCGGATTTCTGTGTACCATTTCCTCCCAAAATCACAAGACAGTCAAGTTTTAATTTATGGTAAGTATTCACCATCGCCGCCACTTTATCCATGCCGTTGGCATCCGGCTTCCTCATATTCTTAAATGGCTGTCTCGAAGACCCAAGAATCGTTCCACCCTCCGTCAAAATACCGGAAAAATCAAGCGGTTTCATTTCTACATACTTTTCATACATCAAACCCTTATACCCCTCAAGGATACCGATAATCTGTGTGTCCGGGTCTGCATTATACAACGTTTTTGCCACGCCGCGCATTGTTGCGTTCAAAGCCTGGCAGTCACCACCACTGGTCAAAAAAGCTACTCGTCTCATATCTGCCTCCCTTTCGAAAGTACGTGTCTTAGATACGTTCTTTAGTTTACCCTATTTTGCGGGTTTAGGCAATAGTGGAATGAATTTCGTACGAGGGTTAGTCAGAAAAAGAATTCTAGCACCATCTCTTTTCAGCATAAAAAAGATACTATAGACCTATCTTACAACAGGTCTATAGTATCTTGTAATTATTATTTTACTTTAATTTTCTTAACAGCACTAAAACTTCCGTATACTTTCTTACCAGCTTTGTCTTTTCGATATGCAGCTACTTTGATAAAATACTTTTTGCCCTTTTTCAGCTTTTTCGTAACATAATTTGCTTTCTTAGTAGTAATCTTAACGGCTGCCTTCTTAAATTTCTTATCGGTCGAATACATCACCCGATAACCGGCTGCCCTCTTGACTTTCTTCCATGAAATCTTAGCTTTTTTTGCCTTTGTCACTGTTACTTTTACACCCTTGACTTTAGCCACTTTAATCTTTTTTACTGCCCTCACAGTCGCTTTCGGCTGTGGGCTTTCTATTTTCTTGTTTTCTGAAGACTGTGTCAGTGCCGGTGTCTGACTTGGTACAATAGTCGGTGCCGGTGTTTCCGTAACATTCGGTGTAGCAGTCGGCGCTACAGAAGGAGCCACACTTGGTGTCGGTACAGGAGTCGGCTTTGGTGTCGGATCCGGAATTGCATCGGCACCTTTTTCATCTACAAATCTCCAGTGGTCAAATTTAGCCAGAGATACCTTATCTTCTCCCTTAAATACCATATATAGGTCATGAATTCCCGTTGCATTTGTTATATCCGTAGAAAGTATTTTGAATATATACTCACCACCGGTATTATCAATACTAAGTGTTCCGATCAATGGTCCATCTGCTGAATCCAAGTGTAATTCCATAGTTGCTTTTTTCTCGCTTGCTATGGCAGCTCTAAAGGAAACCGCACTCTTTTCACCAAAATCCACATTTTTTACTTTAATCGTACTTCCATTTTTAATGTCACAAAGGTTCATTCCCACTGTGCCATTTCCTTCTGACTCAACATTTGTTCCTTTTGCATAGGTTTCTGCCTCCGTCCACTGATATGGATCCAGTTTTGCAATTGGGGCAGGTCCGTCCTTTGTCATATTTAAAGTAGGGAATGTACCGTCCTCATTATATGTAAACTCTTCCACAGAAACAGAACGGTGATAACTGCTGCCTCCCTTTAATTTCTGATCGTGATAGAACAGATACGAATGTCCCATAAAGTCTACAACACCCGGATGGTTTGTATAGCAGCCCCCCTGGGATGGCATAATAACTCCCTGATATTCCCACGGACCGGTTGCCGATTTACTTGTAGAATATGCCAGATGTTCTGCTCCACCTGTTGGTCCAAATGCAGCATATACCATATAATACAAACTGCCTCGTTTATAGAACCATGGTCCCTCTCCATAAGAACACTGACGGGATAATTTCCCATTTTCCATCACTTTAGGGCCAAAACCCGACTCATTCATATCAAGCGATACAACACCTTTTTTACCAATAGTCGTATCATAAGAAAGCATATCCTCATTCAATTTCACATAGCGAAGATTGGGATTACCAAAATACAAATAAGCCTGTCCATCATCATCGATAAATACGGTCGGATCAATGTCATTCCAGTCCCCCTCATCTACCAATGGCTTACCAATAGCATCAACAAATGGTCCGGTTGCCTTATCACTGACGCCTACACCAATAACCATACCACCATTCTTTTTATGAACCGGTACATACATATAAAATTTGCCATTTCTCTCAACACACTGTGGTGCCCAAGCACGAGGATCCTTCGTATCCATCCACTTAAAATTGTCTCTTGACAGAACAGTCCCATGATCTGTCCAGTTCACCATGTCTTTTGTTGAATAACATTTCCAGTCATTCATTGTGTAAAAATTTTTTACCAGTTTATCCTCATCATGCGATGTATACAAGTACAGCGTATCCCCCGAAACCATCGGTGCCGGATCCGCTGTGTAAATATTTTGCACAACTGGATTGTCCGCTTTTGATGGGATTGATAATGATAATGTCGCCATGCATAGAACAAGTGCCCCGGCAACAACTTTTGAAAAAATTTTTTTCATTTTCACAAGCCTCCATTTCTTACCTTTAATCATTTTCACCTTTATCTTAACAAATCTGTATAGTTCTTTCTATGACATTTTATGTTCTGTTTCATGATATATAGGGGCATTTTTTGTTGCTTTTCTCTGCCATAACGTGTATTCTATTTTTAGGATCAAAATTTTTCAGCAAAGGGGCTTCGAATAACTATGATAGACATTATTTACGTACAAAGCAATGCTTCGCATCCTGTAGGATTTACCTGTACCGTAACTGATCAGTCAAATGACTGGTGGCTGATAACTATGACACATACACCGGCTTACCATATCATAGATGGAAAACGTATTATCATGCCCGCACACAGCATTACTCTATACCCACCCTATTCTTCTATGGAATACGGTTCCCTTGAAAATGAAATATTCTGTGATGACTGGCTGCGATTTTATACCGATGAACCATTTATCTGTAATAGCAGCGTACCTCTTGGTACCCCTTTTAAAGCAATGGATCACTCTTATATAAGCAGCCTTATTCACTTAATTGCTGTGGAAAATTTTTTTCAAAACCAATATAAAAATTTCACTGTTCAATCCCTGTTTCAGATTCTTTTTTCAAAACTAAAAGAATCTCTGTCCTACAATAACTCTAGTACTTTCCACGAAATGGCTTTGCAGCAGCTTCATATCAATATTGCCAGCAATCCGTCCTCTCCATGGAATATTCCGGATATGGCCAAACAGTTACACATTTCAACAAGGCATCTGCAAAAATTGTATCAAAAAAAATTCGGTACATCGTGTATGGAAGACGTTATTGAACACCGCCTCCTGCTGGCTAAGGAAAAGCTGGCCACAACAACATTACCAATATACAAAATTGCAGAACAATGCGGCTATTCAAACGTCGAACATTTCAGTCGGCAATTTAAAGGAAAATTCACCACATCGCCAAAAGCATATCGTGAATCAGTAAAGAAAAACTAATGTATAGGTTTCTTTTTTTCACACACTAAAGAAAAAAGAACCATTTTTCTATGGGTTTCGCATTCGGACCCCCTCCCCTCTTGACACCCCCGCTTCCATATAATAGAATCTACTCAAAAAAACAGAATAGGAGGATTTCCTATGCAGTCTTTACAATCAACCGTAACCTTAAACAATGGTGTGGCTATGCCTATTTTCGGGCTTGGCGTTTACAATTCCAAAGAAGAAACTACTTTCGCCGTTTCGACAGCCATCAGACACGGATACCGCCTGATTGATACTGCCGCATTTTACGAAAACGAAAAAGAAGTCGGTGAAGGGATTAAAGACAGTGGAATTCCACGAGACGATTTATTTATTACAACCAAACTTTGGAACGACATGCAGCGCGAGAGCCGCCAGCGTAAATCATTCGAAAAAAGTTTAGATAACCTTGGTGTAGATGCCATCGATTTATATCTCATCCACTGGCCAATACCCGGCAAAATCAAAGAAACGTGGCATGTGCTGGAACAATTATATGAAGAGGGACTTGTAAAGGCCATCGGCGTAAGCAACTTTTTACCGCATCACTTAGAAGAATTAAGTGTCCATGCAAACATTGCACCGGCCGTTGACCAGTTTGAATGTAACCCTTATTTAACGAGAAAAGAACTTCGTAACTACTGTAAGAAACACAATATCGTACCGGAGGCATGGAGTCCGCTCGCCCGTGGTGCGTGCTTTGACGACCCGGTTCTGCAAAGCCTTGCCGAAAAGTATGAAAAAAATATTGCACAGATTATTCTGCGCTACGATGTGCAAAACGGCATCGTCACAATTCCAAAATCCACCAAAGAAGACCGAATCCTCAGCAATTCGCAGGTTTTTGATTTTGAATTAAGCACCGAAGATATCGAAAAAATTGATGCCTTAAACAAAAATGAAATGCACGGCGACCCCGACCATGTAGACTTTTAATCCGGTGTAAAATTCTGTTGCATTTTGCACACATATAGTATAAAATGATAGTACTGATTTTGTTTCAAGAGTGCTTGCTTTATCAGGCACAGTAAACGATTACTATTTATATAAAGAAAGGATGGTTTTTAAAAATGAACTTAAACAACATGCCAAAAACCAAAATCGGAATTGTTGCAGTAAGCCGTGACTGTTTCCCTGAGTCACTTTCTGTAAACAGAAGAAAAGCTTTGGTAGAAGCTTACACAAAAAAATATGGAGCAGATGACATTTATGAATGTCCTGTATGTATCGTAGAAAGTGAGATTCAGATGGTCGAAGCTTTGGAAGATATCAAAAAAGCCGGCTGCGATTCTCTTTGTGTATACTTAGGTAACTTCGGTCCGGAAATTTCTGAGACTTTGTTGGCAAAACACTTTGACGGTCCGGTTATGTTCTGTGCCGCTGCTGAGGAATCCGGCAACGGCCTGATGGATGGCCGTGGAGATGCTTACTGTGGTATGCTCAATGCAAGCTACAACTTGAAATTGAGAAACACAAAAGCATACATCCCTGAGTATCCGGTTGGAACTGCTGAGGATTGTGCTGACATGATTCATGAGTTCGTTCCGATTGCACGTGCAGTCGTAGCATTGAACAACTTAAAGATTATCAGCTTTGGTCCACGTCCACTTAACTTCCTTGCTTGTAACGCTCCAATCAAACAGCTTTACAACATGAACGTTGAAATCGAAGAGAACTCCGAACTTGACCTGTTCGAAGCATTCAACAAACATGAGGGAGACGAAAGAATTCCTGGCGTGGTTGCTGACATGGAAAAAGAGCTTGGTGCAGGCAACAAAAAACCTGAAATCCTTGCAAAACTTGCTCAGTATGAGTTGACACTTCTTGACTGGGTTGAAGAGCACAAAGGTTACCGCAAATATGTAGCAATCGCCGGCAAATGCTGGCCTGCATTCCAGACACAGTTTGGATTTGTACCTTGCTATGTAAACAGCCGTTTGACAGCACAGGGTATTCCGGTATCCTGCGAGGTAGATATCTACGGAGCACTTTCTGAGTTCATCGGAACTGTTGTAAGCCAGGATGTTGTAACACTTCTTGACATTAACAACTCCGTTCCTGCTGACTTGTATGAAGAAGATATCAAGGGCAAATATGGCACTTATACATTAAAAGATACATTCATGGGATTCCATTGCGGAAATACAGCAGCTTGCAAGCTGACTGCTCATGAGATGAAATATCAGAAGATTATGGCTCGTTCACTTCCAATCGAAGTTACAAACGGAACTTTGGAAGGTGACATCGTTCCTGGCGATATCACCTTCTTCCGTCTGCAGAGCACATCCGACGCACAGATTCGTGCTTACATCGCACACGGTGAAGTTCTTCCGGTTGCCACACGTTCCTTCGGAGCAATTGGTATTTTTGCAATTCCTGAGATGGGCCGTTTCTACCGCCACGTATTGATTGAAGGTAACTATCCTCACCATGGTGCTGTTGCATTCGGTCACTTTGGCAAAACATTGTACGAAGTATTCAAGTATATTGGCGTTCCGGTTGAGGAAATTGGTTATAACCAGCCGGCAGGTGTTCGTTACCCAACAGAGAACCCATTCGCTTAATAATCAAATAGCTTAAAGTATAAGAAAGCGACTCGCTTGCGGGTCGCTTTCTATCAATACAGAGATTCTTAAGAATCCAACAAAAAAACAAATCAGGAGGTACATTATGTATTACATTGGTGTTGATTTAGGAACATCAGCAGTAAAACTGCTTTTAATGGAAGGAAACGGTAAAATCTGCAATATCGTTTCAAATGAATATCCATTATCTTTCCCTCAGCCTGGATGGTCTGAGCAGAAACCGGAAGACTGGTGGGATGCTGTCGTAGACGGTATCAAAAAACTGGTAGACGGTTTTGATGCTTCAGAAGTTGCCGGCATTAGTTTCGGTGGACAGATGCACGGTCTTGTTATTCTCGATGAGAATGATAACGTAATCCGCCCGGCCATTCTTTGGAACGACGGACGTACAACCAAACAGGTTGATTACTTAAACAACGAAATCGGAAAAGAAAAACTTTCTGAGTATACCGCAAACATTGCATTTGCCGGATTTACTGCTCCGAAAATTCTCTGGGTAAAAGAAAATGAGCCGGAAAACTTTGCTAAAATTGCAAAGATTATGCTGCCAAAAGATTACATCGCATACAAAATGACAGGCGTTCACAGCTGTGATTACTCCGATGCATCCGGTATGCTTCTCTTGGACGTAAAGAATAAATGCTGGTCTAAACAGATGATGGAAATCTGCGGAGTGAGTGAAGAACAGCTTCCGAAACTGTTTGAAAGTTATGAAGTTGTAGGAACATTAAAAGAAGATATTGCAGAAGAACTTGGATTATCCAAAGAAGTCAAGATCATCGCAGGAGCCGGAGATAATGCGGCAGCAGCCGTAGGAACTGGAACAGTCGGAGATGGAATGTGTAACATTTCCCTTGGAACATCCGGAACGATCTTCATTTCCAGCAAGACATTTGGTGTAGATTCAAATAATGCTTTACATTCTTTTGATCATGCAGATGGATACTATCACCTCATGGGATGCATGTTAAGTGCAGCATCCTGCAACAAATGGTGGATGGACGAAATCTTAAAGACAAAAGAATACAGCAAAGAACAAGAAGGAATCACCAAACTTGGAGAAAATCATGTATTCTATCTTCCATATTTAATGGGAGAGAGATCTCCACATAATGATCCAAAAGCCAGAGCAACATTTATCGGAATGTCCATGGACACAACAAGAGAAGAAATGACACAGGCCGTGTTAGAAGGAGTTGCATTCGGACTTCGTGATTCTCTGGAAGTTGCAAGAAGCCTTGGAATCAAGATTGAACGCACAAAGATCTGCGGCGGTGGAGCCAAGAGCCCATTATGGAAGAAGATCATTGCAA
>OLOU01001355.1_pt1 | contig 17188 bp, 15 predicted proteins | sample 1672101 | NCBI WGS metagenome assembly OLOU01 (sample SAMEA3136645, study PRJEB25190) | human gut metagenome | biome: human gut; feature: human-associated habitat; material: faeces | place: Austria | collected 2013
GCGGCGTGATTTCACCTGCGGTTTCCCGCCCTTACTTTCTTATGCCGAGCTTTTCGATTATCGCGCGGTAACGCTCAATGTCAACCTTCTGAAGATATCCGAGAAGATTGCGGCGGTGTCCGACCATCTTGAGAAGACCGCGGCGGCTGTGGTGATCCTTCTTGTTGGTCTTAAGATGCTCGGTAAGGGTGTTGATCCTGTGTGTAAGGATTGCGATCTGAACCTCGGGGGATCCGGTATCGCCCTCGTGAGTCTTGTACTGCTCGATAATTCTTGCTTTTTCTTCCTTGGTAATCATTTTTTTCACCTCAAATTATATTTGCACCGTCCGTCTGAGTAGGCGGCGGGTGAAAAACCGCTCGGCGGTCCTTTATCCGCAAACCCGGACGTCGCTGCTTCGTTGTATTATATCATAAATATTTTCGTTTGTAAAGGGGAATTTTAAATTTGAAGCGCACGGGAGCATTTTTTCCTTCATTTTATGTGTTTTTGCGACATATTTCGGTGCCGTACGGTTAAGCGGATACCGTAATTTTGCACCGTGCTCATTTTTTACATTTTGTTTACGGGTTGAACGGCGATTTATGATATAATACGCAATGGTTGTGCGCATCGAAGCCGAAAGCCCGAAATACGGCGCGATGCGCTTCGATGCACGAAAAAGAAAGGTGGCAGTGTATGCCGATTACCGACTTTCTCACTATGATCACCGAAAATCCGATGCTCGCGGTATCCGCGCTGCTGACGCTCGGCGTTATCCTCGTAAACGGATGGACCGACGCGCCGAACGCGATCGCAACCTGCGTTTCCACGCGGGCGATCGGTGTACGCAAAGCGATCGTCATGGCGGCGATATTCAACTTCTTCGGAGTTCTCGTGATGACCGCGATCAACGCCTCGGTCGCCATGACCATATACAACATTGCCGATTTCGGAAACGATGCGCGCCTATCACTGATCGCGCTTTGCGCTGCTATGTCGGCAATCGTCATCTGGGCGGTCGCCGCGTGGTATTTCGGGATCCCGACAAGCGAAAGCCATGCGCTCATCGCGGGAATAACGGGGGCGGCGGTTGCGATACACGGCAATTTTTCAGGCATAAACGCTTCCGAATGGGGAAAGGTCCTATTCGGGATCGTGCTCTCGACACTTCTCGGCTTTGCGTTCGGATTTCTCTCGTCAAAGCTTACCGTTCTCCTGTTCCGCGACAGGAACCGTATGAAATCGGAGAAATTCTTCTCGGGCGCGCAGATCGCCGGAGGAGCGGCAATGGCGTTCATGCACGGGGCGCAGGACGGTCAGAAATTCATGGCGATATTTCTCCTCGGCGCATCGTTCGCCGGCGGACATACCGACACCGTGATGTTCACGATCCCGCTGTGGCTCATGATCATGTGCTCCGCCGTCATGGGGCTCGGCACCTCGATCGGCGGATACAGGATAATCAAATCCGTCGGCATGTATATGGTCAAGCTCAAGCCTTATCAGGGATTTGCGGCTGACTTTGCCGCCACGCTGTGCCTGCTTCTCTCGTCTCTCACGGGACTTCCCGTCAGCACGACCCACACAAAGACTACCGCCGTCATGGGTGTCGGGGCGGCGCGCCGCCTCGGCAACGTAAATTGGAGCATCGTAAAGGAACTTATACTGACGTGGGTATTCACCTTCCCCGGCTGCGGCCTCCTCGGATACCTCACGGCAAAGCTGTTTCTTCTTATATTCGCCTGAAAAGGAGCTTTACAATGGCAAAAAACAGAAACGATTACTTTTCGCTCGCAGAAACTCAGGTTTCGTACTGCGTTCGAGCCGCCGTGCTGCTCGAATGCATCTTTCGCGACTATTCCGCCGCCGAATCCTCCCTTCACCGCGAAAACATCCACGCGATCGAGCATGAGGCCGACGGTGTACATCACGATATCCTCACGCGGCTTTCGACAGAATTCATAACCCCGATAGATCAGGAGGACATTCTCCGGCTTGTGCAGATAATCGACGACGTGACCGACTCGCTCGACGAGGTCGTTCTCGAAAGCTATATGTTTCACGTCGATGTCCTGCCGGAAGGTGCGGATAGGCTTGCCGGGACGGTGCTGCGCTGCGTGAAGGCTCTCGCCGACGCGGTGCATGAGCTGCGGAATTTCAAAAAGCCCGCAAAGCTTCGCTCACTGCTCGTCGAGGTCAACTCGATCGAAGGCGAGGCGGACGCGCTTTACACCGAAGCAATACACACACTCTTCGGCTCCGACGCCGACACCAAAAGGCTGATCGGCGGTAAGGCGATTCTCGACTGTCTCGAGGACTGCTGTGATTTCTGCGAGCACGCCGCCGACGTGATAGATCAGATCATCATCAAAAACACCTGACAAATATATAATAAACAGAAAGGAGATGGTTTTACGGATCCGCTTCCCCGAAGCTGCAGCATTGTCCGAGCTCCCGCTCTGCCTTGCGCTGCCGTGCGCCGAAATCCGTCCGAGATCGGAAAATTCAGAATCTTTTCCGCGGATATAAACTGATACGGCGCAGTATTCGCAGACAAAAACAAAATCATAAAGAGGAGATCGGAAATGTCCGACATAATAAAACAGCTTGCGCTTCAGCTTTTTCTGATTCTGCTGAACGCATTTTTCGCCGCGACAGAGATCGCAGTGATATCACTGAACGAAAAAAAGATAAAGGCACGGGCGGAGGACGGCGACAAAAAAGCCGGACGCATGCTCAAAATGATCGAGGAGCCGACGCGCTTTCTCTCGACGATACAGATCGGAATAACGATCGCCGGATTTCTCGGTTCCGCATTCGCGGCGGATAACTTTGCCGAGCGGCTTTCGGATTCGATCATAAACACCTTCGGCATTTCTCCCGAGGGCGCGGGAGCGGTGAACACGCTTTCCGTCATCGTGATTACGCTGATCCTTTCATTCTTCACGCTTGTGCTCGGCGAGCTCGTTCCGAAGCGTGTTGCGATGCGCCACAAGGAAAAGCTTGCGGAGCTCGTGTGCGGCGTGATCTCGGGGCTTGCGGTCGCGCTGAAGCCGGTGATATGGCTTCTGACCGTATCGACAAACGGAGTGCTCCGTCTGATCGGGATCGATCCCCACGCGAAGGATGAGCCCGTCTCCGAGGAGGATATAGTGCTCATGCTTGACGCAGGCGCCGACGAAGGCACCCTGAAGCAGGACGATATAGAATACATAAAGAACGTGTTCAAGCTCGACCGTCTCAGCGCGGAGGACGTTATGACCCCGCGCAAGAATATTGTTTCGGTCTCCGTCGATGCGGACAGCGCGCAGATCGTGAAAACGATCGAAACCGAAGGATTTTCCCGCATTCCCGTGACCGGAGATGACGGAAAAGAGATCGTCGGCATACTTCACGCGCGCGATTACTTTCTGAAGAAGGACACGGCGGGATTTGAGCTGAGGGACATTCTCCGCCAGCCCGTGTTCGTGCCCGAATCGGTCCACCTCGACGTTCTGTTCCGCGATATGCAGAAGGATCACAACCACATGGTCATCGTCGCGGACGAATACGGCAGCACAGCCGGGATCGTGACGATGGAGGACATAATCGAGGAGATCGTCGGCGAAATATGGGATGAGCGCGACCGCGAGATCGACGAATTTTCAATGATCGCTCCGGGGCTTTACAGAGTTCTCTGCTCCGCATCGATCTCGGATTTCTGCGAATTCTTCTCGCTCGCGCACAAACCGGAAACCAACGCTTCGACCGTCAACGGATGGCTCACCGAAAAGTTCGGCAGGATACCCGACGAGGGCGACGTGTTCAGCTATGAAAATCTCACTCTGAAGGTTACGAAATCCGACGGAATAATGGCAAATGAGGTCGCGGTCCGCGTAAACGACACCGCCGAAAAAAGCGCCGAGCTTCAGCGCTGACAGCTTCGGCGACCGTATGAGGGATTTCTCATTCCGCCGCAAAATCAATACGAATATCAACGAAATCAAACCGAATATCAAAAACGGGGACGCCAACGTCCCCGTTTTTTAATGTGCGTCCGCGATTCCCGCAAGGTCTCCAGACCGCCGCTTCTTCACATCGGTCATGGGCTCCCCGACGGGCATTTCGCACGCTTATTTTTTCTTCTGCATGATCACCACAGCCTGCGATCCGAGCGAGTTGTACGCGAGAACGCAGTCATTTATCGGATACCCGGCAACTCCCGCCGAGCCGTAGGGATCGGCAAAATAGTACTTCTCCCTATCGTATCCGACGAACACCATGCAGTGCTCGTTAGCAGGATACAGGAATGTCTCCTTCCCGTCCTCCGACTGCCATTGGAGAAGTCGGTCGATCTCCTCCATATGCACCGTGCCCCATATGCACACGGGAATGCCGCGGTCGATATACCGTTTTTTCAAATCGTTGAACGACATTCCGGTGACGTTTTTCGCGTAATATCCCTTCGGCAGCGCCTTATTCAGTGCGCGCACGATAACGGGTGAAAAGCATCCCCAGCCCTTGTCCTTCGAGCGCGGGTCTCCGGCATAGGCGTTTTTCGGATTCGGCCCGTAACGGCAGCCCCACCTGATCGCAACGCTTTCGCAGTCAAGATAATTATCGACAAATTCCTCCGGAGATACTTTTACTCCGTAAAAATTCAGAAGCATTGCGGCAGACGTCGCCTCACAGCCGTTCGGCAGTATCCCCTCCTGCGAGAAATACGGAACCTCGATCATTTTCTTTTCTTCGGAATTCACCTTTACTTCGATGAAGCAGTCCTCAAAAATGTATTCGCATATCTTGCCGTCCGCCTTTTCCGTCGCGCCGTATTCTCCGTACATCGCATTTGCCGAGTCAACATAGTACTCAAGATTCATGCAGAACTGATCGTATATGCCGCCGAAAAAGGACCGACGTTCCTTCGAAAGAGGATTATCCCCGTCGCCGCCCCAATAGGCGGCTTCATCCTGCGCGTAGTCTCCTTCACCCTGTGATTTATCGTCATACTGCGCCCCGTCATAGTATCCGTACTTTTCGTCTACGGGGTCTCCGGCGCATCCGTACCATTCCTTTGACACACGGCGAAGCTCCTCGGGAAATGCCCCGCCCTCGTAAAGATACGAAGCGACATTATTCGACGCTTTCATGAGCGCCTCGTGAAACTTTTTCATGGCTTCATCGACGTCCCCGCCGGCGGCGGTGCCTTCGCCGTAATCAGGATAATCCGAAAGGAAGTAATTGTTCGAAAGAAGGATATTCTTCGAGAAAAGATTGTTTTTGTGAAGCTTGTCTATGATCACAAGCGATACCGCAAGCGCGCAGACAAGCACGACGATAATAACGGTCAGAACGACCGCCGCCGCATTTATCCTTTTGTGTTTTGCAACGTGTCTCATATTATCTCCGCCCGAACGCCGCGCGGACAACTCCGCCGAAACGTTATTTGCCGTATTCTCAGATATCATCTTATCATTCATCTTTAAACTGCGCAAGGATAAAATGTGAATAAACGGTTCTTTATTCCCGGACGCGGTACGGCGCGCCGTCAAAGTCCGCCGCAGGGCAGCATATCACTGCGTAAATTCCTCCGGAATGTCATATTCGGCAAACGCAAAAACACTCTTCGCGTCCAATACGTTTTATACAATTGCAGAATATCTTACGTGCCCGAAATACAAGCCTCCGCACGATCTCGTGCGTCTCCGGAATCATGAGGATTCCGGGGCACATACCGGGTGCAAAGGCTTCGTTGTTTACTTTTTCATCCCTTTTTCGTCCATGTGGACGGAATCAGCGCAAAGAGCAGCGGATATATCTCAAGTCTGCCGAGAAGCATCGTTGCGGAAAGCACGATTTTCGAAAATGCCGAATATCCCGAGAACGAGCCCATCGGACCGACAGCGCCGAATCCGGGACCGATATTGTTATAGCATGCGGCAACCGCCGTAAAGTTTGTTTCAAAATCAAACGGTTCAAGGCAGAGGAGAAGAAACACTGCAAAGTATATCACCATATATAGCGCAAAGTAAACGTTTACACCGTTAAGTGTCGTGTCGTCTACCTTCTTGCCCTCTATCCTGACGGCGGATACGGATCGGGGATGTATCATCTTCATAAACTCGCGCCGGATCATCTTTATCATCATGACGACTCTCGAAACCTTGAGTCCTCCTGCGGTCGATCCCGCGCATCCGCCGATAAACATCAGTATTAAGAGTATTCCCTTTGAGAGTCCGGGCCAGAGATTGAAATCCGCGGTGCTGAAGCCCGTCGTGGTTACGAGAGACGCAACCTGAAACGCCGATGCGCGGACGCTGTCCGGCAGATTGCCGTAGATGCTGTATATGTTCCCCGTGATTATCGCAACCGAGATCAGGCATATCGCAATGTAGCACCACGTCTCCGTGCTCTTGAGCACCGATCTGAAGCGTCTCACCAAAAGCAGGTAATAAATGTTGAAGTTTATTCCGAACAGGAACATGAATATCGCAATGACCCACTGCAGATACGGGCTGTATGACGCGACGCTGTCTCCTTTTATGCCGAATCCTCCGGTACCTGCCGTGCCAAACGAGTGGATCACGCTGTCAAAAAGGCTCATGCCGCCGCAGAGAAGCAGGATCATTTCAAGCACGGTCATCACGATATAGATAAGATACAGTATCTTTGCGGTCTGCTTCAGCTTGGGAACAAGCTTGCCCATAACGGGACCGGGCATCTCGGCGCGGAGTATGTGTATAGATCTGTCGCACACCGACGGAATGATCGCCATGATAAAGACAAGCACACCCATTCCTCCGACCCAATGCGTAAAGCTGCGCCAGAAAAGAAGTCCGTGACTCATGCCCTCAATATCCGTGAGCACAGACGCGCCCGTCGTTGTAAATCCGCTTACCGTTTCGAAAAACGCATCGGCGTAGGAGCGGACCTCGCCGCTCAGGACAAACGGAACCGCGCCGATCGCGGAAAGCGCAAGCCACGCGAGCGCAACAATGACGAAGCCTTCCTTTGCGTAGATAAGCCGATTGCCGGGCTTTGATATAAGCGTGACTGCAAAGCCGACAAAAAGAGACGCCAGCGCCGTTATTAAAAACGACAGCGCGCACCTCTCACGGTAGATAATCGAGACCGCGAGCGGAAGCACAAGAAGCACCGCCTCGAGCTTGATTATCTGCCCGATCATATAAAAAACCATTCTGCGATTCATTAAAATCCCCCTGCCGATCCGTGACCGGCGAAGCTGTCCCTGAGGACGGAAATACTTTTATCTTATGATATCCGAAAGATCCTGAAGACGCTGATCCGCCGCGATGACGATAACGCGGTCCTCCGCCATTATCACGTCGTCGCCGGAGGGAATGATAGTCTTGCGCCCCCTCATGATGCCGCCGATAAGTATATTCGGCTTGAAATTCAGATCCTTGAGCGGTATCCCCAAAAGCTTTGAATCCGCCTTGACATTGAATTCGAGCGCTTCCGCCTTGCCGTCCATGAGCTTATACAGCGTCTCCACGTTGCTGCCCATCGAGTTGCGGAGCGCGCGGGCGTAACGGACGAGAATGTTCGAGGTCGTGTTCTTGGGCGAGATTATGCAGTCAAGCCCCATTTTCTCCGCGAGCGCGGCAAGCTCGGTACGGTTTACCTTGGAAAGAACCTTCGGAACGTTATGCATCGACGCGAATATCGACATGAGCATATTTTCCTCGTCGATTCCGGTGAGCGCAACGAAGGCATCGACGGCGTTGAGCCCCTCCTCAAGAAGAAGCTCCTGCTGCGCGCCGTCGCCCTGTATGACCACCGCCTTCGGGAGAGAGTTTGCAAGCTCGACGCATCTTTTCGGATCCTGCTCGACGATCTTCACGGATATTCCTATGTTGGAAAGCATCTTCGCAAGATAGTACGCCGTGCGGCTTCCTCCCATTATCATGACGTTTTCAGCCTGGCGGCGAAGCACTCCGATGGCTTTCAAAAGCTTCTGTATATCCGCGGGCGTTGCCGTAAGCCCGACCTTGTCTCCGCATTTCAGTTCAAAATTTCCGTCGGGGATGTACATCTCGTCGCCGCGCTGAACGGCACACACAAGAAAGCTGATCTTGTATTTATCGCGCAGCTTGTTAAGCTTCATTCCGTCAAGCTCGGAATCGGGACCGAGCTTGATCTCGATCATTTCGAGATTGCGGCGCGAGAAGTTTTCGATCTTCACCGCCGAGGGAAGCTTCAATATGTTGAACATATCCTGCGCGCAGAGCAGTTCGGGATTTATCGACATCGAAAGCTCGAGCTGCTGACGCATAAATCCGAGACTTCGGTCGTTATACTCCGGATTTCTGATACGGGCGATCGTGTTCTCCGCCCCCATCTTCTTTGCGATAAAGCAGCTCAGCATATTCATTTCGTCGGAACCCGCCGCGGCGACAAAAAGCTGTGCGGATTCGACGCCCGCCTCGTCAAGGGTCTCGCAGTCCGCGCTGTTTCCGCAAACTCCCATGACATCGTATATATTCGTTATTTCGGTTATGACGTCCGCATTGTCGTCTATTGCGACGACGTCTTGACCCTCTGCGACAAGGCTTTCGAGGATCGCCGTGCCTATCTTTCCGCAGCCCGCAACAATTATTTTCATGTATTCACCATAGCTTCCGCCGGAAGCTTCCTTTCCGTCGAGGCACGGAGAAAACTCTCCGTCCCATGCCCCGCTTATAATGATATTCTTATTCTTATCAAAAATTCTCAAAGGATTCTATCACCTTGCGGGGCAATTGTCAATAGCTTTTTCAAAGCGCCATAAAATATATTGAAGATCCGTCTTTCAAGCGAAAAAATACGAAAATATCAGGAAAAACGATAACTGTTCAATCCCCGAAATAAACGTCAGCCGGAGATGCCGATCCTCGACCAGTCGAACAGCTCGCCGGGATCGTTTTTCGCGGGATTGTACTCGTCGTGACCTATGACGTGCGACCTGTTCTTCGGAATCGAGTTTCGCGTGCAAATGTCGTCAAGCAGCGCCGAAAGAGCCGTATACTGCGCGTCGGTAAACCCGATCAGCGTGCGGTCGAGCGCAGCGTATTCCTCCGCCGTACCGGAGCATGTCGTTTCGCGAGCCGATCGCCTCGATCTCTATACCGATCGAATACTTGTTCATCGCATTCGTGTACTTCGCGTCTCCCCACTCACCGCGTCCGGCGTGCCACGCTGCGCGATTCTCGGGAATAAAGCAGCGAACGGTTCCGTCCCTTTCGATTATATAATTTATGCTGACACCGCTTTCGGCAAAGATCGAGCGTATCTCCTCCGTATTGTACGGATCGGCGGGATTCTTCACGACCGCGCTCGTAAAATGGAGCATGACGATCTCCGCCGGGAATTCCCGCTCCCACGAAAACTCATCGAGAGGAAGCATAAAGTCCCCGACCGCAAGAGCTGAAACCGTGTCGGCGGTATTTTTCTCTTCTTCGGCAGTTTCGGTTCCGGAGGAGTAAGGCTCTGTCTCCGTCGCCGCGGCGGTGTCGGACACCGCACCCGTATTATCCGTGCGGAATGCGCACGATACCGCGCCTGTGCATATCAAAGCGGCGAGCAGCGCCGGAATATATCTTTTCATCTTGTTTCCTCGTTTACGGGGCAAATTCGAACCGCGCAGGTTCGGGCGCGCGCAATCCCCGACGGAGTGCGAAAACCGTTTTCCGTGTCACCCGTCTGTATGATATAATACCACATCCATCGAAAACTGTCAATATTTATTTAACGGTTTGTTTAAATTGCACATTACCGGGACTCCGCCGCCGCTAAATAGGCGGATATCTCCGCGCAAAAAATCACCGCCGTGAAACGCAGGCGCTCCGCGGCGGTGTATGATCATATTTTATTTTACGGGATACGTCCAGCCGAAGGGATCCTCGGTCTTGCCCCACTGTATTCCGGTGAGGATATCGTAAAGCTCCTTCGTGATCCTGCCGATTCCGCAGTCGCCGATCTCGTAAACCACGCCCTTGTATTCAAGGTGGCTGATCGGGGAAACGACCGCCGCAGTTCCGCAGCCCCACGCTTCAACGAGAGTGCCGTCCTTCGCAGCGCCGAGAAGCTCGTCAACGGAGAGAAGCCGCTCGGAAACCTTCATGCCCTTGCTCTTCAGTATCTCAACGCACGACTTGCGTGTGATTCCGGGGAGAACCGATCCGGTCAGGGCGGGAGTTACAACCTCGTCGCCGATCTTGAACATGATGTTCATAGCGCCGACTTCCTCTATGTACTTACGCTCAACGCCGTCGAGCCAGAGCACCTGAGAATATCCTTTCTCCTCCGCTTTCTCGCCCGCGCGGAGCGATGCCGCATAGTTGCCTCCGCACTTTGCGTATCCGGTACCGCCGCGGACGGCGCGGACATCCTGCGTCTCGATCATTATACGGACGGGGTTGATGCCCTCCTTGTAGTAGCTTCCGACAGGTCCTGTGATTATAACGAATTTCGCATGATCTACCGCATGAACGCCGAGGTGCGGATCGTTTCCGAACATGAACGGACGGATATAGAGCGACGTGCCCGGCTCAGAGGGTACCCAATCGCGGTCGAGGTTCACGAGGGTATTGAGCGACTTAAGCGCAAACTCCTCGTCAAGTTGGGGCAGGCAGAGGCGCTCCGCCGAATTGTTCATTCTGCGTATGTTCTCGACGGGGCGGAACATTTGGATCTCCCCGTCGGGTCTGCGGTACGCCTTGAGCCCTTCGAATATCTCGGCTCCGTAGTGGAACACGGTGCTTGCGGGATCGAGGCTGAGATTTCCGTAGGGTACGATGCGCGCATCGTGCCAGCCGTTTTGCTTATCATAGTCCATGATAAACATATGATCGCTGAAAATATGTCCGAAGCCGAGATTCTTCTGATCCGGCTTTTCCTTCGGCGTTTGAGTTTTCGTGATAACTATATCCATGACAAAATCCTTACCTTTCGTTGATTTCGTGCGTCCGTCGGTCGGGCGCATCTTCAAAAATTATACCCCATTTCGATCGCTTTCATGTTGGCATCGTAAATGTCGGCGTGCTTTGCCGAAACAACCTTCTTCAGCGCGTCGCCGAGTCCCTCGTACGATACCGCGCCGCCTTCGCGGAGCACCTTGCCCATGATTATCATGTTTGCAAGGGTCGTGAGCCCGGAATCGGACGCCATCTGCGTCGCGGGAATATAGAAAGCGCTCACATCGGTGCGGTTTACCTTTCTCTCGATGAGAGTCGAGTCGATATAGATCTGTCCGCCCGGCTTTACGCTGTCCTCATACTTATCGAGCGAAGGAAGGTTCATCGCAATTAGGATATCGGGATGGGAGATGATCGGCGAGCCGATCGGGGAATCGGAAACGGTGACGGAGCAGTTTGCCGTACCGCCGCGCATCTCGGGGCCGTAGGAGGGAAGCCAGCTGACCTGGCGATCCTCGCAAAGTCCCTTGTATGCAAGGAATTTACCCGCGAACAGGACGCCCTGTCCGCCGAATCCCGCGATGAGGATCTGTGAAGTTTTCATTTATTTTCCCTCCTTTGCGGCTGAGCGTTCCGCCGTGATGTCCTTGTACACGCCGAGCGGATAATACGGAATCATCTTTTCCTCTACCCATTCGAGCGCCGCTTCGGGAGTTTTGCCCCAGTTGGTCGGACAGGTCGAGATTACCTCGACGAGGGAGAAGCCGAGTCCGTTCACCTGATTTTCAAACGCCTTTTTGATCGCACGCTTTGCGTTCTTTACGTTCTTCACGTTGTTCACCGCAACTCTTTCGAGATACGTTGCGCCGTCAAGCTGAGAAAGCATCTCGCATACCTTGACCGGGTATCCCGCAACCTTTACGTCACGTCCGTAGGGGGAAGTCTGAGTGACCTGGCCGGGGAGAGATGTCGGAGCCATCTGACCGCCGGTCATTCCGTAGATCGCGTTGTTCACGAATATTATGGTTATATTCTCACCGCGCGCCGCGGAGTGAACGGTCTCGGCGGTTCCGATAGCGGCAAGATCGCCGTCGCCCTGATATGTAAACACTATATTGTCCGGATTTGCGCGCTTCGCTCCCGTTGCGACAGCCGGAGCGCGTCCGTGTGCCGCCTGAATCATGTCGCAGGCGAAATAGTTGTACGCCATTACGGAACATCCGACGGAGGCTACTCCGACGGTGCGTCCCTCTATGCCGAGCTCGTCAATCGCTTCGGCGACGAGGCGGTGGATTATACCGTGAGTGCAGCCGGGGCAATAATGCAGCGGTGCATCGGTAAGTGCGTGAGGTTTATCGAATACTACCATCAGTTGAGTCCTCCGTTGATTTCCTTCAGTTTTGCCTCAACCTCTTCCGACGACGGGATCATACCGCCCGCGCGGTTGCAGAGGTATACCGGACGGCTGCACGCCGAGGCAAGGCGCACATCCTCGATCATCTGTCCCATGGAAAGCTCGACGGACAGAAATGCTTTGACCTTCGACGCTGCCGCCGCGATAGGCGCGTTCGGGAACGGCCACAGCGTGATCGGACGGATCATGCCGACCTTGATTCCCTGCTCGCGTGCCGCGATAACCGCATTCTTCGAGACGCGGGCGGCAATTCCGAAGGCGACGACGCAGATGTCGGCGTCCTCCATCATGAATTCCTCGTACATCGTCTCGTTTTCGGCGACCGTCTTGTACTTTTCGTATCTCTTGAAGTTGAGCGCTTCAAGCTCCTCGGCAACGAGGGAAAGCGAATTTATGATATTGTGCGGGCGCTTCATTCCGGTTCCGGTCGCCGCCCACGGCTTCTCATGCTTTGCGACCTCGCCGACATTGAGCTCGACAGGCTCCATCATCTGACCCATCGTGCCGTCGGCAAGTATCATCGACGTCATGCGGTATGTATCCGCGAGATCAAACGCGCGAACGGTGAGCGACGCCATCTCCTGAACGGACGCGGGAGCAAGGACTATCATGCGGAAATCGCCGTGTCCGCTGCCGCGCGTCGCCTGGAAATAATCCGACTGCGAGGGCTGTATGCCGCCGAGTCCGGGACCTCCGCGCTGCACGTTGACGACGAGCGCGGGAAGATCGCAGCCCGCCATATAGGAAAGTCCCTCGCACTTAAGCGAGATTCCGGGGCTTGACGAGGAGGTCATTACGCGCAAGCCTGCAGAGGCGGCGCCGATTACCATGTTTATCGCGGCGATCTCGGACTCCGCCTGAAGGAATGTGCCGCCGATCTTGGGCATACGCTTCGCCATATATGCGGCGATCTCCGTCTGAGGGGTTATCGGGTATCCGAAATAATGACGGCAGCCTGCCTGTATAGCGGCCTCCGCAATAGCCTCGTTACCCTTCATAAGAACCTTTTCTGCCATTATATCGATCCTCGCTTTCTCAGTCTTTCTCTACGGTGATTATGCAGTCCGGACACATCGTAGCGCAGAAAGCGCAGCCGATACAGGCGGACTGATCGGTGATACGGACGGGATGATGTCCCTTTTTGTTTATCACGTCTTTTGCAAGTTCAAGCAGCTTCTTCGGGCAGACCCCGACGCACAGCCCGCAGCCCTTGCAGGAATCGGTACGGAACGTAAGCTTTGTCATTGTTTATCCTTCCTTTATATCATAGTATTTTTTCTGAAGCCGGAGCGGAAAGACCTCCGCCGCCCTTCCCCGCACATCCGGGGCGATATCGTGCCTTGCGGAAACGAATTTAACATCGAGTCCGCAAAGGGCGCTGAGCTCGGATACATACTCCGCGGACGATTCGATATCTTTCGCCGTGGTTTCGTCTCCGAGGTTTGAATTGTCCGCGATCGCCGTAAACGGGATTCCGCACGCCGCCTCGATCTCGCGCATTACGCCGAGCGCATCGGCGGGGGTTTTCGTGAGGGGGCGGAATCGGTTGCACACGAACAGCATTTCGTAGTCGTTCTCTTCAAGTATCCCCGGGACGTATCTTCCGAGCGCGACCGCGCCGCTGTCGTCTCCGCCGACATCGACCACCGCATGATAATCCGTGCGGTCAACGATCGCGTACATTTCGGTCGGCAGCGCCGGAAGATCGACGTTGGTGTTCGCAAACTCGGGCGATATCAGGTGTATCCCCGCCGCCGCAAGCTCCTCTGCGCTGTCCTTCGTGCGAAAGTACGGATTCACCACATCAAGATCGGCGATCAGCACCTTGTCGAACAGACTGCGCAGATACATTGCGTAATTCACCGCGACATTCGTCTTGCCGCTGCCGTAATGACCGGCAAAAAGCGTTACACGTTTGGTTTTCATAATTTGTTTCTCTGTATCTTTCCGCTCGTGGTCTTCGGAAGCTCCTTCTTGAATTCCACGATACGCGGATATTTGTACGGAGCGGTGTGCTCCTTTACATAAAGCTGAATTTCCTTCTTGAGTTCCTCCGTCGCTTCGGTGCCCTTCGTCAGAACGATACTCGCCTTGACGACCTGCCCGCGCACATCGTCGGGAGCGGCGGACACGCCGCATTCAAGCACATACGGAAGCTCCATTATGACGCTTTCGATCTCGAACGGTCCGATGCGGTAGCCGGAGGATTTGATAACGTCGTCGGCGCGGCTGACATACCAGAAGAAGCCGTCCTCATCCTTCCACGCAAGGTCGCCGCAGCGATAATATCCGTCGTGCCGTACCTCGGCGGTCTTATCGGGTTCAAGGTAGTATTCGGTAAACAGTCCGCAGGGCGCGCCGTCCGCAGTGCGGATGGCGATCTCGCCGATTTCGCCCGTGGGAACCTCGTTTCCGTCGGGATCGAGGAGACGGACATCGTAAAGCGGCGTGGGCTTGCCCATCGAGCCGAGCTTGTGAGGCGTTCCGACAAGGTTTCCGATGACAAGCGTCGTTTCGCTCTGTCCGAAGCCCTCCATGACCTTCAGCCCCGTAAGCTTTTCAAGCTGATTGAACACCTCGGGATTGAGCGCCTCTCCCGCGATCGTCGCACGCTCGACAGACGAAAGATCGTACTTTGTGAGATCCTCCTTTATCATCATGCGGTACATCGTGGGCGGTGCGCAGAAGGTCGTAATGCCGTACTTCTTGAACATCGGAAGTATATCAGCCGCGTGGAAGCGGTCGAAATCGTATACGAAGAGGCCCGCCTCGCAGAGCCACTGACCGTAGAGCTTGCCCCACATCGCTTTCGCCCATCCGGTATCGGATATCGTGAGGTGAAGTCCGTCGGGATTCACACAGTGCCAATATTTCGCGGTGATAAGGTGCCCGAGCGGGTACTTGTAATTGTGAACGGCGATCTTCGGATATCCGGTCGTGCCCGAGGTGAAGAACATGAGCATCGGATCGTTTCCGCAGGGCGAATCCTCCGTCCGCTCGAACTTTCCGGAAAAGAGGGAGTATTCCTCGTTGAAGCTGTGCCAGCCCTCCCTCTCGCCGTTCACGATGATCTTCGTTTTCACGGTATCGGTCGCCGCAATCGCCTTTTCCGCCTCGTCGGCGACATCACCGTCGGCGGTGCAGAGGATCGCTGATATTCCCGCCGCGTTGAAGCGGTACTCGAAATCGTGATCCTTGAGCTGGTTGCTTGCAAGTATCGCTATCGCACCGAGCTTGTGAAGCCCGTTTATCACAAACCAGAACTGATAATGACGCTTCAGCACAAGCATGACGCGGTCGCCGCGCTTGATGCCGAGCGATTTGAAGTAATTCGCGCACTGCGAGGACGCACGCTTGATATCCGCAAAGGTGAAGCGGCGCTCCGTGCCGTCGCGGCTGATGTGGAGCATCGCGGTCTTGTCGCCCTTCGTGCGTCCGAGCTCGTCAACAACGTCAAACGCAAAGTTGAATTTGTCCTCGTTTTTGAACGACACCGACTTGAGCACACCCTCCGGCGTTTCCTCGAGATCGGCGAACTTCGAGTAAACTCTCTCCTCCGCGTCCGCTTTCTTGGGAGCGGTCTCGAGAACCTCTCCGATACGATCGGATACGACCTTGCTCTCGTCGGTCGGATTGAGAACTATCGCATAAAACACGCAGTCCCGTCCGTTCACCGCGATCATTCCGTGAGGCGTGGAGCTGTCGTAATAGATCGAATCACCTTCGGAAAGGATCTCGGAATGCTCGCCGACCTGCACCTTGAGCTGTCCGGACACTACAATGTCGCATTCCTGTCCGGTGTGGGTCGTAAGCTCGATCGGCTTTGTCTCCGCCGCCGCGTCATAGGCGCAGGTGACGTAGAGCGGCTCCGCGATCCTGCGGCGGAACGAGGGCGCAAGGTTGTAGTACACCATTCCGTGCGCCTTCTCGATACGCTGACCCTGACCGCGCCGCGTTACCGTATAGGAGCGCAGCTTCGGGCTGGAGCCCTCGATTATATCGGTAACATCCACGCCGAGTGCGGATGCTGCGCGGTAGATAAACGCAAACGTCAGATCGTGCGTACCGGATTCACATTCCCTGTACTCATCCTCGGAAACGTCGGTCCGCTTTGCCATCTCGGCGACGCTCATTCCGACGATCTCCCTCAGTTCGCGTATACGCGACGCCATCTCCATGATCTTGGAATCAAGTCCGTTCATATGTTCCATAAGTGTTCTCTGCCCTTTCCGCTACCGGTCGTCCGCATCGGTGTGCTCCGCCGAGCCCGGAAAAAGCTTTTCCTTTCACGGGGCGGAAAAACGAAAGCCCGCCCCAAAGATAGAATAATCTTTGAGACGAGCTGCAAAAGCATTACCCGCGGTACCACTCAAATTGCGCCTTTAGGACGCCTCTCTTCGGACTCAGCAAAGCCCTATGCATTAACGCAGCAGTCACGGGAAGGTTCTACTTGCCTCATAGGCTTTCTTCCTTCCGACTCGGGAGCTACAGATACGGGAATCGCTTTACCGACTTTCACCTGCCGCCGGCTCTCTGAAAAAGCTCGCGCCCTATCCTCTCCGTCAACGTCTTTTCGTTTAGATTATTCTATCATGTATGTTTCCGTTTGTCAACTGTTTTTCGGAAATTTATGCTTCATCGCGCATCCTCGGCGATGCGCGGCGGGAAAACGGATCAAAGCTTGTTTCTCTGGATCTTTCCGCTTATGGTCTTGGGAAGCTCGTCTTTGAATTCGACTATGCGGGGGTACTTGTACGGTGCGGTGTTCGTCTTGACGTACTCCTGTATCTCCTTCTTGAGCTCTTCGGTGCCCTCGGTGCCCTTCGTCAGAACGATGCTTGCCTTGACCACCTGTCCGCGAACCTCGTCGGGTGCGGCGGACACGCCGCATTCAAGC
>OLOU01001376.1_pt1 | contig 16952 bp, 11 predicted proteins | sample 1672101 | NCBI WGS metagenome assembly OLOU01 (sample SAMEA3136645, study PRJEB25190) | human gut metagenome | biome: human gut; feature: human-associated habitat; material: faeces | place: Austria | collected 2013
TCAGTATTTGATGTAAGGCAACACCGCACAATTAACGCCCCATTGCCATAAAAAGTGACATGCTGTGGAATTCGTGTGAGTTACCCATAATGCTCGCCGTGGCGCACTGAATCAAGCTGCCAGATGAGGTCTGTCAGCCAGAATCAGATTCGCCGGGGCGAACATGATATTCAATTTAGCGGTCTGTCGTTTATTGATCATCACAATATTCTTGCCGTCACCGCAGTATCTTTTTTCTGTATTCTGCCGGAGAAAATCCGGTCACCTGCCTGAACTGCCGTGAGAAGAATTTTTCATCATCGTAACCGCAGCTTACTGCTGTCGCATAGATGCTCATGGCGGTAGAATACAGTAAGTAGCAGGCTTTCATTACCCTTGAATTTATGCAGTCGCGGTTGTAACTTACATCAAAGCACTGCCGGTAAATCAAACGGAAATGCCCCTCGCTGATGCACATTTTTCTGCTGACTTCCGAAAGCTTAGGCATCTTATTAGGCACTGAAATTATCCTGTTCCTTATGTCGGCAAGCTCGTTATAATGCGGAAGTTTTCTTCGTTCGCTTATCAGACCGACATCGTGCTCTGCATTCAGCAATACGGCTGAGCGCAGTTCTCCGACCAGCGTGTTATCGGAACTGTGGTATGTGATAATAACCTGCCGTTCATCGTGCCGTGAATAAACCTCGTTGTGGAGCGATATTTTCAGTTTCTCAGGAAACATTCCGTTTTCCCTTTTGAACAGGATAAGAAATGTGTTGTCATCGGTCCGGCAGCATATTTCATGCTGAGTGCATACACGTTTTATTGCTGACGCTGTTTCTGCGATTATATCGCTGCGGTAGTTTTCGCCAAACAGGTATTCTCCGCCGTCCGGGAAACTAAGCCTTACCGCCTGAATGCAGAAGTTATGCCCGGCTTCCTCCACAATGCTTTCAAATTCACGAAGATTGTAGAACCCCGTCAGCGAATCATACAGTGCGGATTGCCGCTGGCATTGCGTGAGATAGTGGATATCATTCTTCATTCGCAGAAATTCCAGCGTATCCGCAACAGTCTTGTTCCAGTCGCGGAAGCTGAAATCATAGCTCGCCGGGCGGTTGTATTCCAGCACTGTATACCCGTAAAGCCTTGTCTGAAAGCACACGGGATTCACATAGAAAATCGCAGGGGAATCGTGCTCCGTAATGAACGGCACGGGAGTTTCGCCGCTGCTGAACTTTATCGGAGGTTCTGAATACTCGTTACCTATCGCACAGCACAGGAACTCACCACCGTTGAAACATTCACTGTTCCATGCGCTGTCAAGGCACAGAAACAGCCTGTCAGCGCCGTGCAGCAGGTAGAAAAACTCGCTTACCGCTCCGGTGTATTCCTCAAGAGTACGCGATGTGGTGAGCCTGCCGGAAAACTGTGCCACGGTGCTCATAATGGTGTGATACTGGTCTATCTTTTCCGCGATAAGCTCATCTAAAAGATGCGAACGGCAGATGCCGCAGGAGCAGGTGTTTCCGCTTACGAACCTGTCTGAATTATCTTGAACAGGACTGCCGCCGAGAATAGCACCCACAGCGTCCCATCCCATTTTACGGCGGTTTCTGCGGTAAGTCGTCAGCAGCGGATAGTGATATATCCTTCCTGCGGTATGGTCGCCGCCGGTCAGGTCGTAGCCCGTTACTGTCAGCTCGCCGGGAATATCCACTCCTGCCTCCGAAAGAACATCACACAGCCCGAACGCCATGGAATCGTTGGTGCATATCACCGCCTGAGGTCGCGGAATTTCACCACTGAGATACCGCCGGGCAAGTTCCTCGCCGGAATCGTTCCAGAAGTTCCCGTAATACACTCTGATATTATCAAAGCTTATTCCGTGCTTTCCGAATGCGCGCTTGCAGCCGTTCAGACGCTTTTGCGAAGCGGCGTTGTCCCTGCTTCCCGTCAGTATGTCGATGTCCGTGAAACCGTGAACCGTTATCAGATGTTCCGTTATTTTCTCCAAGTCGGTTTCATCGTCGGAATAAACGCTCTTAAATCCATCCAACTCCCCGTCAATAACAATGGCGGGGAGTTTTGCAGCTCTTATTTTATCGATTGTGTCGTTGATTATTGTTATATCCCGGAATGCCTCGGCTGTGACAATAACGCCGTCAAATAAATCCGGCTCAATCAGGGAGTAAATTATGTTCTCATAATTCAGCAGATCATCGCCCTGCCAGTGGTTGTATATGTTTGAGTAGACCACTACATCGGTGTCTTTCCGGAATGCGGCTTCGGATATTCCGTATAGTATATCGCGCTGTTCGGACGCGTCAGCTCTTGCGGTAATGACCGCTATTCTTCTGCGCATAATATCACCCCGTTTACAGTATAGCTTGATTCCGCACTAAAGTCAAGAACAAAAGTGCATATTATGACTAAAAGGTGGATTAAACGAATATATGCTATTGAATTTCTGCATTGCAATGTGTATAATAAAATAAAGGCAATACCGCGCAAAGATTGTGCGTGTATTGCGCAATATGACGGAAAAGATGCAAGCAAGACGCGTACAAAATCCAATAAATGGTCTTTGCGCGGTGTTGCCCAAAAACAATGAGGTGATGCTAATGAAAATAAGCGAAAATTGCTACAAGCTGGAAAATACGGCTAATCCAATTTCGCCGAATGTATTCTGCGCCGACCCGACAGGCGTTGAGTACAACGGCAGACTTTATATTTACGGCACTAACGACCATCAGGAATATGAGGCAGTCGGCGATGACGGAAAGAACGACTATGTTCACATAAAATCCATCGTTATGCTGTCAACCGACGATATGGTGAACTGGGAATACCATGGCTTCATAGACATCGCAAAAATAGCGCCTTGGATAGTGAATTCATGGGCGCCGTCCATAACTTCCAGAGTTGAGGCGGACGGAAAAACTCATTTTTACCTTTACTTTTCGAACAGCGGCTGCGGTGTAGGAGTGCTTACGGCGGAACACCCTCTCGGACCGTGGAGCGACCCTCTCGGAAAGCCGCTGATCTATCAGAATATGCCGGGGCTTGAAAACTGTCCTGCGCCCTTTGACCCGGGAGTATGCCTCGACGAAAACGGCACAGGCTGGCTTGCGTTCGGCGGAGGGACCCCACCTGCAAGTAATACGCTGCACACAAATATACCTAAGATAGTGCGGCTGGGAAAGGATATGCTTTCGTTTGACAGCGATTTTGTTCCGATAGACGCTCCGTATTTCTTCGAGGCAAGCGAGCTGAACTACGAAAACGGAACTTTTATCTACACATACAGCACGGACTGGCAGTCAAGAGAAAACTGGAACAGAACAGACGTTCCGGCGCCGGGAATATGCAGCATGGGCTGTATGACGAGCAAAACTCCCCTTGACCCGGAAAGCTGGCAGTTCAAGGGCGGATTCTTCCTGAACGCCGGTGATTCCGGAATGGACTGGTGCAACAATCACACCCACCTTATCGAATATAAGGGAACAAGGTACATTCTTCACCACACACTTCACATTCAGGAGCGCACGAAAACAAAGGGAGGATTCCGCTGTATGTGCGTGGATCTACTGCCTTACACGGATACGGAATTCCCCGTCACAAAGGCAACACGCGAAGGCGTCACGCAGACTCAGCCGCTCGACCCGTATAAAGCTCACAGCGGTGCGGAGATGTTCACCTGCGCAGATATGTGGTACGAACAGATATCCACCGGCAAAATGGCTGTGAAGTCGCTGGCAGAGGGCGCATGGACTTACATAAAGGGCGTGGATTTCGGCAAGGGCACAGAAAAGCTGCTCATTACCGCAAAGGGCATGGGCGTTATCGAGCTTCGTCTTGATGACAGGAATGCCGAACCGTTGGGAGTGATCGAACTCGCAAATGATGGATTTGATAAAATTTCTGTGGTTCTTCCCACAAAAATAACAGGAATTCACAATGTATATTTTGCATTTTCAAGCAAGGACATCTGCCTTGAAAGATGGCAGGCTGAACGAAAGGAGTAACCATGAACAAGAAGATAACGGCTTTGATTTGTGCAGCGGCTATGCTGCTTGTTTCCGGCTGTTCCGAGCAGAACGGCTCGAATGATTCATCTATGCAGACGGAAAGCTCTGCCGACAGCGTAGACAGTGTGAGCAAAGCGGAAACAAGCGACAAACCTGACAACGAAACAATAATCGACAGCCTTAACAACGGAATAATAATCGACGAGGTAAGCGGAAATGTCTACAAAAACGAGAGTAACGCAAATCCCATCTCGCCGAACATATTCTGCGCCGATCCCACCGCGGTGGAATATAACGGAAGGCTTTACGTTTACGGAACGAACGACCAACAGCAGTCGGAAGAGGGAACAAAGAACGACTACGCCCATATCAAATCGCTTGTGGTATTTTCCACCGATGATATGGTAAACTGGATATATCACGGCAGGATAGAGGTCGGAGAGATCGCGCCGTGGATATATAACTCGTGGGCACCGTCGATAGTTTCCCGCGTTGAAGACGACGGACTTACGCATTTTTACCTTTACTTCTCAAACAGCGGCAACGGTGTGGGAGTTATTACCTCCACCGACCCTGTGGGACCGTGGACCGATCCGCTCGGCGAGCCTCTGGTTTATCAGAATATGCCTGGGCTGGAGAATTGCCCCGCGCCCTTTGACCCGGGCGTGTGCATTGACGAAAATGGCGTAGGCTGGCTCTCATTCGGCGGAGGCACACCGGCGGACGGCAACACTATGCACAGCAAGATCCCGAAGATAGCAAGGCTGGGAAAGGATATGCTGTCCTTTGACAGCGAATTTGTTTCCATTGACGCTCCCTACTTTTTTGAGGCGAGCGAGCTGAACTATATCGACGGGGTATATTACTATACATACTGCACCGACTGGCAGGATCACAAGACCGGCTGGAAGGAGTACGAGGGGGTCGACGTTCCGCCCGCGTGCAGCATGGCGTATATGACCACCAAGACCCCTCTCGACGCAGATAGCTGGGAATGCAGAGGACCCTATTTCTATAATGCGGGAGAGAACGCCGACGGGGCATCCGGACTTCGCTGGGCTAACAACCACACTCATTTCATTGAATATAAGGGCGTAAACTACATCATTCACCATACGCTTCTTCTGGAGGAGCTTATGGGAGGAAAAGCGGGCTTCCGCAGTATGATGGCAGACTATCTGCCCATGGACAAGGCGACGGGCGATATTCCCATAACTGCGGCAAGCAAGAAGGGCGTAGCGCAGATAAAGCTGGTCGACCCCTATACCTATAACAGCGGCGCGATGATGTTCACCAGTGCGGATATCGGATACGACAAGGTAACGGATCCTGCCGCAAAAAGCACCGCCGACGGCGCGTGGATATATGTAAGAGGAGCGGACTTCGGCTACGGGGCATCAGAGTTTATCGCCGAGGTCAAGGGCAAGGGAAGAATAGAGGTTCGTCTTGACGATATCTCCTCCGAAGCCGCCGCGTTCGTCGAGTTCGACTGCGCGGATTATACCAAAATACGCTCGGAAGGCTTTGCGCAGTTTGACGGAAGAAACCATAACGTTTATTTCGTATTTTCCGGCTCCGATATAGAGCTTAAGTCGTGGAAGTTTTCAAAGGGCGACGAGCAGCTTCGTCCCGAAGAGAGCATAGCCTCCACCGATATACCCTACAAGACGCTGGTATTTTCGGGACAGACCGAGCCCGGACCGAGCCCCTCTGCGATGCTCGACATTCCGAAGGACGGGGACTATTCCATAAAATCCTCTTCTTTTGACAAGGACAGCGCCATAGTCAACCTCGGGTTTATTAATACCGATACCGATGCAAAGTATAAGGTGCTTGTGAGATCGCTGACGCTGGCAACCGAAAACGGAGAGGTTGAAATTCCCGTAAATAAGGAACTCGATCCCGCAAGCTCGACGGAAAACGGGCTTGAAAACGGCTGGGGCAGCTCCGAGGTCGGATCGCTGATTTACGGCACGGAGGAATGCGGAATATTCGCGGTGAAAACAGACATAAAATGGATAAACTATCGTCTGGCGCTTAAAATAAACGGCGAAGAGACGCCGTTCACATCCATCACCTACAATGTCACCGTAAGCGGTCTTGAGCTTGACGGCTGACGTCGGCAGCGGAAATCATGAGAAAAAAAATGAAAAGACTTGTTTTGCTCGCCGCGGCGCTGACGGCTGTATTGTCGCTGACGGCATGCGCAGCGGAAGTGGGCACGGGCGCCGTGACGTCGAATCCGCTACCGTGCGTCACCGCCGAGCCCGAAAAAGAGGAGGATACCACAATGCTTGATAAGGATATCATAAAATCCACGATAACTTCAACCGACGACGGCAACGGAAACTACACAAATCCCGTTATTTTCGCCGACGTGCCCGATATTGATATAATCCGCGTCGACGACGCGTTTTATATGGTTTCGACGACCATGCACCTGTCTCCGGGGTGCCCCATAATGAAATCCTACGACCTTGTAAACTGGGAAACGGTAAATTACGTTTTTGATACACTGGACGACAGGGATAATCTTGCCTTAAGAAACGGGGAAAACAATTACGGCAAGGGTCAGTGGGCGGCTACCCTCAGATATAACGACGGTGTGTATTACGCCGGCTTCACTTCCTTCTCCACCGGAAAAACTTATATCTATCATACCGACGATATAGAAAACGGAAAATGGGACAGGTTCGTGTTTGACGAGTGCTTCCATGATATGAGCCTTTTGTTCGACGACGACGGCAAGGTGTATATTGTCTACGGCAGCGGACAGATATGGCGCATTGAACTGGAAAAGGATCTGAGCGCGGTCAAGCCCGGAACCAAGAGAAAACTCATCGACGACGCGGGACTTGTCAAGGGCTGCCTTGCCGAGGGTTCTCACGTCTATAAGCTGAACGGATATTACTATATTTTTATCATAACATGGCCTCCTCATGGCAGAAGAACGCAGCTTTGTTACAGAAGCGAAGCGCTCGACGGCGAGTGGGAAATGAAAGTGATAATCGACGATAATATGGGCTTCAGGAATGACGGTACCGCACAGGGCGGTATCGTCGACGATAAGGATGGCAACTGGTATTGCTTTGTATTTCAGGATCACGGGGCGGTGGGCAGAACTCCCGTTTTGTCGACCATGACATGGGAGGACGGCTGGCCGGTAGTCGGCGTTGACGGAAAGGTGCCCAAGACCGCTAAGATTCCTTTCGCGGGTCACGAGAAAAAGAGCGTCGTCACAAGCGACGAATTTATCAACTCACAGATAGTGAGAGCCTATCACAGCTTTGCCGACACGCCCGAGGAAGCGGGCGAGAGCGATTATAACGGCTCTAACCTCGCGTTGGAATGGCAATGGAACCACAATCCCGACAACCGCCTCTGGTCGCTCACCGAGAGGAAAGGCTATCTGAGGCTGAGAACGGGCGATGTCTGCGGCACTGTTGCCAATGCGAAAAACACCCTTACGCAGCGAACCTTCGGACCGGAATGCGGCGCATATATAAAGCTCGACGTTTCGGAAATGAAAGAGGGCGATGTTGCGGGGTTTGCCGCCTTCGCAGAAAAATACGGTTATGTCGCCGTAAAAATCGAGGACGGAAAAAAATATATCGTAACGGTTTGGTATGACGATAACGACAACGTTGAACAGGAATTTGAAACGGAAAGGGTCGAAATAGCGGAAAACGAAGTGTATCTGCGGGTCGACTGCGATTTCAAAAACGCGGCGGACAAGGCGTATTTCTATTACAGCCTCGACGGCGAGAACTGGACGAAAATAGGAAACACGCTGCAAATGAATTATTACGGTCTGCATTTTATGGGATACCGTTACGCGATATTCAATTTCCCGACAAAGCAGTCGGGAGGTTATGTCGACGTGGACTTTTTCAGGGTGGAAAACAAGCTGCTCAAATAAACTGATAGATTCAATGCGTTTCAGCCGCGCAGGGGGTCAGACCTTGTGCGGCTTTTTCTTTTTCGGGCTGCTGTTTTTTCTTCTTTCGGGAGGAAAGAGTTTTTTCCATTGAAAAATAGCGGCTTTGTGTTATAATTTAAGTACGGTACTGCGGCAGAAACTGCACGAGAGCAAACCTCTATAACCAGTGGGTAACATCTGTCCCCGATGACGGCAGACACGCCGATGGCGACAATTCCGGTCTGTCCGCGACTGTTCTTTCCGTCAAAGACAATTAGATACTTTCGACGCCGGAAATAACATTCACTTATTCAGCGCCATAAATCAGATTCCCTGTGATATTCAAAATCTAAAACGACGGATTCAATCAGCACAATGATCCGTCGGTCTATGTGTAAAGGCATTGGAGGAACCATTATGGATTATACAAAATCAGTTGAAAAATGGGGCGTTTTCGAGTTTTACTCCGAAGGAACCACCGCTGGCAACCCATTCCTGGAACGCAGTATCACTGCGCTATTTGAAAGCGATTCCGAGCGCAAAACCGTAAATGGTTTTTACGATGGGAACGGAATATACAAAGTAAGATTCATGCCATCATTCGAGGAAGAATACCATTTTACGGTCTGCGGGAATTTTTCTGACAGGAAATACGAAGGAACTTTTTCTGTCACGCCGCCGTCGGAAAATAATCACGGCTACGTAAAGGTACATAACAAATATCATTTTCAGTATTCCGACGGAACACCTTATTATCCTGTCGGCACGACCTGTTATGTATGGAATCTGCAAAGCGATGACCTTATCGCACAAACTCTTGAAACTCTGAGAAATTCCCCGTTCAACAAGATACGTTTCTGCGTATTTCCTAAAAGCTACTGCTACAATTCACGTGAGCCGCGCTCCTATCCATACGAGGGTACTCCGGTTGACGGAAGTGCTATCACAGAGGACAATGTTTGGGGCTACACTCCGGACTCCAAGGGCAACAACTGGGATTTTGAGAGGTTTAACCCCAAGCATTTTCAGCATATTGAATACTGTATCAGCAAGCTTCAAAAGCTGGGTATTGAGGCAGATATTATCCTCTTTCACCCGTATGACCGCTGGGGCTTCTCAACAATGACACCGGAGCACAACGAACTTTATCTGAAATACACAGCGGCAAGGTTTTCGGCTTTCAGAAATGTATGGTGGTCATTTGCTAATGAATATGACCTGATAAAAAACAAGAGCATTGAGGACTGGGAACGATATGCGCAGATAATCGTAGAAAGCGACCCATATGATCACCTGCGATCAATACATAACGGTAATCAGTTTTACGATCATACAAAGTCATGGATAACGCACTGCAGCATTCAGCGTTCTCCGGAAGGAACATCCGAGTGGAGAAAAAGCTATGGCAAACCGATAGTAATTGACGAAATGCTATACGAGGGAAATATTCAGTATGCGTGGGGCAATATTTCGCCGCAAGAGCTTGTTCGGAGGTTCTGGGAAGCACTTTGCCGCGGCGGCTACGGTGGTCATGGCGAAACCTACATAGACGATAAGGCGGTATGGTGGTCTCATGGCGGAGAGCTTAAAGGTGACAGCCCGGAAAGAATAGCTTTTATGCGAAAAATACTTGAGGAAGCTCCGGACGGCGGATTGCGACCCAAAAACATGGAATGGGACGAGATATGTGTGGTTCCGGAAGATGAAAATCTAGCTGATGAAACCGGTTATCACCTGTTTTATAACGGGATTTCGCGTCCGGGATTCAGATATTATCATATTGACGATAATAATATATACACCGTCGACATTATAGACACATGGAACATGACGGTTGAGAATGTCGGAAGTTTTAAGGGACGTTTCAGAATTGATCTGCCCACAAGAGAGTATCTTGCGGTTAGAATTAAGAAAGCAGAGGATGGGATAGAATAATGTTCGCCCCGATATGTTTGGTTCTGAAAAAAGAACTGTGTAAACGCGAATAATCCCGAAAAATATAGAGTAACATATCGATAAATCCCATTAAATAAAGATTTTCGGATAAAGAAAACGGACACCAATCAAGATACGCATTGTATCAAAATTGGTGTCCTGTTATGCGTCTGCCGGGAATAAAAGATCTGGTGTTGCCATAATGTTATCCTCTTTTCGTGAAGTGTTGCCTGATAATTCGATTGTATCTGCTGTTTCCATTTTGTCACAGGTAATAAATTGTGTCAAGGATTATGCATTTTAACAAAGTATATTGCGGAATAACCGCAACTCAAATTCTCGTAAATCGCCGTTTTCTGTTCTTGATTTTCTATAATAAATCTGCGCTATGTGTCCACATTACATTTGGTTTAATCCTTGACAACGCAAGAAATTGATGGTAAAATTTTGCCAAAGTAATATGTATTCGAGGATAAACATGGAGATAGCAATTTGTGATGACGATGAGCTTTTCAACGAAATAATGAGCGAAAAGCTTTCGACAGTACTGAATAAAAACCAAATTAAATATAATATTACACCGTTTTTTAACGGCTCTGAGTTAATCACTGCGTTAAATGATCAATTAAACCGTTTTGACGTTGTTTTTCTTGATGTTGATATGCCCGGAGTAAACGGTGAAAATGTTGCACAGTATATCAACTCTTCAAAAGCGTCAATCCCTGTCATTTTTGTCACTAATCATGACGACTTTGTGTTTTCATCGTTTAAATACAGGCCGTTCGGATTCTTAAGAAAAAGCCATGTTGACAGCGAACTTGAAGAAGCTGTTATCCGCCTTGATAATTATCTTTCCAAATCAGGGCAATGCTACACTTTTACCTTTCAGGGTAAACTGATTTCTCTGCCGTATAACAAAATAAAGTATATCGAAGCATACGGGCACGAGGTCGTTATACATACAACCGATACCGATATCCGAACGACAAGATCCTTATCGGAAACAGAAAAAGCCTTATCGTCTTATGGATTTATCCGCATACATAAATCATTCATTGTAAATACACGCTTCATTTTTTCGGTAGAACGCAATAATATTATCCTTACCGATAACAACTCACTCCCTGTCAGCAGAACAAAAACCGAAGAAATCAAGCAGGCTATGATAAAATTTGCGAGGGATTAGTATGGGACTACTTTCAACCGTTACAGAAATTATTGCAACAATCTGCGAAAATGTTATTATCCTGTGGTTCCTTACATCTTTTTTCGGTGCAAAATATACAGGCATAAAGAAATATTCGGCATTTGTTGCCACAGTCGTAATTACAACAGCATTCACATCATTTCTTTCAAACATACTGCCTGATAAGTTTCTTCTGTGCACAGCAGGATTTATAATTCTGCTTATACTATATTGCCGCTTGTTTCTGCACGGTACACTTCTTTGTCATATTCTGTTATCGGTAATAGCCGAAACCTCACTCGTGCTTGTTGCAATAAGTATTTACACCCTGTCGGGAAATTTTATGTCGCAATCCCCGGCGGAAGCTGTCGGCGACAGCAACGGTTCTCAGCACATTGTAATTCTTATTATATCAAAAGTTGTTCTGTTCGGTTTACTCGGATTGATACTGCTTCTCACCCGTAAGAATAAAACCGAACTGCATAGAAATGAATGGATTGCATTCAGTGCCGTTTTTGCCGCTACACTGCTCAGTGGTATATGTATTTACAAAATTGAACTCGGAATTAAATTAGGAAGCGCAAATAAGATACTCTTTTTCGCACTGACAGTGGCGGGACTTATTATAATAAACATAATATCATTCTATATGCTGGTAAGAATTTCTCGCGAGCATAAAGAAAACATCAAAAAATCCATGCTACTCGTTCAGATAAATGAGCAGACTAACAATCTTGATGAAATGCGCAGAATGTATGATGAACTACGCAAGATACGCCACGACATCAAAGGTCAGTTAGGCACGGTCAGCGAACTTATCAGAAGCGGTAAGAGCGAGCAGGCTTTATCTTTCCTTGAAAATGCGGGCATTTCTCAGGCGGATATAAATATACCCGTACACACCGATAATGAAATGCTCAACGCCATACTTGTTTTTTTGAACAGCAAATGCTCCGCTTCCGGCATAACGCTCAGGACGAATGTGATGTCATCGGATATAAGTCGCTTTTCAGCGGCTGATATAAGCGTTATTCTTACCAATCTCACCACAAATGCGATAGAAGGGAGTGTCCGATCACACGGTGAAGAAATATTGCTCGAGCTGTCCGTACAGTGCAATTATTATTGTATCAGAGTTGCAAATCAGATCGAAAAATCCGTCCTCGAAAGCAACCCAATGCTCATAACCACAAAGAAAGACAAAACAGCTCACGGTTTTGGTGTGGCAAGCGTAAAAATGCTTGCCGAAAAATATGACGGCATGACATTCTTCTATGAAAGAAACGGACAGTTTATAGCAGATGTCTGGTTGAAATTATCAGATTTATAAATTGACACTTTGACAAGTGAATAGCTTATTTTATCCCCGAAAAGCATAATTTCGGGGAATTTTTGTTGCAATTTTTGCATTTCAGGAAGAAAAACATACAGTTTGGGGAAAAGCCATTGATTATCATCGGGTATTTTGTATAATTATGCTGTAAAGGGATTATTTTTAACAATTTCTTTTTATTTTGAAAGGAGCAATATGACAAACACTAATATAATCACAACGAATAATCTCTGTAAAAATTACGGAGTAGGCGACAACGCCGTACGGGCACTCAAAAATTGCAACATAGAAATACATACCGGAGAATCTGTGGCTGTAACAGGCGCTTCAGGCTCAGGGAAAAGTACATTCTTGACATTGGTAGGCGGCATCACAACAGCCTCCAACGGAGAAATCGTAATAAACGGCAAGAATATCACTTCAATGAGCGAAAAGGAACTGGCTAAGTTCAGACTTGAAAACATCGGCTTTGTTTTTCAGGCATACAACCTCATTCCCGAAATGACAGCATATCAGAATATTATTCTGCCATTGAAGCTGGCACATAAGAAAATTGATAAGAAATATTTGTCGGATATTTGCAATAAGCTTTCAATTTCCGACAGGTTATCGCATCTGCCATCCGAGCTTTCAGGTGGGCAACAGCAAAGAGTGGCGATAGCCAGAGCACTTATTACAAAGCCGTCTATATTGCTTTGCGATGAGCCTACAGGTAATCTCGACAAAAAAACGAGCGAAGATGTACTTGATCTGCTCACTCAGCTTTGCGCAGACAACGGATGTACGCTTATACTGGTTACCCATGATAAATCTGTCGCAGACAGAATGGGACGTATAATAACTATCAGCGATGGCGAAATATTGGAGGACTGAATGGCATCATTATATATAGCTTTTAATTATATACGCCGTCATTTGCCAAAATTTCTTCTGATTTGCTTTTGTTGCTCTATACTGATTTCATCGGCGGTTATGATTCCGATAAACAGTAGCATTTCAAATTTCGGAGGATTTTTACAGGCAAACAGCTCAAAAAGCAATTACAGCAGACTGTTTTTCAACACAGGAGAAGATGTAGACTACTCTTCCCTTGCCGAGCGGTATTGCGGTTTAATTGGCATAACAGGATATACAAATTTACAGAACCATGAATACTGCATAGGATATGCAGATGAGATTGCTCGTGATTCTCTCAGCGTGAAACTTATGAACGGAAAGCTACCCGAAAATAAAAATGAAATTGCCGTTACTGACAGTATGCTCGAAATATTGAACGTAAATATCGGCGATACAGTCACTCTTGATATGACTTCCGAAAGCCCGGGACAGCGCGAATTTGTGATAACAGGTATTGTCAACGATTATTACAGCCTGTTCACAAACGGAGAACATCAACTTGTTGCCGGTGACAACAGCGGATTTGCAAGAGCTTTTCCTTGTATCCTATGCGGAAAACAAAATGATTATCTGCAAAAAAACATAGTATCGAACGCTGTTTGCAATTACTATGCGGAACTTGACGAAAACTATAATATTCCGTTTTTTTCAAGCGATGGTTTTTCTGTCAACGACGAACAAAGCGTCAGATTTTATAACTCTTACTATAGTTCAAATGCCGATACGGCTTTTTCATATATTTCTGCCGTAGCAATTATAGTAGGAATCTTCTTCGGTGTGTATATCTGTGTGTCGCTTCTTATTAACTCTGAAAAAGGCAACAACGAAATTCTCAGAAATATCGGAGCAACAGGCGTTCTTGTAAAACGTGTGCTTTTGTGGCAGGGACTGTTTATTTCGGTTATTGCATCTGTTGTTTCAGTCGGATTGGTATTTGTGGTGACAGAACTTATCAACATGATAACGGTTAAAAACTCTCTTTTCAGATTTAATCTGTCGGGAAATCTGTTTGCAATATTATCCCTGTCTGCATTTGTTTCGGTAATGATATTTTTCGCTTACCACATTCTGTTCAAAAGCAGCAAAAACAAGATAAAAGCAATCAAAATAGGCAATATAGAAAAAGTTTCGTTCTTTTCTTTATGGAGCAGGACGGTTTCTAAAAATGCCGTTACGTCTAAAGCGGCATACAGCATAGTGCTGGCTTCGCTTATGCTTCTTGTAACGGGCGGTTCGTTTCTGGCTGATCAGCATACTATAGGTTACATTGAAAACACTGACATGAACAACCGGAATTACGATTATGTCTATTTTATCGGCGGCGGTTATATGAACGGGGATTACTTCTCATACAGTTATCCGTCATATAATGGCTTTACTGAACGTGAAACTGAAAAGCTGGCTTCTCAGTATAATCTCACCGTTATGGCAAAAGGAATGACGACAAATATCAACGCTTACATATTCACAAACAATAAAAACGCAGTACCTTCCGATGCCGGTTTTGAAGATGTGAATGTAACCGATGAACTCAGAAAGGCAATTGCTAAAACCGATGTCGGCAATTTTGATAAGGTTTACGGTTGTGGTGTAGGTTCAATGGACTACAGCACTCTCAAAGAAAATTTCCCATCGCTTTATATTACACAATCTGAGTACGACAACGGAGAACGCATTGTTTCGGTAAACAGTGGAATAAAAAACGGAGAAGAATTTGATCTTAGCTTCATGATCATACCCGATGAAATAATATCGAATGATGTGGACAGCGGTTATATTCCGGAAATAATCACAAAGCATATAAAAGTAACCGACAGAGCTACCGTTGCCGATGAAAACAGTTTTGGCATCCCGACCATGTTTACAAACGGTTCTTATCTTCTTATGTCGGATAAATATCTTCACAGTATCAGCGATAAGTTCAGATACAGTTATATTGCCCTGAACAACAATAATAAGCTCAGCGAAAGCGAAGAAAGAAAACTAGGCGGCATTCTAACCGCTCTCGCAAATGAGAAAAAATTGCAGATAAGCAATTTTGCAATTCAGAAGTATAATACAGATGATGCAGTAAGCAAGACCAGAATGCCGTTTATGATTTCGTCTGTCATCTATCTTGTACTATCCGCAATGTTTGCATTTATCTGTCTTAACACGGATATAAAATCCAAAATACGTCAGATTTCCGTTGCAAGAGCTATCGGTGCAAACAATGGTATATTGTTCAGGACACTCTCTGTCGACGCCCTTAAGAAAACGATACCCGGATATATCATCGGTTTTTCTTTATCTGCAATACTTGTTATAGTATTTGTTGTTTTTTCGCCACAGTCCACAATTCCGTATTTGCCGTACATTGATTTACTTATTTATCCCTTTGCGGTAATTACGATTATATCGGTTGTCAATCTGCTTGCTGTTTTCACAGCAATAAGAGCTATCCGTAAAACCGATATTTATACTGCCATGGCAAGAAATGTATTTTAAGCAGAAAATTCACTCAAAAACAGCATTTGTGCTAAACCTGCATTTCAGAAAAAATGTGTTGACTTCGTGCATATTGCTGAATATTTGCAGCCACGATACCAAGCCCCAACAAGCCGATATCCCGGTCAAAGCACAAAATACATTAAATCACCGCTTTTATCCTTGATATTGTAGCAGAACTGATTTCCGTTGTATTATAAATCGATATTCATACTCTATGAGCATATCATTAGCGCTGATGGAATATTAACCGATTTTAGGCAAATATGTAATACAGATAATTTCACTATGCACATAGAAAACTATTCTAATTATGACAACGCTCCGATGGAGCGTTACAGACTGTAGCCTTGCGACTTTTGGTTAATTTCAGGAATAATTTAAAAGTGCACACCCCCTTGCCGAAAATGCACACCCTCACGACCTTTCATTAAAGAAGCCATCGAAAAAATAGCCGACAGCGTGATTTATACTCCCGGCAGAGACTTCACTCCGGAGTTGGTAAAAGATGCCGATGCACTGATTATACGTACCCGCACCCGCTGCAACAAGGGATTGCTGGAAGGCAGTAAAGTCCGCTTCATTGCTACCGCCACCATAGGCTTCGACCATATAGATACGGAATATTGCCGTGAAGCAGGCATCGCTTGGACCAATGCCCCCGGATGCAATTCAGCATCCGTAGCTCAATACGTGCAATCAGCCTTACTATTATTGCAACAACTCAAAGGAGTACAACTGTCCGAATTGACATTAGGCATCATCGGCGTAGGCAATGTGGGTAGCAAAATAGCCCAAGTAGGGCAAGAACTAGGCATGCGTGTCCTGAAGAATGACCTGCCCCGGCAAGACAAGGAAGGAGAGAGAGATTTCAGTTCCTTGCAAGCACTCGCAGCAGAATGTGATATCCTCACCTTCCACGTACCTTTATATAAGGAAGGGCCATACAAAACATTCCATTTGGCAGACCATACTTTCTTCCGGTCATTAAAACGCTGTCCCGTCATTATCAATACCTCACGTGGAGAGGTGATTGAAACCAATGCGCTCCTGAATGCCTTAGAAGACGGACTGATTTCCGATGCCATCATTGATGTATGGGAACATGAACCGGAAATTAACCGTGAGTTACTGGATAAAGTATTTATTGGCACTCCCCACATTGCGGGTTACTCTGCCGATGGA
>OLOU01001380.1_pt1 | contig 16930 bp, 8 predicted proteins | sample 1672101 | NCBI WGS metagenome assembly OLOU01 (sample SAMEA3136645, study PRJEB25190) | human gut metagenome | biome: human gut; feature: human-associated habitat; material: faeces | place: Austria | collected 2013
GAGATGATAAAGCATGTTCTGGGCGAGTTCTATAAAAATAAAGATTATCAGACAGTTCGTATTTATGCCGACATAAACGGCGATATCGGGCTTTAAGAAAGGATAGTTAAATAAATGGCACTCAGAAAAATACTTAATAAGAGCGACGAGATTCTTCACAAGGTCTGCAAGCCTGTTACAGAATTTGACGACAAGCTTGGTCAGCTTCTTGATGATATGACAGAAACCCTGAAAAACGCCAACGGCGTTGGTCTTGCAGGTCCACAGGTGGCAAAGCTGAGAAGAGTGGTCGTTATAATAATCGACGATAAGGTTTACGAGCTTATCAACCCAGAGATAACATGGCAGAGCGAGGAAAAGCAGAGAGTTCTGGAGGGCTGTCTTTCATGCCCGAACGAGTGGGGCTATGTTACAAGACCTATGAGAGTTAAGTTCAAGGCGCAGGACAGACACGGCAAGTGGTACGAAATGGAAGTATCAGAACTGTTTGCACAGTGCGTTTGCCATGAGCTTGCACACCTTGAGGGTCATCTGTTTACTGAGATAGTTGAAGAATTTGTAGAGGTCGAGGACTAATGAAAATAATCTTCATGGGTACGCCTGATTTTGCCGTACCAACGCTGAAAAAGCTTTATGACAGCGGATATGAGGTGCAGGCTGTTTTCACTCAGCCTGATAAGCCAAAGGGCAGAGGCTATAAGCTTACTCCGCCCCCTGTAAAGGTGCTTGCGCAGGAGCATGACACTCCTGTTTATCAGCCGCAAAGCCTTAAAAAAGACGGCGAGGAGTATGTTAAAATTATCAATGACCTTGCCCCTGATTGTATCGTGGTGGCGGCTTATGGCAAAATGCTCCCTAAGTCGGTGCTCGATATACCAAGGCTTGGCTGTGTGAACGTCCATGGCTCGCTGCTTCCTAAATATCGTGGAGCAGGTCCGATACAGTGGGCTGTGCTTAATGACGAAGCTGAAACTGGAATTACAACGATGCTTATGGGCGAGGGCATGGATACAGGAGATATCCTTGTTGAAAGGGCTACACCAATAGGCGAGAACGAAACAGCCGCTGAGCTTTTTGACAGACTTGCTGAAATGGGTGCAGAGGTGCTTGTTGATACCCTTGAAAAGCTCGATAAGGGTGAGATAACCCCTGTTAAGCAGGACGAGAGCCTTGCGACTTATGCACCAATGCTCTCAAAGGAGCTTTGCCCTATAGATTTCACAAAGCCAGTGAGAAAGATACACAAGCAGATATGCGGTCTGTCTGATTGGCCATGCGCTACTACAGTGCTTGAGGGCAAAAGGCTGAAAGTATATAGATCTGAGATAGCTTCCACAAAGCCTTGCGGAAAGCCTGCGGGCACTGTGGTGGATAACAGCGACTTTTCCGTTGCTTGTTCAGACGGAGTGATAAGATTTACTCAGGTGCAGGCTGAGGGTTCAAAGAGAATGGATACCGCTGATTTTCTCAGGGGCAGACATATCGAGAACGGCACTGTGCTGGGATAATTCGGAGGAACTATGGGAAACGCCAGAAAAACGGTTTTAAGGCTGCTTACAAGGCTTGAAAACAGCGGCTCATATTCAAATATACTTCTTGACGAGGGCCTTGAAAGGTCTGACCTTTCACCTCAGGACAAGAAATTCGCCGCAGCACTTTTCTACGGCGTTTTGGAAAGACAGATAACTCTTGATAACATTATTCGGGAATATTCACGCAACCCTAAGAATAAGCTTGGTACTGAGGTCAGAGTTATACTGAGAATGGGTCTTTATCAGCTTTTATATATGGACTCCGTTCCTGACAATGCGGCGGTGGACGAGTCTGTGAAGCTTGCAAAGAAAAACAGAAATCCTGCGGCAAGCGGCTTTGTGAACGCAATGCTAAGAGAGTTTATAAGAAACGACAAAAAGCTTCCAAAGGGCAGAAATGCCACGGAGGAGCTTTCTATAGAATACTCCGCACCTGTATGGCTGACGGAGAAGTGGACAAGGGAATACGGCAAGGATATCTGCCTTGAAATGCTGAAAACCTCTGTGGGACAGGCACCTGTCACCGCAAGAGTGAACACGGTCTTTCATTCTCTTGAAAGCACACTGGATATGCTCGCTGATGAGGGCATTACATTTGAAAGGCTGTCCGTCCTGCCTGATTGCATAAGGATATGCGGTGCAGGAGCGGTGGAGCATACTAAGGCTTACAAAGAGGGCAGGATACACGTTCAGGATCTTTCGAGCCAGCTTTGCTGTGCGGCTCTTGATCCTAAGGAGAACGATACAGTTCTTGACCTTTGTGCCGCACCTGGTGGAAAGACCTTTACCATTGCCGAGCGTATGAACAACAATGGCAGAGTGCTTGCTTTTGATCTGCACAAGAACCGTGCAGGGCTTATTGAAAGCGGTGCCAAAAGGCTTGGGCTTGACTGCATAAGGGCAGGTGTCAACAACGCAAAGGTCTATGACGAGAAAATGCCAAAGGCTGACAAAGTGCTTTGCGACGCACCATGTTCTGGACTTGGCGTAATAAGAAGAAAACCTGAGATAAAGTATAAAGAACCCTCAGATTTCGACAGACTTCCTGAAATACAGTATGATATACTGAAAACGTCAGCGGAATATGTAAAAGTCGGCGGAACGCTGGTGTATTCCACCTGTACGCTGTCAAGGGCGGAAAATGATGAAGTGGCAGACAGATTTTTGGATGAACACCCTGATTTTGAACCTGCACCGCTAGGCGAGGCTTTCGGCAGCGACAGCGGTCTTTGCAGAATGTCTATCACACCTGCAAAATATAATTCAGACGGATTTTTTATTGCTAAGTTTATCAGGCTGAGGTGATCTTTTGGTAGCATTTGATGATAATGGAAAAATAGATATATTGGGGCTTCTGCCTGACGAGCTGGAAGCCAAGATACTAAAGCTTGGAGAAAAGAAGTTCCGTGCAGGGCAGATATTTGACTGGCTTCATGTAAAGCGAGTGTCAAGTTTTGATGAAATGACTAATCTATCTGTACAATTAAGGAATCTGCTCAATGAAAAATTTTGTTTAAAATCACTATTTGTGTCAAAAAAGCTTGAATCTCATACCGATAATACTGTAAAATATCTATATGAGCTTGAGGACGGAAATCATGTGGAATCCGTAATAATGGAATACAACTACGGAAACACCATTTGCGTGTCAACTCAGGTGGGTTGCAAAATGGGCTGTCGCTTTTGTGCGTCAACTATTGCAGGCTTCAAGCGTGATCTGACTTCCTCGGAGATTCTGGGACAGATATACGCTTCTGAGCGTGACAGCGGAAGAAAGATATCAGGCGTTGTGCTTATGGGAATAGGCGAGCCTATGGATAACTTTGATAATGTGGTGAATTTCCTTGAAGTGCTGTCCTGTCCAAAGGGCTTTAATATGTCGTTAAGGCACGTTTCAGTGTCTACCTGCGGCATTGTGCCGAGGATATATGAGCTTGCAGAGAAAAAGCTTGGCATAACATTGTCTATCTCTTTGCACGCTTCCAATAATAAGAGCAGGAGCGAGATAATGCCCGTTAATGACAGGTATGATATCAACGAGCTTCTTGCCGCCTGCCGATACTATTTTAAGGTAACAGGCAGGAGAATTTCTTTTGAATATGCTTTGATAGACGGGCATAACGATTCTATGGAGGACGCAAGGGAGCTTGCTGAGCTTCTGGGCGGATTTGTCTGTCATGTGAATATAATCCCTGTTAATAAGATAAAGGAGCGTAATTATCATTCTGACAGAAAGTCAGCCAACAGATTCAGAGGATATCTGGAGAAGCTTGGGATAAACGCTACTGTGAGGCGGACCTTGGGTGCGGATATAGACGCTGCCTGCGGTCAGCTAAGACGAGAATATGAGATCTGATAAAAGGTGGTGAATCGCTTGTTTATAGCGTCTGATACAGACATCGGAAAAAAACGCAGTGAAAATCAGGACAGAGTGCATGCTGAATTTCTAGCTGACAATGTTGCCGTTGCGGTGGTCTGTGACGGTATGGGCGGAGCGTCATCAGGCGGAGTTGCCAGTCAGCTTGCCATTGACGCAGTAGTAAAACGTATCAAGGAAAATTTCAGAAAAGATATGAAACCAAATTCCATAAGAAATCTTATGCTCACTTCAGTGCATTATGCGAATACGATCGTGTATGGCAAGAGCAAGGAGGATATTGACAAAAACGGTATGGGTACTACCTGCGTTGCGGCATTGGTGGTGGATAAGACCGTCTATATGGTGAGCGTGGGCGACAGCCGTGGATATCTTCTTACCAAGGACGGTATAGCTCAGATAACCACTGACCATACTTATGTGGAAATGCTTTATAGGTCGGGTCAGATAACCAAAGAAGAAGCGAAAAATCATCATATGAGAAACGTTATCACAAAGGCTGTGGGCGTTGAATCAGATGTTGAGGTCGATTATTTCGAGCTTGAAGAAAATGATAATTTTGCGGTGCTGCTTTGCTCTGACGGTCTGACCAATTATTGCACAGACAATATGATATATGAAACTGTGTTTGGCAATAATCTTGACGAGGCTATAAAACAGCTTATTGCTTTCGCAAATGAATGCGGCGGTAAAGATAATATTACTGCTGCGGTAATAGCAAATTAATGGAATGACAATAAAACATGAATAATATAGGAGTTGAATTACATGGATTCTAATATCGGCAAAAAGCTAGACGGCAGATATGAGATAACCGAACTTATCGGCGTGGGCGGAATGGCTGACGTTTATAAGGCAGTTGACGTTATGGAAAACCGTACTGTTGCGGTAAAGATACTTAAGCCTGAGTTTTCACAGAACGAGGAATTTCTAAGACGCTTCAGAAACGAGAGCAAGGCTATAGCTGTACTTTCTCACCCTAATATCGTAAAGATATATGACGTGGGATTTTCTGACGAGATACAGTTTATCGTTATGGAGTATATCGACGGCATCACCCTTAAAGAGTTTATCGAGCAGCAGGGCGTGCTTAGGTGGAAAGACGCTTTGCACTTTGTAACTCAGATACTCCGTGCTTTGCAGCACGCTCATGACAAGGGTATCGTTCACAGAGATATCAAACCGCAGAACATAATGCTTTTCCCTGACGGAACTATCAAGGTCATGGATTTTGGTATCGCAAGATTTTCAAGGATCGACGGAAAGACACTTTCTGACAAGACTATCGGTTCTGTTCACTATATCTCACCTGAGCAGGCAAGGGGCGATATGACAGATGAAAGATCTGACATATACTCTGTAGGCGTTATGCTCTATGAGATGCTCACAGGCAGAAAGCCTTTTGACGGCGAAAATCCTGTGGCTATCGCTCTCAAGCATATGCAGGAGGATCCGGTTCCGCCAAGAGAGATCATGCCTTCTATCCCAGAGGCTCTTGAAGAAATAGTTATGCACGCTATGGAGAGAGATCCTGCAAGACGTTATCAGTCAGCAGCAGAGATGATAAAGGATATAGACACATTCAAGCTCAATCCATCTGTTGTTTTCGGATATAAGAACAGTCCTGTTCCTATCCCTGTGGCTGATAACAATAACAAATATTTTGACGATGAGCATAGTGAGAACTATGACGACGATGAAGAATATGAGGACGATGACGAAGAAAACGATGACGAGGAAGAAGAGGAAGAAAAGAAGCGTTCTTACGTTGTTCCAATACTCCTTGCTGTGACAGTTGCGGTAGTTATCATTGCAGCGTTCGTTATCGTAGGAGTTGTATTCAAGTCATTCAGCGGTTCAAACGGTATGCACACAGGCACAGTTACACTGCCAAACTTTGTGGGCAAGAATATCGTTCAGGTTGAGCAGGATTATAAGGATAAGCTTAAATTTGATATCACCGAAGAGTATAATGACCAGTATGACGAGGGAATAATCACATTCCAGGGTCAGGCAGCAGGAAAGTCTGTTAAGGAAGGCTTCACGGTCACACTTACTGTAAGTAAGGGCAAAAAAATGGCAACTATCCCTGACATGGTGAAGAAAGACGGCACTGTGGCTGAAAGCGAGCTTAAGGCTGCAGGATTTATGGTCGTTAAGAGAGATATATGGTCTGAGGATATAGCTTCAGGTCTTGTTGTGAAAACACAGCCGGCAGCAGGCGAGCAGTATGCCGTAGGTGCGACTGTTGCTTTGTTTGTAAGTAAGGGTCCTGTTGAAACAAGAGTCAAAGTACCAAGCGTTGTAGGTCTTACAGAAGAAAAGGCAGTTGCAATGCTCAAGGAGAACAAGCTCAAGGCTGAGGTCAAGGAGATAGAGCATGAGGGCGATAAGGGCAAGGTCATCGAGCAGGATACAGACGAAGGCACATATGTTGAGCGTGACACAACTGTTACTATTTACGTTTCGACCGGAGAAACTTCACCTGTTGAGGTAACATTCTCACTGCCACTCCCAAGTGGTATCCACGGCTCATATTCTATAGACATCTACAATAACGGCAACGTTGCATATACACAGAAGATCGGTAGTGGAGAATCTGTTGCAGGCGGTTCTGTAAATGTAACGGTAAAGGGCAAGAAGACAGAAACTCTGACTATCTTCATCACAAATGACGAAAATCAGCAGAAGTGCCGTTATGCAGTATATGACATAGATTATGATAAGCAGACAGCTACTCTTAGCGGAAGCCTGAATGAAAGCGGTCTGATCGACATTACTCCGACAACGACCACAACAACTACAACTACGACCACAACAACTACTACAACTACCACTACTGAAGCACCTGCACCGGAGCCTCAGGAGCCAGACGAGCAGGGTCAGTAGTTCATGAATGGAATAATCGTTAAAGCTATCGGAGGCATCTACTATGTAGAAGCCTCCGACGGCATTTATGAATGTAAGGCAAGAGGAGTATTCAGAAGAAAGAACATTTCTCCTGTAGGCGGCGACAGAGTTGAATTTTCATTGGAGGACGACGGAAGCGGAGTTATCGAGAAGATAGAGGAAAGACGCTCATTGCTTATAAGACCGCCTCTTGCAAATCTTGATATGCTTGTGTTCGTTTCGTCTACCTGCGAACCAAGACCTAATCTGCTGTTGCTTGATAAGTTTATTGCAATAGCTGTTTTCAAAAAAATAGAGCCTGTGGTAGTTTTTACAAAGATAGACAAGGAAAGCTGTGACGGGCTTGTGGACATATACAAGGGTGCAGGGATAAAGACCTTTCAGGTTGACAATACCACCGGTGAGGGCAGTGAAGCTGTTAAGGCAGTGCTGGAGGGCAAGCTGTCGGCATTTACAGGAAACACGGGCGTTGGCAAATCGTCACTGCTCAATAATATGTTTCCTGCATTGGGGCTTGCCACCAACGAGATAAGCAAAAAGCTTGGCAGAGGAAAGCACACCACACGCCATGTAGAGCTTTACAAGCTGGAGGGCGGTGGGTATATTGCCGATACCCCTGGCTTTTCGTCGTTTGATACCAACAGATATGATATTATTTTTAAGGACAAGCTTGCAGGCTGTTTTCCTGAGTTTCAGAAATACGAGGGCAAGTGCAGATTTCCTGATTGCAGCCACACAAAGGAAAAGGGCTGTGCGGTCATAGAGGCGGTAAAAAATGGCGAGATCGCAAAGTCAAGGCATGAAAGTTATGTGGAAATGTACGAGCAGGCAAAGCAGCTTAAGGAGTGGGAATACAAAAATGACTAAGAAATGCACTATCTTTTCAGGCGGTGAAGCGGTGTCGGCTCAGTGTGTGGCAGAATATAAGCCTTTTATCGACGATTCTCTTGTGATATCCGCTGACAAGGGCTATAAGCTTGCACAGGCAGTGGGCGTAAAGTCGGACATTATTATGGGCGACTTTGATTCCGCTGAAAAACCTGTTTTTGATAATATCGAGATCTTCCCCTCAGAAAAGGACGATACCGACCTTATGCTTGCCATAAAGCATGGCTTTGAGTCGGGTTGTGATGATTTTCTCATATTCGGTGCAACAGGCGGACGAGTAGACCACTTACTTGGAAATATCCAATCTCTGGGATATATTTTATCTTGTGGCGGTGAGGGAATGATAGCCGCAGATAGGGAGATAATTCGGCTTTATCGTGCAGGAAGTTACAGGATATATGACCGTGAGGGCTTTTCGTTCTCGCTGGTGGCATATACCGATAAGGTAGAGGGTCTGACCATAAAGGGTGCGAAATATGAAGTAGAGGACTGTCTGCTGACCAATGCTTTCCCACTTGGCATATCAAACGTGGTTAAAGGCTTTGATGGGCAGGATAGAAAATACGCTGAGATATCATTCAAAAGCGGCTATCTGCTGTCAGTACAGTCAAAAATGGTAACCGATTTTTGATTTTTGAATAATATAAACTATAACTATTCGGGAGGTAATACTTATGAAAGTTGTAGTTGTAAAAAGTCCAAAGGTCATATCGGGTTTAATGAGGCTTATTTTCAAGATCAAAAAGGAAGAAGAATAGGATAACTGGCGGTACTCGTGTGAGTGCCGTCGATTTTTTTGCTATAGCAGAAAAGCTCTTAGATCGCAAGACGACCTAAGAGCTTTTATTCTGGTGCCGCTAACCGGACTTGAACCGGTACGGGTTTTACCCCGAGGGATTTTAAGTCCCTTGTGTCTGCCTATTCCACCACAGCGGCATGCAAGATATATTATAACACTTTTTTTGCAAAATGTCAACGCTTTTTTGCAAATTACAAGTTGTTAAACGGAAATAAGTGGTAATGACAGAATAGTGGCAGTGTTTATTTTAAATCTTTTTGCCTTGAAACTGAAAATCTGTAGATAAATACAGATATCAAAGCGGTGACGACTTCTGTTATCCAGAATGCGTTCCATACGCCTGTTGGTCCCGTGAGCTTGCAGAGGAAGAACGCAAGTGGCAGTATTATCGCAATAAATCTGCACAGAGATATCATAAGCGACGGAATGCCCATGCCAAGCCCCTCCAGCGCACCTGATGAGGTGACGGATACTGCGGAGATAACAAAGCCGATACAAATTAGGCGAAGTGCTGTTTTGCCTATGGCGATAGTGTCAGCGTTTTCCGTGAAAAGCCCTATGAGTTTGGCTGGGAAAAGTGCGCATATGATAGTTCCTGCCGCCAATATCACACCTGTCATGTAAAGGACAATGCGGTAAATTTTCTTCACACGCTCCCTCTCACCTGCTCCGTAGTTAAAACTGATAACTGGTCGCATACCCTGAATAACACCATTTGCAGGTAGATAAAGAAAGGTCTGGAGCTTGTAGTAAATTCCAAGAACAAGCACATAGCTTTGTGAATATGCCGCAAGTATGCCGTTGAGGGCGGATATGAGAAGTGACGGCAGAGCAAGATTAAGTGTTGCAGGAATGCCTATGGAGTACATCTTTGCGATTATCATGCCGTCGGGACGCTTGTGTTTTGCGGAAAGCTTAACAGGAAGCTCATAGCGAAGATATGCTATTATGTATATGACAAGAGTCAGCACCTGACCGATACCGGTGGCGAGTGCCGCTCCCTTTATACCCATCTCAGGAAAAAATCCAACGCCAAAAATAAGCAGAGGGTCAAGGATTATGTTTGCGATACAGCCGCAGAGCATACTGAACATTGATATCTTCATTCTGCCGACAGATTGGAATATCTTCTCAAATGCAATGGCAAGCATTAATGCAGGAGAGAATGTAAATACAATGTTGCAATACTGCACGCCAAGATCTACAACGTTTTTATTACTTGTGAACATAGATAGAAATGCAGGCATTATAAGTATACATATTATCATTAGCACAATACCATGCAAAGCCGAAAGGGCAAGCCCCTGAGTTGCGGCAATGTCAGCCTTTTCCTTTCTGCCTGCACCAAGATATATGGCAATGACCGCATTGATGCCGATACCAAAGCCGATAGCAGTGGCACTTATAAAATTCTGCACAGGAAACACCAGTGAAAGCGATGTCATTGCATCCTCGCTTATCTTTGCCACGAAAAAGCTGTCAATGATGTTGTAAAGAGAGTTTACAAGCATTGATATCACCATTGGCAGGGACATTGAAAGCAGAAGAGGGAAGATCGGTCTTGTTTTCATGAAATCACTGTTCATTTATTTTTTTACACTCCTTTTGTCTGTGGGCAGAAAAAAAGCCCCACAGCCTGTTTGCTGTGTGGCGAAAAGTGACATACTGTCAGGAAAAATCCACGCAAGTTTTACAAAGTATATTTTAACATAGCGGTATGATTTTGTCAATAAATTTTCTTTAATATTGTGTTTCAAAAAAGTATACAAACACGCTAATTGTAGATTGACAAGATTTTTCTGTTATGGTAAAATGTTATTATGATAATTTATGTTAGGGGAGAAAGCGTAATGACTTTTATAGAGTGGCTCAAAGACTGTAATGAAGCAGACCATTTGACTAAAAAGGTTTACATATGTAATGATTATCTCAACGCCGAGAGAATGTTGGAGAACGCAAGCGGTGAAAATATTGTTATAAGGCTTGAAAGATACACAGTCGCAGATCATGCAAAGCATATTATCGAAACCAGTGCCGAGTATATGGACAGCAAGATAATAACACTGTCAAACGCTGAGGGCTGTGAGATAGTAAGACGTATTATTGATGAAAGCGGTATAAGCTATTTCAAAAGCGACGACCATAATGCTTGCATGGAGATATTCAAGACAATATCAGAGCTTAGAATGAACTGTATAGGCCCTGATTCACTGTCCTTGGACAGCAGACGTATCAACACGCTAAGAGCGATCTTTCAAGCGTATGAAAGCAAGCTTTCAGACAGCAAACTATATGACAGTGCAAAGCTCATAAGCATTGCCAGCGGTCTTATAAAGGCTGGTAAGGCAGACGTGAGCAACGTTCATTTTGCATATGACAAAGAAATAGAAGCTGACAAGCTGACAGCGGAGTATATAGGGCTTTTGTCTGATCCTGCGGTTATAGATAACATGGCTGATATGAGCGATGAGCAGTATCAGAATGGTCTGAGAAAATTAGCACAAAAGGCGGAGCTTTGGAGAAATTATGGCGTAACAAACGAGGTGGAGAGAACTGTTCTACATATCGTGAACAGTGGTTACGAGCTTTGCGATACCGCTGTGCTGTGTCCAGATGACGAGTATATGGACTTGCTCATGAATATGTGCGATCAATACAAAGTCCCTGTGGAATTTCCTGAGGGCATTTCATGCAGACACAGTGACGTTGTTGCATTTTTCAGGGCAATGCTCAAATGGTGCAAAAATGACTATAGATTTGACCTTTTCAAAGATGTGATGCTTTCGCCTGTTTTCAAATATGAGGAGAAAGTAGAGGACGGCAAGACCAAAAGCAAGGGCAGGATATTCCTTGAAGCACAGAACTCTGGAAACGGCTGGGGCATTGAATGGTATAGCACAAGGAATAGTCAGGTGTTCAAGGACTTTTATAAGTTCTTTAAAAAAGAAAATGTCAGCGCAAAAGAGTTTTACGGTGGCGTGCTGAAATTGGTGAATGAGTATGTGAGAGGTACAAACGCTGAGCAGAGAAGTTCCATATCAAGCGTTAAGGAAGCTTTGATAGGCAGATATAGATTTTATGCAGACTATGACAAGAGTCTTAGCTTGCAGGAAACAATGACTGAGATCACCGACATTGCAGAGAACGCAAGGTATTCTTTGCCTGCATCAAAAGGCGCTGTTACCTGCTGTCTTATGGGGTGGTATTCTGCGCTTTTCATGAAAAACATATATGCTCTTGGTCTGACAACAGGAAGATTTCCTGTCATGCAGGACGAGTCGCCTGTTCTGAACGATAAGGAGAGAGAACAGCTTTTCGGCAACCGTGACCATTGTTCTGACTCTATCGAGCGCAGAAAGCTCACTGACCTTGTGAGAACTGTTCTCATGGCTGAGAGAGCAAACCTTGTTGTAAGCTGTAGTGTTTATGATACCGTAGAAATAAGAGCGCAAAGCCCGTCGGCAGTGTATACTGTTATTGCGGCTGAAAAGGGCATTGATGTAAACAAAATAGAAGTGTATGATTATCTTTCCGACAGACGCAAGGTGAGCGTGCGTTCTGAGATATCATTAAACAGTGCTTTTCTTAACAAGGCAGAAAAAATCGGGCTTCATGATGACGGTGCAAAGCAAAGCGAAAGCCTTACGGAGTATCTTGATAAGCAAAGAGAAAGCCGTATAGATATATTGCGTGAAATGTGCGAAAATGAACATTTTATCATTTCTGCCACAAGCCTTTCGACTATGCTTCAGTGTCCGCTGAGGTTTTTCTATGAGCGTATTGCCCATGTTGAAAAGCCGCAGGAGGTGGATATAGACCGCAGTGCATGGCTCAAAGGCAATGTCAAGGGAATGTATATACATGAGATAATGGAGAATTATGCCAAGACTGTGCTTAAAGGCAAAGGTGCGAATGAGGTGTCTGAAACTGTTGACAAGGCGATACTTGATGAGATATTCGAGAGCGTTTCTAAAAACTATCTCCGTAACTATCCCCCTGTGGATATGACTGTTGCGCAGAGTGAGAGAGAGGAATATTACAACTGTGTCAAAGCTTATCTTGACGAACTGCACGGCGATATACACTCAGGCAAACGTGAGGTCGTTGAGGTCGAGTATCCGTTCAACGGTGATGTGGAGATAGGCAAATATACAGTCACCATAAGGGGCAGGATAGACCGCCTTGACAGGATAATAGACGGCACAAAGGTGTCATACCAGATAGTTGACTACAAGACGGAGGATATCAAAAAATTCAGGGAAAAGCTCCCAGAAGACCCACAGGATCATATTTATGCACTTGCGCTTGAAAATGGTTGTACGCCTGTGGGAGAAGTGAGCGAAAGTGATATCGTTGCCGCAGATTACGTTTTCATTCTTGAAAAAGGGAATTGCCATGTAGTTAACAATAAGGATAATTCTGGAATCGAAAACATGATAACAATAACATTTAAGAAAATAGTAGAAGAGGGCTTTAAAAAGTGTATTGTGAATAAGAATGATAAAATTACTCCATGCACGTTTTGTCCTGCTTATGAAGAAGTTTGCTCAGGGGGTGCAACAGAATGAGTGAAGAACAGATAAGAAGCTATATAATAGACAAAGACAGTTATGATAAGAATATCCTTGTTGAAGCAGGCGCAGGTGCAGGTAAGACAAGGCTTATAATACAGCGTGTTATAGGTCAGATAGGCGCAGGGATACCTGTTGAAAAGATAGTGCTTATAACTTTCACCAACGCTGCTGCAAACGAGCTTTATGAGAGGATACAGGCAGGGCTTACGGAGAATATCGCAAAATGCAGCGGTGAGGAAAAGAAGCTGTATGAGAACGCTGTTATGAATTTACAGCGCATGAAGATAAGCACTATACACAGCTTTTGTTTGAGTATGCTGTCAGAACAGCCTTTTGAAGCTGACCTGCATTTGGGATTAAAACTTGCCGAGGACGGTGAAACAAAGCAGGCACAGGCTGACTTTTTCGAGAGATATTACCGCACAAATGGTGCGAACATAGAAGATTTCGGCTTTCTGAACAGCAATCAATATAAGCTCAGAGACAGCCGTGTGAAAAACTTTCTTATGGAAACATTTCTTGAGTGTGCTGAATACAGAGATGTTGAGTTTGTTAGGGATAAAAGCTATGACAGTGTGACATTTGACACCATAAATAAGCTTGCCTATAAAGAAATGTGTAACTATAGGGACAGCCTTGTGCGTGCGTTCTATAATGGTACTTTGGGTGGAAAATACGAAGATGTAGCAGGTTTTATTGTTGGTGATGTGACAAAGTTTTTTCCTGATAATATGAATGTCTACGACCCAAAGTATAATTATGTAAAAGTTTGCGCTAATCTTAAAGCTTGCAAAAAGTTCCTTGAGCCTTTTAATAAGACTAAAATTAAGAAAGATCATCCAAAGAGCAATGAGAACATGGCTATTTTCAGCCCAAGTGGGTTTGATAATGTAAAGAAAGAAAATGCTCTATATGCCCTCAACAAGACGGCAACGTATATAGAGCAGGCTGTAAAGGCTTATCAGGAGAGTGAAGACGGGGAGAGCGTTTCAAATGACGGGCTTTTGTATCACACTCACAAGCTTCTCAAAAACAGCATTGAGGCAAGAGCGTTTTTCAAAAACAAGTATTCCTGCATTTATATAGATGAGTTTCAGGACACTGACGTTATGCAGACTGAGCTTCTGCTGTATCTTTGTGCAGACGACAGCAAGCTTATAGCAGGCGGTGATATATGGCAATGCCCACTCCGTGATGGTGCGCTGTTTGCGGTGGGCGACCCTAAACAGTCTATCTACGGCTTCCGTGACGCCGATATCAGGCTTTATAACAAAATGAAAGCCAAATTCCAGAACAATAATGAGAAAAACTGCGAGTTTTTCTCACTTGATTACAACTTCCGCTCTGATGAGCAGCTTATAGCTTGGGTAAATGAAAAGTTCCGGCCTGAAATAAACGGCAAATATGGTATGACATACAGCGATATGATATCAAAGGCTGATAAGCCTGCGGCTGTTTCCGATGATGTTATCAGAGGGGCATATTTTGTCAAAGATCCAGGTGCTGAAAGCGTGGCTAAGATAATATCAGACCTAGTGAAGGTCGGAAAGATATTCGACAAGGGTATGGAAAGACCTATAAAATACAGTGATTTTCTTCTGCTTCTTTGGAACACAACTCAAATGGAGTTTTATTCAATGGTCTTGACAGATCGTGGCATACCATATACAATGTGGGGTAAACGCCCTCAAAAAAACAGTCTGGTGCTGAAAAGATTTATTGCTCTTGCAGAGTTCGTTTTTGAAAGCTACAGCCCTACCGCAAAGGAAAAGGCTTATTCTATCCTTTGGAGATGTAGGCCTGACAGCATCGATTTTGAAGACGCTGAAATTGACGTAGACGATTATGAACAAAACTGTGAAAGCAATGACGCCACGCTTGTTGCAGTAAAGGCGTCTGCCGATACTGTCAATGAGCCTATAGCGAAGCTTTATAAGATACTTGATTTTCCTGAGCTTCTTTTTGATAATACCAGCAACAGAGAATATGAGCTTTCAAATCTTATCTATCTTATTGAAAAGTGGGAAAAGCAGGACTTTGCAGGAAGCGATGAGCTTATGGACATGATGAAAAACGAGCTTTCTGTGCTGAAAGAAAAAGAGCTTATCCTTGACAGCAGTGAGCAGAACTGCGTAAGGCTCATGAATCTTCACAAGGCAAAGGGTCTTGAGGGGAATATCGTTATTATGGCGGAGGCTAAAAATCATAAATTTAGCGGAGGAAAGTACACCGACCTTGTGGCTAAAAGACAGGTCTATGTACCTTTGAAAACAAGCGATTATTCATATATGGACTATCTGACATTCTATCCTAATGAGAGGAAGCAGGCAGAGGATAAATATTTTGGCGAACAGCTCAGGCTTGAATATGTTGCGGCCACAAGAGCAAAGCAGGCTTTTATATTTGTGTATACTTTTGAACGGAAAAAACCTGTGATCGACAAACTTACAATGAGCAAAATAGGCAGAGAACTGCCGCAGATAAACAATGCCACAGCGCAAAGTGCTGTGCAGGCGGCGCAGATAAACGTCAAGGATATATTCGACGAGGTGAACAACAGCCGAAATGCTTTTGATGAAAGCGTTAAAAAGCTCAGTGAGAAACATGTTAGCAAAATCACTCCGAGCCACCTTGAGGACGGCAAAAAGGTCACTATACCAAGTGGAGTAGAGAAACTGTCTTACAAACGTCCAATGGGCAGAGATATCGGTCATATGGTACATCGTGCCTTTGAGCTTGCGGTGAATATGCGTGGAAAGCTGTTTCCGTATAACGAAACGCCACAGCAGAAAGAGCTAATCCAGAAGATTGTCAGCAGAGCGTATCTCGACTTTGAGGGCGAGTGCAGTTCGCAGGCTTCTGAGAGCTTTTATAAGGACTATATCAACTATCAGCTTCACAGCTTTTTGAAAGATAAGGATATCGAAAAATTGCTCAAAACTGCGCAGGCAGTGTATACAGAGCTTCCATTCTACAGTATGGACGGCAATGAATACAGCAACGGAGTTATGGATCTTGTGCTTAAAATGTCAGACAAAAGCTTTATCATAATCGACTATAAGACCAACATACAGGAAGAAGCCGACAGAAAGCTTTTTGAGGAGAGAATTTTAAAGACATATCGTCCACAGCTTGATTTCTACGAAAAGATACTCAGAAAAATGCTTTCGCTCAGTGAGAAAACTGAGGTGGAGTGCCATATTTACTTTATGAATGACGATAAATATATGAAAAACTAGAGCAAAGTCGCTTAAAATATGAATGAGTTAATATTATGAATAATATTATAATTTGTATCGTTCGGTTGACAATGTGATTGAGGTGTGGTATAATAAATCAGTTAATAATGTCGAAAAAAGTAAAAAAAGCAACAATAAGTCTACACTAAGCGTAAGGAGAACGTGAATATGGACGTGTACAAATTATGGACCTGCGATGATAACAGCGAAAGCCAACTGAGTTCTACCTCTTCGGAGATAGAAAAGGAAATTGACGTTCTCAGGAAAACTTTTGATTTTGTCAGGCTTCTGAAAGCGGACGGTCCTCATGGAGTGAGCGGCTGCGTTGAAAATCCATGTCAGTGTTTTTCTTTTTGGAAAGTGGACGAGCCTTGTGAAAACTGTATATCCTTAAAAACTTTTATTGATAAAAAGCCGAGAACTAAGCTTGAATTTATGGGAACTGACATTTATCAGGTCTTTTCAAAGTATGTTCAGATTGACGGAGAGCCGTATGTTATGGAGCTTATCAAAAAGCTTGATGAGGACTCTCTGCTGGGTGTTCAGGACAGAGAAAAGATAATGAATAAGCTGTCAAAATATCATAAGGCAATGTATACTGATGCGTTGAC
>OLOU01001382.1_pt1 | contig 16884 bp, 11 predicted proteins | sample 1672101 | NCBI WGS metagenome assembly OLOU01 (sample SAMEA3136645, study PRJEB25190) | human gut metagenome | biome: human gut; feature: human-associated habitat; material: faeces | place: Austria | collected 2013
GGTCAGGTCCAGCGCCAGGGCAAGAGCAAGGGCACTGCCCAGACTGACCAGTGTGCCAACCGAGATGCCGGCGATGATGGCGGCGGCGTTCTCCCGGAGCAGGTCCCACTTTTCATACAGCGGGATGGCCAGAGCCACGGTGGCCGGCAGCAGCAGGTAGTTCACCGGGGCGGCGCTGGCCTTGTAGTCGGCGTAGGGAATCTTGCACACCGACAGGAAGATGATGACAAAGATGCTGCCCAGCAGCAGGGGATTGAAGATGGCTTTGCCGGTGATCCGGTTGATCAGGGCACCCAGTGCAAAGGCTGCCAGCGTGAGCAGCACGCCCCACGCCGCCGACCCGGACAGGAAATCATTCAGCATGGTTTGCCTCCTTCTTTTTGCGGCCGGTCATGGCCTGGGTGGTGCGGCCTGCGGAGACCATGACCAGCACGGTCACCGGGATGATGGCAATGATGATGGGCAGCAGCATGTTGCCCATCTCGGCCCACAGCTCCATCACGCCGGCTGCGGCAGGCACGAACAGCAGCGGGAAGATGCCGGTGAGGTAGATGCCCACCTCTTTCACGTCATCCAGCTTCACAAAGCCGAAGTTCAGGGCAGCCAGCAGCAGCACCAGCCCGTACATGGCCAGCACGGCCCCGTTGCAGAGCAGCAGCTTGCACGTCCCCCGCAGGAGCTTGGGGCGGATGCGCTCCAGCTTCGGTTTGACCAGCGGATAGTATCCCAGCAGGAAGACGAAGACGAGGGCCACTTCCTTGTCTGGCACGAAGAGCAGACTGAGCAGACTCACCGCGCCGTAGGCCGTCAGGGCCATCGTCCGGCCGCACTCCACGCAGACCGTGGCGATGAGGAAGCTGGCCACCGCCGGGGCGATGAACATTGCGATGGGAAAGACCGCTCCCATCAGCATCATGGCCACGCTGAGCGCTGCGGCCATGCCGCAGTAGGCCATGGCCCAGCTTTTACTTTTGCGTCCCTTCATGGCAGCTCCCATTGTACCGGCTGGCTCTCAACGTCCAGCGGCTCGATGGCGTGACGGAGGCCCAAGATCATGATGTTGTCCAGCAGGGTGCGGTTGAGCTTGACGTCCAGCATCCCATAGGCCCGGACGAGGTCGTTGGCGATGGCAAGGGCCTGCCGCCGGGCGTTTTCCCGGGCGGCGTTCCTGTCGTTGATGCCGTTGACGAGGAAGACGTTGTAGCGGCCCTTATCTTTGTCCCGGGAAAAGCTCTCCGCTTTGTCCAGCAGATAAGCGGCCCGGCCGATGCAGCTGCCGATGTAGTGCATACTTTTGCGCTGATTGGGGTCGTCGGTGGCCAGCACCGAGTAGAGCGCGCCGTAGAGGTTGCCCTTCGGCTCTGCGGCCAGCAGGTAGTTCTTGGCGTTCAGGGCCATCTGGACGTTGGCCTGATCGCGCTCCTGCGCGAAGATACGCTCCAGCGCCGGATTTTCTGCTGCAGCCTTTTTATAGGCTCTGCGCAGCAGCACGGTGTCCACCGCCCGGCGCACCTTTTTGCCGACCGGAAGATCCGCCCACTGGGCATCCTGAATGCGGTTCCAGCTGAGCAGGACTTCCACCTGTGCGGCCAGCCGGATGCCCTGGGTCTGGCACATCATCTGCCGCCAGACCAGCGTACCCGGCTCCCGCATCCGCTTACAGGTGGCTGGACGGCCCGCCAGACTGTCGGCCAGCTTTTGCACCAGGGCCAGCGCGGCCTTGCGGGCAGCCAGCAGGCCGTGGGCGCGGGTCAGGGCATAGCGCTCGTCGTCCACATACTGCCGCTCCACCATCTCCGCCACCACAGCGGCGGCGGTGGGCTGGGTAAACTTCCGCCCCAAGCGCTCATAGAGCTGCCCGGAGGAAAGCTCCTGCCCGGCCAGAAGCTCCATGGCCCGGGCGCGGGCCTTGGCGGCGTCGGTGGACTTTTCTTCTTCGGCCAGCGGATGGCCTCTTCTCGAAAAGGACATTTAGTCCTCCACCATGATGTCCAGCTCACTCTCGCTGCTGCGGGTGGGTGCCTTGACTACCGGCTCCTTTGCGGCGGCTTTCTCCTCGTCGGAGGCGTCGTCGGCGGGCTCGACCTTCAGGGGGCGATTGCCGATAAGCACATCGAGGTTTTCGCCCTCGACCACTTCGCTGCCCTTCTTGGCCATCTGCTGGTTGCCCAAATGGGGCAGAAGATCGGTTACGCAGAATACGGGGTCGCCGGCATCGTCGCCCACGTTCACATCGACCACGGTGCCGTCGGTTTTCGCCACCACACCGTGAAGCGCCAACGGCAGCGTTACCCACTGGTAGTGCTTGATGCCGCCATAGTAGTGAGTGTCAAGGAAGGCAAACCCGTTGTTCTCGTAAACCGGGTTCTGCTTCAGGTCCAAACGGGGGCTGTCGATGTGGGCGCCCAGGATATTCAGGCCCGCCTCGAGCGGCTCGGTGCCGATGTGAGCCAAAATGAGCGACTTGCCATGCACGCCAGCCCATACTTTGCTGCCCGCTTCGAGCGTGCGGCCCTCGCGAACCACATTCTCAAGCGATTCATAGCCCGCAGCTTCTGCCTGCTTAACGGCGGCCGCAAAGCAACGGCGCTCGGTTTTGTTGTTAGAGATATAGTCGATATAGCGGGAAGCCAAACCGTCGAGCTCTTCAAGCTGGTCGGCGTTGTAGCCTTCCCATGCGTTCTTGCGTTCCAAGAAAACCACCTTTCACGGAAACTTGTTTATCGCAGGAAAGGATAGCACGCTCCAATGAACGACGTGCCACCCGAAACGAAGCGGCTACTTTCGGTGAAGAGAATCGCCCTGAGCGCGACAAAGGGAAGGCACCCTCTCGGCGCCTTCCCTGTCAGTCGCATCGCATGGGGAGATGCTTCCCGAAACTATCTGTCGAACTTCCTGCGTGCAACCGCCGCCCCACTCGCCGCCATTACGGCAAGCGCAGCAGCCGCCCCAAGGGGAGCTGCATCGACCGTTGCGGGTAGGCTGGCAGCCTGCGAGGAATCGTCGTTGGATTCTTCGCCTTTGCTGCCTGCATCGGCGCCAGAAGCGTCATCGGAAGCGTTAGCATCGCCGCCGTTGCCTGCATCGCCCGATCCGTTGCCCGTATCGGCGCTAGAGTCATTGCCGGCATCAGATCCGTCACTCGAGCTATCGCCGGAGCCAGAACCGTTGCCGGAATCAGGCCCCTTATCGCCATCAGAACCCGATCCGCCGCCAGCATTTTCTTCGTAAACGCTGTACTCACCGCTTCCTGGGTTCACTCCCGTTCCGCCCTTTGACTCGACCCGAGTAGCCTTTGAAACCAGGACTTTCGGATCGATGCCGTTACCCGCATTGCCCGGGGCGCCCATGGCTGCGTCGTTTTCGCCAACCGTATTTCCGCCGGTTGCCTTCAGCGTGGAAACTGCAACTATGCCTTCACCGGCAATATCTGCGCCACCGTTTCCTCCGCCCATGCCGACAGAGCCACCCTGTGCCTCAAGCTGACCGTCGCCGATAATAGAGCCACCGTTAAGCATGATGCCCGCACCGCCGTTTCCGTTGTCAAGGTCAACGCTGCCGCCGGTCGCTTTCAACGTGGCACCCTGATCGATAACCAACTTGCCCCCATTGACGATCATGCCGGTTTGGGCATCTTTGCTAGACACGATGCCTTCACCTTCAATGGAGCACGTGCCCTTAACCGTCACCGTACCATTCGTTTGCACGGGAGCCGTCGGCGCTTCGACCTTGTAGTTTCCGTCGGTAAGGTAGTTAGCATGAGATCTGATTTCGGCATTTTCAAGGGCAGACCCGTCATTCAGTGTGATCTGATTAACGAACGAAGAGCTGTTTCGGGCACTCAAAGTACCTCCGTTTACCTCCACAGCGCCATAGGCAACCGAATCGTCGAGGGTCAGCTTGCCTCCCTTTTCCACGACGATCTTCACGCTCGAATAGATCTTCATGTTGTGAAGGGTGACATCTGCACCTGCGGGAATAGTGAGTGTTTCGGTGCCGAAATTGCCATTTTCGCCTTTGCCGATAATGCCGTACACGCCCGATTCGTGCGAGCCGTAAATGTCGTGCAGGCCAACCGGTACAACCGCATTTCCCGTCTCAGAGATCTCGTATGGCTCCATATCCCATGAGCTGGTTCCTTCAGAAAGTGCGTCCATCCGCTGCTGAAGGGTTTGATCGTCTGCGTAGATGCGCATTTCCACCGAACTACTTTGTTGGTTACGCGCGCCAGAAGTCACCGTTGCCGTTATGTGATAGGTGCCTGGCGTCTGCGGCGTTCCCGTAACGTAGACGGTGTCGTAGGCAACAGAGCTTACCTCCATGCCGCTTCCTTCAGGGCTGATAGAAAAGCTGATTTCAGCATCAGAATTCCTGGTTGCAAAGGTGTTCCAGTCCTCCCATTCGCCAGTTCCCTCTTTAATCTCGGGCTTCAGACGATTCGACTGGCTCGTGCTCGATGATCCGCCACCGCCTGTCGAGGTTGCCATCACCTCGTATTCGCTGCTCTGAGCAGACGTGCCGTTCACAACGAAGCACTGAAGATTGCCCGAAAGCCTAACCTGGATCTGCTCCTGCACCACAAAGTTCAACGTTTCGCTTGTCGAATCTGTCGAGCCGTCCTCCTTGGCTGCGGAAGCGGAAACCGCAACGGAATACGAACCAGCGGTAGGTGCCGTTCCAGCCAGAGAGACTTTCCCGTCCGAAACAGAAGCGCTCAAGCCTTCAACCTCCGCACCATCCTGACCAAGAACCTTGGCAGCAACTTTGGCGTCGGCAGCTTTCGTTCCCTTCAACTCAAAAGGCAGCGTTTGGCTGACCTGGCTGCCCTGAACGACAGCAGAGAATTCCTTTCCCGATGCGAAGCTGAATGCAAGGCCCTGGTAGGATTCGGCAGGCTCGCCAATATTTTCGGGTTCTTTCGTGCTACCGGTATACGTTACAGAGCCATTGTTTTCGATCTGCCCCGTCGCAAAGGTGCAGTTTTCGAACACCGCTGTACCGTTCACAACAGGCGTATTGGAAAACGAGCAATTTGAAAAATGAACCACAGCGCCTTTCTGCACCTCAACATAGGCGCCTTCAGCGTCTGAGCTATTGCGCTTGTAGAAGTTAATGCGATCGACCGCGATGTCCGAGCCGGAAGGGAACACGACCGTCATTTTATAGGAATAGCCGAAATCAACCGTTTTCGGGCCAGAGCTGAACCAACCTTCGGAATACCCCGAAAGCTCAGTGATAGACGAAGGAATGGTTACCGTGCCCTTATCGGTAAAGCTGGTTCCCACGTGTATTTTGGTGGACCCTTGGGCAACAGCTTCGGAAAGATAGGTACTCAGCCCGTAGGAGCTGTCACCGATGTAGTAGTAGCTATCGCTTGCGTTTTCAGAGGCGACGCTCACGTCCTGATCTTCCCCTGCCGCAAATGCGGCAGTCGGAGTGGCCATGGCCATGCCAGCAGCCAAGGCAGCCGCCATGCCTACCTTCGCCGCAGAGGCAGCGGGTGTACGAAGTGACTGAGAATCTTTCATATTCTCCCTTTCCGAACTTATTTCTGCACATTTAAAGTTAGCCGTGACTAATTCACATGCGGGAGTTTACCATAGGTAACAATTTAGCTGCAGACAAATTATCGGGGATGCTGCTTTCGGCCATCTATAGGCTTCAGCGCCTCCCTGCCCTATCGCGAAGAAGGACCCGTGAACATAAGAAACGCTCAGTCGGGAACATGCCCCCTCGAAACAGCCACGAGCGAAAACGCCGAGCTCGAGATAAGGAGCAGAAGCTTCTTTGCCTTCAACACGAACTGCTGCATAAAGGCAGCGATCGTAACCGATGGAGCGCAGCTCTCATCTGGGCAATTGCTGGAAAAGATTCTCGATAATGCGGTGGGTCTCTGCTACCGATACGAAAAGCTCTGGAGCCACACCCAAAAAGGAAGCGATATCTGGCGCTTGAATCACGCACAAGGAAAAGCCGTGCCCATCGATGCCGAAACCGCGAAGATTCTGCAGCTTTCCAGGCACTACTGCGAGGAAACCGCGGGGCTGTTCGATGTTTCCATGGCTCCCGTTGCAGAGCTCTGGAACTTCCGTAAAGCCCAAGTTCCCAAGCCCGCCGAAATTGCACATGCCCTTGAAATTGCAAAAACTGGACACCCCCGCATTATGGAAGACCACGCCCAGCTCCCTATTGCAGAAAGCAAGGTTACCCTGGGAGGCATCGCAAAAGGATACGTCGCCGATCGCGTTAGCGAATTCCTGGAAGATTGCAGCATCCATGATGCCCTCATCAACCTTGGAGGAAATATCGTGGTAAAAGGGAGCGCCTTCTTAGCCGAAACCCCACAGCGGTACTGGCGCATTGGCATTCGGTCCCCAAAACATGCCTCGCGAAGAAAAGCCGCAGAAGAACGCGCCGCTGCCATAGCGCGCAGCCCCCACGGGACCGACCTTCGAGCACTCGGAAACCACACGCCGCCCAACGAAGAGCCCGCTTGTATCCTTGAACTGAGCGACTGTTCCATAGTTACCAGTAGCATCTATGAGCGGTGCTTTACCGATGAACATGGAAACATCCACCATCATATTGTCGACCCACGCACCGGGCGCCCCTCGAACAGCGACCTTGCAAGCGCAACGGTTGTATCGAAGCGGTCGATAGACGGCGACGGCTTCTCAACAGCACTTTTGATCATGGGAAGTTATTGGGCAAAAAACTACGCAGAAGGGCACCCCGACCTCGAAGCCGTGCTTATCACTCGCGATGGGCGGATCGAGGCAACGAGCGGGATTCGCGAAGCAATGGGCTGCGTCGCAGGCGGCGCTGAAAGCCACGCACTCTTCTAGAAGTGCGGGATATGGGCAAGCATGCGGATCGAGCAAATTCGAACATAGCGCTATTCCAGATGTCAACTTGCGGCGCCGCGTCGTTCCATGTTGCTGCCCCATAGACCCATCCCAACGTCCACCCAGCGCTACACCCGAGTTCACTTCGCCCAGCGCCGCACCCATGCCATTTTGCCCATAGCGTCACATCAATGTTCATCCCGCCTATAGCGCAGTCTCGAAAGCCATCCCGGGAGCCCAAAAACAAAAAATCAATCCTGGCTGCAACTTTTTTGCGATTGGCAATTGTTCCGAGCCGTCGAATCACGGGTCATGGCGCAAAAGCGCAGGTGATCTGCCATGAAACATCCGATTCTTGCTTTGCATGGGGCGAAAGAGAGCTGCTAATCGCAAAAAAGTTGCAAAAGTACCTGGATTTTTGTTTTGATAACGGCGGATCTGCCGTAGCAGAGCGAATCCCGCAAAAGATAGGCTCCCGACAACAGCAACGAAGTCGATACCGCGAAATAGGGGGGGGTATAGGGCAACCCATCACCAGCGCCTCAATCCCATCCGCTTTTTTAAATGACTCGTATTCGTAGCACGCCTGCAGATCCAGGCTTAAATCGGGCACACTTTTCACCTGCGATCAAAGGTTTGTCCTCCAAAAAAGAAAAGCGCGCATTGCGCGCTAGAAAAACCTCATAGTGTCAAGAAGCCACAGGCTCCCAACTTACGCAAGCTTGCGCTCAGAGCACCAGGATAACTTTTACCCGAATCCCAGCCCACAGAAAAACCAAGTGAACTTATGTCCGACTTGCTAGAAGAATCCTATTTCCAGTCCTGTCCAACCACTACCAAATAGTCGCCCGTGAAGGAATAGGTGCCGTCATTCTTCTTAACAGTGCCAACGCCCAGCAAGTCGGCGATCTTCTGCGCTTGGCTGGAGTCGGTGCCGTTGTATACAACGATCGTCTTCTTGTAGTTGTAATCGTCGGCGTTGCCCGTTTCGCAAACGGCGCCCTGCGGGGTGAGTTTCGATGCCGCTTCGTTCGCACAACCCTGAATGCCACTGCCGTTCTTTACAGCAATCTTCACACCAGAAAGCGAAGAGGAAGAGCTCGAATTCTTGGAGCCGCTATCGCCAGAACCGCTGCCACCTGTTCCCGCCGAAGACATTACCGTGCCAGTCGCAGAGTCAACAACGGTTTCCTCCGTAGGTGAAAGCCCCTGCTTCACGCGACTCATCATCTTCTGTCACTCTTGGGTATTCACTTTTTCGTACCAAATATCGTTTTCATACACTGAAGTGGTGGGGGCTTGAGCCGAATATACGTTGTTGTCAACGTCGATGCCCATCATGGCCTACGCTAAATACGGCTCGTTTCCGAACGCTTCAGCTGGATAAAAACCCAGCCCCTTTGAATCCCTTGCTTCAATGCCGAAGGCGCTCCGCAAAGGGATGCTTCGCATTCTTGCTCTAAGCCTCGAGGAAGGCGCGAAGCATTTCTTGCCACTTCCCCCAAAGGAAAAGAGGAGATACCCCATTCCCCTAATTGCTCTTTCTCGAAGTCCATTTCTTTGCCAGCTTACGCCCTGCATCCATGGCGGGCTTTTCCACAAGAAACCACGAGGCAATCGCAAAAAGCAGCGTTATGCCAAACGAGATAACTGAACAGGAAAGATACGCACATGGCAACGATGCACCGCCAAGCCAAACCACGCATTGCTGAATGGGGAATGCATAGATGTAGATACCGTACGAATAATCATTTTTCTTGAAGCACGGAGCGAAACGAGGATTGCTAGTAAGCGAAAAACCTAAAGTGAATGTGCATACACATACGAACATGATCAGCGAGGAAAAGATACCCACCTGATCACGGAAAACGATTATCACGAGCAGAGCCACAACCGCAAACTGGCTGTCGCAATACTTATCGAGGCCAAGCTCCAAAACTGCCACACCTGCCATGTAATAGGCGAAAAGCCTAAAAAGGTTGTCGAGCACCTTGGGAAGCGGGTACAAACCCGAATAAGAAAGAAAATGCACTAGAACCAGAACCGCAAGAACAACGGCAAATACCAGCTTTTTACCACCGCATAGCTTCTTTGTTGCCGCATAAAGCAATGGCGTAAGCAAATATGCCAAAAACTCATAGCGCAGAGTCCAAAGTGACCCGTTTACGGCATACGGAAGAGGGTTCGCGTCGAAAACTCCCGGCAAAACATTGCTGATAGGAGCTAGCACAATCAAAGAAAGATACTTCCACGTCCCCGCGTCGGCAAAGTAATCGCCCAGCGGGAGGCTCGTGACAATCGGCCCCATAACGAAAACGCTTAGCAAGATCACTACCGCAAGACCAGGAAAAATACGAGCAATACGGCGAATAAGATAGCTACCGAAGCTTGAAGAGCGGGTCCAGCTTTTCGCGATAAGGTATCCGCTGAGCACGAAGAAAATATTCACTGCAATAGGGCCCAAGCCCTGCCCCATTATGTAGGGCTCGGGAATAGCCAGCAATGAAGCCATATGGAACCAGATAACCAGGCTTGCCGCAATAAAACGTAGGAAATTAATGTTGTTATCGCGCGAAGGAACGGAATAGGTTTTGCCTGCTGAACTCAAATAGCTTCCTTTTCTTTGGTACATGCAAGGGCAATTATACAAAAAGTAATGAGACCAGAAGCTTCATGGAGATAACCATAGCCAAGAAACAGAAAGGCGGCCGAAGCCGCCTTTTGCAGTTTATTTCCAGTCTTGGCCGACAACCACCAGAATGTCCCCTGTGTAGGTATACCGCCCATCGTTCTTCATCACGGTGCCGCATCCCAGCAAATCGGCAACCTTTTGCGCTTTATCGGCGTTGTCGCCATCGTAGATTATCAAGGTTTTAGCGTAATTGGAGTCGTCTGCGTTGCCGGTTTCGCACACCGCTCCTTGAGGAGTGAGCTTAGCAGCCGCATCGCTCGCGCAGCCCTGAGTGCCATTTCCGTTCTTCACAGAAATTTTTGTGCCGGAAAGAGAAGAGCCTGACGCACCGCCCGAACCAGAGTCACCCGAACCGGAGCCACCGCTACCAGACGATGCCATTACAGTTCCCGTTGTCTCATCCGTCACATCACCTTCCGTGGGAGACAAGTCCTGCTTCACGCGACTCATCATTTTGTTCCATTCGGAAGTGTTCACCTTCTCGTACCAAACATCATTTTCATATGATGAGGTTGTAGGAACCGCAGCGGAATACACATTCTTATCGATATCGATGCCGAACATACGTTGCGCCAAACCAAGAATGTCCGCAACAGAGTAATCGGTGGTGATGTACTGGGCCAAGGTGCTCACCGTATTGGTAAGAGTACCGATATCGGAGCTCATAAGCTTCTTCATAATGGCCGAAATCATGGTGCGCTGGTTGGCGGAACGAATAGCATCACCATCGCCAATAGCATCGTAAGCATGACGGCTGCGGCAATAGATAAGCGCCTGCTCTCCGTTCAAAGTTTGCTGACCAGCCGCGAGATATCCCATGTAATTCGGGTCGTTAATCTCATATTGAACGTTAATGTCGATACCGCCAAGCGAATCAACCACCGCCGCAAAACCATCAAGGTCGATTTCCGCGTAATGGCTGATAGAGACACCCGCCAAGTCTTCAACAGCTTTGATGGCACCAGAAGGCCCACCAAATGCATAAGCCGCGTTGATCTTCTGAGTGCCGTGCGTCCCAAGCTGAATCTGCGTGTCACGAGGGATGGACACCAGGGTAACTTCCTTATCCTTGGGATCGATACGCGCAAGAATCATAGAATCGGTGCGATACGACCCACCATATTCATCCGATGATTCACGGCCCTCGTCTTTATCGATGCCGATAAGCAGCATATAGAACGGGTCCGATGCCGAATCGGTAACCGTAAGCGAGTTCAGAAGGTCTGCGTCAACGTCTTTGTTCAGCGCCTTGTCGAGGTTATTAAGGTAAGCCCAGGCAGCGCCTACGCCACCAAGAACCAAAGTCAAGCAAACGGCAACCACACCGAGCGCAATGCGCTTGCGACGCTTCTTCGTGCGCTCGCGCTTAGCGCGAAGGATCTCGCGATCATGTGCATTGCGAGGAGTATACGGGCCGCGCTTGGTGGGCGAACCATAAGCACCGACCGAACGGTAATTGCTCTTTTGTTGTGTGTGAACAGGGGAAACATGCGTGGAGGAACCATAGTTGCTGGCTCCGTACGCATTTGTGCTCGAGCCGCTAGGGCGACGCGAAGCATGCGACGTGCGAGACGTACGAACATACGGGTCAGAAGCACTTCCCGCTGAGCGATGCGGCGTGCGCGAGGAGGAAGCGTGCGCCGCCTTCCTTTCAGCACGAGCCGATCGTTTTGATGGCTTGTTATTCGAAGCAAACATGCAATAAATGATGAAAGAAACGTTAATACCATGCAAATTAATTCGGCGAAAACCACAGTATGCGCGAATGAAAACAAGGCAATTCACGCATTATTAGTACAGACATATACTATTTGTTGAGTTTTTTGTGAACAAAACGTGAAGCGCTTCAGCTCGGACACGGCACGGAAAAGGAACGGCGCCCCAGGCAACCTAAAAGGTAAAAGTCTCGGCAAAAATAGTGCGAAATCACAACCTGCTATTTATGCCCCGGGCACATCCAGGCGCTTTGCCATATACGCATTCGCAGCGAGCTCGGCTTCGTCTTCAAGGGCAACGAGCTCCACTTTGCTGCCCAAACGACGCTCCATCGCCGCAGCAATAAGGTGATCGGCAATAGCCGGGTTCTTGCCCAGAAGCGGACCATGCAGATAGGTGCCGATGCAGTTGCGATACAGGGTTCCATCGCAACCCGAATCGTCGTCATTGCCGTGGCCCACATTGGAAACTACTTTGCCAAATGGCTTCAAGGACGCGCCGAGCTTCGTACGACCGGCATGGTTTTCATATCCCACCACCGGCTGCGGAGAAAGCTCGGACTCCAACGCAATGTTTTCGATAAGACGATCGAAGCCAGCACCAGCACGAACCGTCTTCAGGTCGAGGATAGAAAGGCCCTCCACCGACTCATCGCCCATAAGCCAATTACTACCCAGAATCTGGTAGCCGCCGCAAATAGCCAGAAGCGCTCCATCGCCTTCTACATAGGTGCGCAATTCTTCGCGCATGCCCAGCAGCACTTCGGATGCCAGTTTCTGCTCGCGGTCGGGGCCGCCGCCCAAGAAAACGATATCGGCCGAAGTAAGATCGACCGATTCCCCGTAGTGAACTGCTTCCACCTGCACAGGGATGCCGCGCCATGCGCAACGCTGAGCAAGCACACGCACGTTGCCGCCATCGCCGTACAAATTAAGAAGATCGGGGAACAGATGCACGATGCGCAGAGGCTGCTCGTCGAACTTGGCAGCTTCAGCTTGGTGCACATAAGCGCCCGAAACCCACTTCTTACTGCATTCTGGCTTGGCATCGCCCGATGTCGGGTTGGCAGGTGCTGCCTTATCAGCACGCGCCATCAGGGCGGAGCGCACTGCGGGGAGCGAGGTGTAATTGGCAATAGCGTAGATATTCCATTCAGAAGGCAGCTTCAGCGCAGCATCCACCACTTCGTTGACGCTATCGACGATCTTGGCGTCGATGCCCGCATACTTCAGACGCAGCTGCAGGTCGTTTTTGCGGATTCCGCCAGCGAACACCATGACGTCTTCCTGGCTGGCTAGCTCCTCAAAGTCACAGTCCCAAATCCAGGAAATGTCGCGACCATCGGCTTCGTTGTCGTTAATGAAGAACGCCGCAACCTTCTTGCCCGGCGCCTGAGTGATAAGTTTCATGTTCTGGTTGAAGCCCGTCGGGTTCTTCGCCAGGTTCAAAAGGACAGGACGCCCCTCGACGGTAAGCGACTGCAAGCGTCCATTCTGCGGGTCGAACAGATCGACCGCCTTCTGGAACACCGCGTCGGAAACGCCAGCACAATGGGAAGCCAACCAAGCAGCCATAACGTTGTACACCATATACGACCCAGCGCGCTGCGCGTGAAGATCGACGCTTTTGCCCGTTTCCGTTTCTTCAACCGAAAACGTGATTTCGTCTCCGAACACTACGCTCTTGGCGGCGAAATCCAAATCAGGGCGACCGAATCCGCAGTTCGGGCACGAATACGTGCCAAGCTGACCGTATTGTCGGTAGCCGTAAGTAAACATAGCCGAACAGCGCTGACACATCTGAGCGTCTGCCACGACGTTTTGACGCTGGTGCATGTCTTCGCCCACGCCAAACGCAACAGACTTGTTGGACACGCGCTGCGCAATGATGGTGCACAGCGGATCGTCGGCGTTGTATAGCAGAGTGGTGTTGGGAGACTGCTCCAAGGCAGTAGCGATGGCGTCTTGCACACGATCGATTTCACCACAACGATCCAACTGATCGCGGAAGAGGTTCAGCAGCAAAACGTAGTCCGCCTGTACCTGCGGCAAGGTGTGAGCCAGCCACAACTCATCTGATTCGAATACGCCCCATTCCACAGTACCCTTGGTTTGCAGCAACGTGGTAGCCACGCCATAGGCAAGATTGGCTCCCGTGCGATTGCACGCGATGCTCTTGCCCTGGCGCTCCAACGCATCGGCAATCATATTGGTAATGGTGGTTTTGCCGTTGGTGCCCACCACAACAATGGAGCCTTCGGTAATCTTGTCCATGGACTCGGCGATAATACGTGGATCAATTTTCAAGGCAATCTTGCCAGGCATGTTAGCGGCAGGCCTGTGCGCCAGGTGACGCAAACCCCACGTGCTCAGCGAGCTTGCCATATTTCCCATTGCCTTGCGAACGCCCATGACATCCCTTCCACAACATTTGCTGACCTTATATAAAGGTCAAAGCGCTTTTTGCTTCAGCACATAATACGGCACAGCTTCGCAGAACGCGAAGCGAGCTCATGGTTGCCCACCGAAACAGCGCAGACTCGAAATCGTTCCCAGCAGTTAAGCCCCGAGAAGGCGGAATGTCCACTCCCTCGCACGGAAAGTGTTGCGCGCCGAACCCCCACAGCACAGCCAAGGGACTGAACTCACTCCCCCACGTGGAGAGCGCTGCGTGACGGGCGACTGGCAGTGGCGGTATGCCGACGCTGTGCATTCTCGGATGTCTGCCGATGGCAAGATATCGACGCTATGCATTCCCAGGCACCCGGCGATGGCGGGATATGCGCGAAATGCGTTCTCGGGTGACTGGTAGTGGCAAGATTTCGCCACGGTGCGTTCCCGGGCGCTCGACGATGGCAAAATGCTCGCGAGATGCGTTTCCCGGCGTCCGACGGTGGCGGGATTGCGCCCTGATGCGCCCTTGGCCTGACTGGCAGTGGCAATATTCTCGCGCGGTGCGTTCCCGGGGGTCTTGCCGTGGCAAGATTCCGCCGCGGTGCGTTCCCGGGCGTCAATCCGTGGCAAGTTTTGCGCCCCACGCATCCCGAAAGCGGCCTCGGGCGGGAAAACCGCCAGTTCGCGGCAAGATTCGCACGCCATGCATCCGAAAACGGGCTGGCTCTGGCAGGATATGCGCGCCATGCATCCGAAATGCCCCGCAAATCGCCGTTGGAGGATACACCACGCGAAGATCTTGCCAGGAAGGGCCCCTTTTCGCTGCACGGGCCCCTCGAATCACGCACGGCGCGCAGATCTTGCCATCGTTCGGCGCACGAGAGGAAAGGATCAGGCCGAAAATGCCTACGTTTTGTCAAAAACTGAGCCCTAAAGACGAAAAAATGAGCCCTAAAGTGCTCACTAGTTTTTAATTGTACGGAAATCTGGTGGCTAAAAGTTAAATTCTGTCCAACAAAAGCATCTAAATGCAGCGGCACCAGAACTGCATTTCGCACATTCGCGACAGTTTATGCCACAAAACATCAGATTCGTGTTCCGCAGAGTGAAATATGCGACAAAACAGACCTTAAAGCCCATTTCAGGCACCCAGGTGCAGCGCCCAACCCCCCTAAAGATTAGCGGTATACTTTGGGTTAAGCGCGCATACGCACGTAAGAAGGAATTTACGATGGGTTGCACGCGCGCTTGCAGGGGGAGGTTCGTTCCAAGGAACCAGGCAGCCACAAATCCGTGGGTCTGCCTCATGAAGCGAGGAATCATGATTACGGACTTGAAGGTCAACGAAAAGAACAAGAGAGAGTATTACGAGAAGGGGTACTGGACCGAACGTACCTTAAACGACATCTGGAATACCCAGGTTGCCGCTTTCCCTGATCGTGAATACGTAAGCGATAACCTAGGCGTACGCTACACCTACGCCGAAATCGACGATAAAGCATCGCGCCTGGCAGCTTGGCTCCATGATGTGGGAGTAAAAAACGGCGACGTGGTTTCTTATCAGATGCCACCTTGGTCAGAATTCTGCATCCTCTACGTTGCCTGCTTGAAAGTTGGCGCGGTTAGCCATCCGCTCCCCGTCACTTTTAACGACGAAGATTTGATCTACTCCATGAATCTGGTGGAAAGCAAGGCATTCATGTGCCCCACCTTCCATCACAAGACCAACTTCGAAGACCAGATTCTTTCCGCAGTCGATCGCATTCCCACGCTTTCCAAAGATGCTATTTGCGTTCACGACAAAACAGTCGAATCGCACGGCACCATCACGTTGAAGCAAATCTGCGAAACGTACGAGCCCTACCGCGAAAACCCTGGCAGCAAATCAGACGCTGTGGTCTTGATCCTTTCCACTTCCGGCACCACTGGTCGCCCGAAGGCGGTTCTGATTTCCCATAATGCGCTTATTTTCTCTGAAACCACGTTCAGCCGTGGCCTGCACCTTACGCAGGACGACGTCATGTTCATGCCTGCACCGCTGAACCACGCCACCGGCTTCAACCATGGCCTTATCACGCCGCTGCTTCTGGGCGGTCGCGTTGTTCTGCAGCAAGAATTCCGCGCTCGCGAGGCAATCGAAATCATGAACAACGAAGGCGTAACCTGGTCGATGGGCGCCACTCCGTTCATCTTCGACCTGCTTAACTGCGCCGAAGAAAACGACCTGAAATTCGAAACGTTGAAGCTCTACATTTGCGGCGGCGCTCCCGTACCGGGCACCATGGTGCAGCGCGCGCACGAGCACGGCCTGAAACTGTGCGAATGCTACGGCTCTACCGAAAGCTGCCCCCACCTGGCAGTTCCCCCCGAGCATTGTCTGGAATGGAATGGCAACTGGTCGGGCGTTGCCTTTGAGGGCATCGAGGTCAAAGTTGTCGACGAACACGGCAACGAAGTGCCTCACGGCACCCAGGGCGAAGAAATTTCCCGCGGACCTCATATGTTCAGCGGCTACCTGAAGAATCCCGAGGCTACCGCAAAAGACCTGAATGACGACGGCTGGTTCTTCTCGGGCGACCTGTGCATTCAGGACGAAGAGGGCCGCGTGAAGATCAACGGCCGCAAGAAGGAAATCCTCATTCGCGGCGGCATCAACATCTCCGCAAACGAAGTGGACAACAACCTGGATGGCTGCCCTGGTGTTGGCGCCCATGCCACCATCGGCCTACCCGATGATCGTTTGGGCGAGCGCATCTGCACCTTCATCGTACAAACCGGCGATGTTACGCCCACGCTCGATTCCATCGCAGAGTACCTTGATTCCATCGGCGTAGCCAAGCGCTTGCGTCCCGAGCACATCGAGTTTATCGATGCTATTCCCATGACGGAATCCGGCAAGGTCAAGCGCCATCAGCTGGCCGACGAGCTTGATCGTCGTCTGAAAGAACGCGCCGAATAATCTGCGCTCAGCTCATAACCTCGAAAAAACGGCCAGCGAAACGCTGGCCGTTTTTTGTGCTGCGTTGAGGGGGGGGCGCCGACCGAAGAAGTGCGGACAGCTGCTGCGGAGCAGGATGCGCCATGGGAACATGCGGCTGTCATTGGGCGCGCGGCCGCCGAGAAGCGCCGGCGGCGAAGGTTGCTGCGGGGGGGGCGGATGCCGTTGGCAAGACACGCGCTGCAGGCGGGCGGATGCCGCGGGGCAGGACGCGCATACGCACCGCTGCACTGCTCGCTC
>OLOU01001398.1_pt1 | contig 16790 bp, 10 predicted proteins | sample 1672101 | NCBI WGS metagenome assembly OLOU01 (sample SAMEA3136645, study PRJEB25190) | human gut metagenome | biome: human gut; feature: human-associated habitat; material: faeces | place: Austria | collected 2013
TCCCTCAAAACGGCGCAGGAGGTAAAACCAGTTCTCTTTCAGGCGGAACATGGCGTTCCGGGCACCGCCGAAATCCCGGGTGTAGACCTCCAGCAACTCGCTGAAGAATGCTTCCAGCGCCGCCGCAGTGGTGCCGCCGGGGGTGAGCATTCCGGGGTCACCGATCAGCCCCCGGCCGATCATCACGGAATTGATCTGAGGGTATTTTTTCTCAAATTCCCGGATTTGGGTCGGGGTGCACAGATTCCCGTTGTAGCAGAGCCGGTTTCGGCTGTTTTCCACGGCGTAGTCGAACCAGTCGAAATGAATGGGGCTTCTGTAGAATTCCTGCCGTACCCTTGGATGGACGGTCAGCTCCCGGATGGGGTAGCGGTTGAAGATGTCCAGCAGCGCCGGAAATTCCTCCGGCGAATGCATTCCCAGCCGGGTTTTTACGGAGACGGCAATGGGACACTTGGAAAACACGTCGTCCAGAAACCGATCGAGGGCTTCCGGGTCTGTCAGCATCCCCGCGCCCTTGCCCTTGGCGGTGACCGTCCCGGAGGGGCAGCCCAGATTGAGGTTGACCTCGTCATAGCCCCGGTTGCGGATGACCTCCGCCGCCCAGAGAAAATCCTCCGGCACCTTGGTCAGCACCTGAGGGACGGCGGCAAAGCTCACACTGTCCGCTTCCGGCAATTCCCGGCTTTCCCGCTGGGTAAGCTGGCGGTGGACGGTGGGGGAGAAGAAGGGCATATAATATCGGTCAACCCCGGGGAAATATTTGCGGTGAAGACGGCGGTAAACGCTGTCCGTCAGCCCCTCCATGGGGGCAAAATAATAGCGCATAGGCGTCCTCCAGAATGTACGCAAATGCAGAATGAAGCACTCCGGGGCGAGAAATCGCCCTGAAGGTGCATCCATTCTGCATTTATGATTTTATCAGATTTCCATGATCACGGGCAGGATCATGGGATTGCGCTTGGTGGTCTTATAGAGGTAGCCGCTCAGGTCGTTCTTGATGGCGGACTTGATGGCCGACCAGTCCCGCACCCGCTTGCGCTGGCAGCGGTCGATGGCCTCCATGGCGACCTCCTTCAATTCGTCCATCAGGTCTTCGGACTCCTTGACGTAGATGAAGCCCCGGGTGATGATGTCCGGGCCGGTGATGATGCTGCCGTCCTCGCTGCTCAGGTTCACGCACACCACGATCATGCCGTCCTCCGCAAGATGCTTGCGGTCCCGCAGCACCACGCTGCCCACGTCGCCCACGCCGCTGCCGTCCACGAACACACGCCCGGCGGGGACGGTGCCGTTGACCTTGCAGGTCTTGCCGGTGAACTCGAAGACGGTGCCGATCTCGCCGATGTGAATGTTCCGGGGGTTCATGCCCATGGACTGCGCCAGCTTGGCGTGGAGCTGCAAATGCCGCTGCTCGCCGTGGACGGGGATGAAGAACTTGGGCTTTACCAGTCCGTGGACGATTTTCAGCTCCTCCTGGCAGGCGTGGCCGGAGACGTGAAGTCCCTCGCTCTTTTCATACACCACGTCCGCGCCCTTGCGGTACAGCTCGTTGATGATGTTGCTGATGGACTTTTCGTTGCCGGGAATGGCGGAGGCGGAAATAATGATCCGGTCGCCGGCAGTGATGTCCACCTGCTTGTGGGTGCTGAACGCCATCCGGTACAGGGCGGACATATTCTCACCCTGAGAGCCGGTGGAGACAATGACAATCTTATTCTTGGGCAGGCTCTTGATGGAAGCTAAGTCCACGATAGTTCCCGGCTTCACTTTCAGATAGCCCAGCTCCTGAGCGACCTTCAGCATGTTCTCCATGCTCCGGCCGGAGACGGCCACCTTGCGGCCGTAGCGCTGGGCGGTGGAGAGAATGGACTGGATGCGGTGCATGTTGGAGGCGAAGGTGGTGACGATGATCCGCTGGTCGCAGTTGCGGAACTGCCGGTCAAGGCTGTCGGCGACCACGTTTTCGCTGGGGGTGTAGCCCTGCCGCTCCACGTTGGTGGAGTCCGCCAGCATCGCCAGCACGCCCTGATTTCCCAGCTCGCCCAGCCGTGCCAAGTCCATCATGCCGTCGTGGGAAGTGGGGTCGATCTTGAAGTCGCCGGTGAATACCACTGTACCCACGGGGGTGCGGATGGCGAAGGCTACCGCGTCGGGGATGGAGTGGTTCACGTGGATGAACTCCACGGTGAAGCATCCGGCCTTTACTACGTCACCGGGCTTGTGGGTGACGAGCTTGACCTTGTCTGCCAGCCGGTGCTCTTCCAGCTTCAGCTTAATAAGACCGCAGGTCATGGAGGTGCCGTGGATGGGGCAGTTCACGTCCCGCATGGCGTATGGGATGGAACCGATGTGGTCTTCGTGGCCGTGGGTGATGAACATGCCCCGCAGCTTTTTCTGGTTGGCCACAAGATAGGTAAAATCGGGGATGACCAGATCGACGCCGTACATGTCTTCCTCCGGGAAGCCCACGCCGCAGTCGATCACGATCATATCTTTTCCGTACTCCAGGACGGTACAGTTCTTGCCGATCTCGTCAAGGCCGCCCAGAGGGATAATTTTCAGTTTTTCTGCCAAATGAATCAATAACTCCTTTCAAAATGTACATGAAAATGCCATAAAGGCACAACAAGCAGGCAGCCGCTTCCCTCAGAATCCGGCCCCGAATCGCCTTCTCCCAAGAAAACGCCTGCAATGTTTTTCCTCTTGTCTTTGCGGGAAGCGCGTCCGCGTCTCCCAAATGCCCGGGTAAAGCCCGTCCCCGGCGCTGGCACATATAGTATAACACAATTCCGGGAAAAAGTATACAATTTTTTTGCGGTCTTTTTTACGGATTTGACGGAAAAAGAGTTGCACCTTTTGGCTGGATTTGCTATAATATCGGGTATAGTATGGATTAGTGTGGCTGATTGCCGCCGGAAGGAGGACGTTTGGCAGTGAATCGAAAGCTGGGAAGACTGCTCAGACCCGGGATGGGTGCATACTTTTTCGTGATGGCTGCTTTCTGCGCCGCGGCGCTGCTGGTGGGGCATTACTGGCTGGCTGCCGGAGAAATGACGGTGACGGTGGTCACGTTCCTATTGTACGTTCTGGACAGGACACGCCGGGAACGGAAAATTCAGCAGTATATCCAGTCGGCCTCCAACACGCTGGAAGCTTCCAGCGGCGGGGAAGCGCCCCTGCCTGCGGTGATGGTTCGTCTGGGGGACGGGGACATCGTCTGGGGCAACCATCGTTTCAGCGAGCTGACGGGGTACGCCGACACCATGACCCAGCTGCGGCTGGAAGAGGTGCTGCCGGACTTCACGCTGGACTGGCTCACCGCCGGAAAAACGGAAAGCCCCCACGACGCGGTTCTGGGCAACCGCCGCTACAGGGTATACGGCACCACCATCCGGGCGGAGGACAACCGGGGCACCATGCTGGGCGTGCTGTATTTTTCCGACCTGACGGAGCTGTATCAGGTGCGGGACGAGTATATCCGCTCCCGGCCTGTGGTTGCCATCATTCTTATTGATAATTACGAGGAACTGACCAAAAACCTGACGGAAAGCGCTATTTCCACCATGAACGCCAAGCTCAACGAGACCATCACCCGGTGGACGGAGGGCTACAGCGGATTGCTTCGCCGGTTGGAGCGCAACCGCTTCCTATTCATTTTCGAGAAGCGGGATCTGGAACGGGCGAAGGAAAATAAGTTCTCCCTGCTGGAAGACATTCACGAGATTGTCAATTCCTCCGGCCTGCCCGCCTCCATTTCCATCGGTCTGGGCGTGGACGGCGAGAGCTTCGAGGAAAGCTACGATTTTGCCGCGCTGGGCATCGAGATGGCACTGAGCCGCGGCGGCGATCAGGCGGTCATCAAAGACCGGGTCAACTTCAATTTCTACGGCGGGCGGAACCGGGAAGCGGATTACCGCAGCAAGGTACGTTCCCGTGTGACGGCCAATTCCCTGATGGAGCTGATCGGCCAGAGCGGCCGGGTGTTCATTATGGGACACAAAAATGCCGACTTGGACGCCGTGGGCGCGGCCATGGGCATCAGCTGCCTGTGCCGTAAGCGGGGGAAGAAGGCCAATATTGTCATTGACTTGGAAAACAATGCCGCCGGAAAGCTGATCGAGGAAATTCAGGCGGTTCCCGAATACCGGGATGTGTTCGTGTCCGGACAGGATGCCCTGCTGATGGCGGACAACCGGAGCATCCTCGTGGTGGTGGACACCAACCGGCCGGATCAGGTGGAGTGCAGACCGCTGCTTGAAGCCATCTCCAAGGTCTGTGTGGTAGACCATCACCGCCGGGCGGCGGATTATATCAACCCCGTGGTGGTCAACCTTCACGAGCCTTACGCCTCCTCGGCGGCGGAGCTGGTGACGGAGGTGCTCATGTACGCCGTGGAGAAGAAGGACGTGCTGCCTATTGAGGCGGAAAGCCTGATGGCGGGCATCTGTCTGGACACCAAGTTCTTCAACGTCCGTACCGGCGAGCGTACCTTTGAGGCCGCAGCCGTCCTGCGCCGTCTGGGCGCGGACACAACGGAGGTCAAGAAGCTGATGCAGAACGACTTCCAGGACACCATGGCGAAGTATCAGATCATCAAATCCTCCCGCCTGTACCGGCAGGAGATCGCCATTGCGGCGCTGAACACCCCCACGACCCGGGTGCTGGCGGCGCAGGCGGCGGACGAGCTATTAAATATTTCCGGCATTACCGCGTCCTTCGTCCTCTATCCGGACGGGGAGCAGGTCATCATTTCCGCCCGAAGCATTGGCAGCGCCAACGTCCAGATGATTCTGGAGCCGCTGGGCGGCGGCGGCAACACCGCTACAGCCGGGGCGCAGATGAAGGACACCACCGTCAAGGAAGCGCTGGACGAGCTGGTGGCGTCCATTGATAAGTTCTACGAAGAATAAACCAGGCCAAACGCCGTTTTAACGGCTGTTTGGCGTACATATCATACCGATTAAGGAGACTGTTACAATGAAAGTAATTCTGCTGCAAGATGTAAAAGGAAAGGGCAAAAAGGGACAGATGATCGAGGTTTCCGACGGCTACGCCCGGAACTATATGCTGCCCCGGAAGCTGGCGACCGAGGCGACCCCTGACGCCGTGAACACCATGCGCATGAACGACAAGGCCAATCAGGAGCGTATTGCCCGGGAAAAGGCCGAGGCCATGGAGACCGCCGGAAAACTGCGGGAGATGACCGTCACCGTGGCCGCCAAGGGCGGCGGCGCGGGACGTCTGTTCGGCTCCGTGACCAATCAGGAAATCGCCGACGCACTGGCGAAGACCGGTATCAAGCTGGACAAGCGGAAGATCATCATTGCGGAACCCATCAAGAACGTGGGTACGTACACCGTCACCTGCAAGCTGGGCTATGAGATCTCCGCACCACTGACGGTGAAAATCGTCGAAGCATAAGATTTTACAGCACTATATTCTATAGAGAAAGGAGAACTTGCCATGGATGAAGAACTTCTGTCCCGGCAGCAGCCCCAGTCATTGGAGGCGGAGCAGGCGGTTCTGGGTTCCATTCTCATCGACAGCCGGTGCATTACGGATGTGGTGGGCATTGTGAAGCCGGAGGATTTTTACCTGCAGCAGAACCGGGAAATATATGAAGCCATCTATACCATGTTCAACTTCTCCCAGACCATTGACCCGGTCACGGTGCTGGACAAGCTGAAGGAGCTGGGCTACTACCACGACAATTCCCGGGATTACATCCTCCAATTGATGGAGATCACCCCCACCGCCGCCAATGTGGCGCGTTATGCGGCCATTGTGCAGGAAAAGTCCATGCTTCGGGGACTGAATCAGGCCGCGACGGACATTCAGCAGATGGTGTCGGAAGAGGTGGGTACGCCCGCCGAGATGCTGGAATCTGCGGAAAAGAAAATTTACGCCCTGCGCAAGGGCGAGCGGGGCGACTCTCTGGAGCACATCGGCACGACGCTGCACAAGGTGTTCGACCGCCTGACGGAGCTGAGCCAGTCGGATTCCCTGATCCCCGGCCTGTCCACCGGCCTGCGGGACTTAGACACCCGGATCAACGGACTGAACAAGTCCGACCTTCTGCTCATTGCTGCCCGGCCCGCCATGGGCAAGTCCGCCTTTGCGCTGAATATCGGCGTCAACGTGGCGAAAAAGTACAAGAAAACCGTTGCCATTTTCAATCTGGAAATGTCCCGGGAGCAGCTGGCCATGCGTCTGCTTGCCAGCGAGGGCTTCGTGGAGCTGCAAAAGCTGGCCACGGGCAAGCTCAGCGAGGACGAGTGGAGCAAGCTGTGCATGGCCTCCGCCGCCCTGAGCCAGACGGACATCCGTATTGACGATAACCCCTCCGTCACCGTGGCGGACATCAACGCCAAGTGCCGCCGCTTAGACAATCTGGGGCTGGTCATCATTGACTACTTACAGCTGATGCAGGGTTCCGGGTACGGAAAGAACAGCGATAACCGTGTTACCGTGGTGGGCGAAATTTCCCGCTCCCTGAAAATCATGGCGAAGGAGCTGGACGTGCCGGTGATCTGCCTGAGCCAGCTGTCCCGTGCGGTGGAAAGCCGAACGGACAAGCGGCCGATTCTGTCCGACCTCCGGGAATCCGGCGCCATCGAGCAGGACGCCGACTCGGTGATGTTCCTGTACCGGGACGAATATTATCACGAAAACACCGAGGACAAGGGCGTGGCGGAGTGCATTGTCGCCAAGAACCGTCACGGCGAGACCGGCGCGGTGAAGATGCAGTGGATCGGCCAGTACCAGACCTTTGCCGACCGGGAGTGGAAACATGCGGAATAAGCTCTTGCGGATGATCCGGCAGTATGATATGATCATGCCGGGGGATACGGTCATCTGCGCCGTCTCCGGCGGGGCGGATTCCGTGGCGCTCCTGTTCGCCATGTATCTGCTGAGGGACAAGCTGGACATCCGTCTGGAAGCCGCGCATTTTAACCACCATCTCCGCGGGGAAGAATCCGATGGGGATGAAGCCTTTGTCCGGGAATTCTGCGGACGCTATGATATCCCCTTACACGTCGGTTCGGCGGAGGTTCGCCCGGGGAAAAAGGGGCTGGAAGCCGCCGCCCGGGACGCCCGGTATGCATTTCTCCGGAGCTTAAACGGGAAAATTGCCACTGCCCACACCGCTGACGACAACGCCGAGACGGTCATCATGCGCATGATCCGCGGCACCGGCCTGAAAGGGCTGGGCGCCATCGCCCCGGTCAGTGGAAATGTCATCCGTCCCATGCTGCTGATAAACCGGCAGGAGGTGGAAGAATTTCTGCTTGCGTGGGGGCTTCCCCACCGGGAGGACAGCTCCAACGCCTCCGACGCCTTTTTACGAAACCGTATCCGTCATACCGTGATGCCTCTGCTGAAATCGGAGAATCCCCGTCTGGCGGAGAATCTTTCTCTGATGGCGCTGCGGCTGCGGGAGGATGAGGATTTCCTCGCCGCACAGTCGGATTTCCCGACGCTGCCCGGTGTGCAGACGCTGAGAGCCATGCCGAAAGCTCAGCGCAGCCGCTGCATCGAGAGATTTTTGAAAGACAGCGGCGTGAGGGAGCCGGAGGATTCCCATATTTCCGCAGTGGAAGGGCTGCTGTTTTCCGACAAACCCTCCGCGCGGGTCAACCTTCCCGGCGGCGTGACAGTGAGCAGACGGTATGACCGTCTGGAAGCTCAAGCGCACAGGCCCCGCCCGGAACCGGTGGCACTGACCTGCCCCGGAGAAACGGTTTACGGAGACTACCGCGTGACATGTACCCCGGCTGACAGAATCGTCAACTCACCGGTCACCTTCACCGTTTGTCACGTTGGGACGCTAACCCTTCGCCCCCGGGAAAGCGGGGACACTATCCGCCTGAGCGGCGGAACCAAAAGCCTGAAAAAACTGTTCATTGACCGGAAAATCCCCGCAGCCATGCGGGAGCGGATTCCCGTATTGTGTGATGAACGGGGCGTTTTGGGCGTATATTCCATTGGCGTTCACGCCGATTGCGCCGCCGGGGAGCTACCCGCCGTGACTGTCCATTTTGACGTGGATATTCCGGAAAGCAGCGACGATTAAGCGTGCAAATAGAATGAAATACACAGCATAAGGGAGAAAAAGCTATGGAAAAGGACATTCAGGAGATTCTGCTGACCGAGGAACAGATCAAGACCCGCATCGCGGAGCTGGGCAAAGAGCTGACGGCGGACTACGCGGGGAAAGACCCCATTATCGTTGGCGTCCTAAAGGGCGTTGTGGTGTTTTATGCGGACATGATCCGGGAGATCAAGACCCACTGCGAGATGGATTTTATGTGGATCTCCTCCTATGCCGGAACCAATTCCACCGGAAAGATGGAGGTCAAGCGGGATATCGCCTCGGACATCAAGGGCCGCCATGTGCTGATTTTGGAGGATATTTACGACACCGGCAATTCGCTGGACTTCACCTACCGTCATCTGCTGACGCGGGAGCCTGCGTCCCTGAAGATCTGCACCCTGCTGGATAAGCCCGAGCGCCGCCGTCCCGGCATCACCCTGAAGCCCGATTACGTTGGCTTTACCATTCCCAACGCCTTTGTAGTGGGCTATGGCCTTGACTACAACGAACACTACCGGAATCTGCCCTATGTCGGCGTTCTGAAGCCGGAGGCTTACGGAATCTCTGAGTAATCCGGCTTTCCGGAGCTTTCTCATGAAAAATAAGGAGTAACCCCAAATTGAAAAGAACGAGATGGATACCACTCATTGTGTACGCGGCACTGCTGGTGGCGTTTTTAGGCTGGATCAGCAACCTGTTTACCACCAGTCAGGACACCCTGCCCTATTCCAAGGTCGTTGAGCTGTTCAATAAGGAACAGGTGCGTCAGTTCGTGGTGGAGGATCAGACCATTACGATGCAGCTGAACAAACCCTACAACGGCCAGACCACCATCACCGCACCGTTGGCCGACCCGGAGAGCTTCCGGCAGGAGATGCACGAGACTTTCGCGGAGCAGACGGCCTCCGGCGTGCTGGAAAGCTACAATTTTGTTCCGGACAAGGGCTTTTCGCCCTATACCCTGATTCTTCCGCTGCTGGTGGTCGGCCTGATAATTTTGTTTGTCTGGGCGCTGCTGATGGGACGCATGAGCAGTGCCGGGAATCCCATGAATGGGTTCAGCAAAGCCCGGACGGTTCTGGGCGTTCCCGGAGACAGGAAAGTGACCTTTGACGACGTTGCGGGTGCGGACGAGGAAAAGGAAGAGCTTCAGGAAATCGTGGATTTCCTGAAAAATCCCGAAAAATTCACCGAGATCGGCGCACGGATTCCCCACGGCCTTCTGTTGGTGGGGCCTCCCGGCACAGGCAAAACCCATACGATCGCGAATCTGTTGGGACATTTTCTGGCACAGGGTAAAAGTGTTTTGGTCACCAGCTACACAACCAAGGCCCTAAGCGTTCTGAAAGACAAAGTCAATCCCGGCTTGCAGAATTTGTGCGTATCCATGCTGGACGATTCCAATGTGGATATGGAAAGGTCTGTCAACGGCATTACCGACTATATGTCCAGGACGACTTCCTATGAAATAAAGCGGGAAATGATGGTGCTGGCTGAAGAACGCAAAGCCATTATTGCTCAGTTGGCCGATACCCGGCGCAAGCTATACACACTGATTCAGCAGGAGTGTAATTGCATTGTCTACAACGGTGAGGAGATTTCTCCTTCTGTGGCGGCCAGATTCGTGCTGGAACATGAGGAAGATCTTTCCTACATTCCGGGACGCGTACGCGTTCATTCTCCGCTGCCGCTGACTTTTGAACAGCTGGCAGATCTTTACCGAAGCAATGAGGGACTGACAGAAGCGGATGAGCAGGAGCTGGAGTGCAGTATTCCGTCTCCGAAGGATATTCTGACCCCATCCGATTTTGAACACACAGTCAAACAATTCACTGCCGCACAAAAAGCACTGGAAAGTATTGCAAAGAAAAATAACTGGACAATTGTGCACTCCGGGGACTCCGCAATGGATGTTTCCGGGGGCTTTGGCACGGTTACGCTCTCCCAACCGCCGATCCATGAAGTCCGGGAATTGAAAGACCATATCGCGTCCATCGGAAAAGTTGAAAAGTGGATGCAGCAGGCGGCTGTTGATGGGAAGAACGGTGGGGCTTACCGGCAGCGCTGGCTTACCTTGGTTGCGCAGATTCAGGAAGTGTGCAAATATCATGAGTCCGTGCTGACGGAACAATTTGGACTGGATATTGAGATTGCCAATCCTGAGAATCTATTTGCTCAAAAGCCAATTCTGGAAGCAGTTAAGTCCATTCTTGCTGAGAAAGGCAAGATCAGCAAACTTACTCTGATGCTGCATAAGGAGTACACAGCTGCACTGGAAAGCGCGAAAATCAATGGGCATTATTTGCAGACAGCTGAGGAGTGCGACACCATCCTGCACCAGATTGAACTGATTCAGCTGCGAAACAAGTGCGCCAAATACTGGGATGCTCTGATGTGCGGAGCAGGCGTGCCTGCGTTCCTTGAACTGGCTCGTGATAATCCGGAAACGGTTGCCGACAACTGGATTCCGTTCATTTTCCGGTTCCTGGATTGGTATCAATCGGATTTTGAACTTTTGCTGGACAAAATGAATTTGATCGGCATTCCCGGGGATATCCTGTTCCATGCGAGCCCTTTAGATTCCGATCTCATTGCTGCGGAAAAGCAGTTTCGTGTCATTGGGAATGAACTTGCTCAGCTTTGTGACATGTGTGAGGCAATGATCCATCTGGACGATTGTCAGAGCGTTTTTGATCGGACAAAAGCGGTGCTCCTGTCCGGTAAGCGTGGGAGCAGCCGCCTTTGCAAAAATCTCCGGGAGTCTGTGGATTTGCTGGATTGGAATGCATACGCAGATGGCTATGCCGCGCTGGAAAAGGCATTTGAGAAATATGCACTCCAAAGCAGCCGCGAAGATATGCTGAAGCAGCTGGAACCTGTTGCTCCGGACTGGGCAAATGCCATTCGTCACCGCACCGGTATTCATGCGGAGTGTACACTTCCGAATTCCATTGAAGATGCGTGGAAGTGGAAGCAGCTTCAGGGAATCATTGAAGAAATTACATCTATGCCCTTCCGGGATTTGCAGGCAAAAAGCCTTATGCTGAGCGCCAGGTATCGGGAAACCACCGCACTCTACGCAGAAAAGTGCGCATGGTATCATTTGCTGCGTCGAACAGAGGCAAATATCGATATGAACCAAGCACTTCAGGGCTGGAAGCTAACGGTGAAGCGCATCGGCAAGGGAACAGGCAAAACCGCGCCGAAACTAAAAGCGGAAGCAAGAAAACTGATGAGCAAATGCCAGACGGCAGTCCCGGCATGGATCATGCCCATCAATAAGGCGTTGGAGAGCTTGAATCCAAAGGTAAACCGGTTTGACATTGTCATTATCGACGAGGCCAGTCAGTCGGACATTTCCTCCCTGGCCATTTTGTATATGGGGCGGAAGCTGATTATCGTCGGTGATGACAAACAGGTCAGCCCTATGGCCGTTGGTGTGGATGTGGCCAAAATGGATTCTCTGGAGCAGATGTACCTCCGGGGAAAAATTCCCAATGCACAGCTGTACAATGCAAAAACCTCCATCTACGATATCGCAGCAACCACCTTTAAGCCGCTTATGCTCCATGAGCACTTCCGCTGCGTCCCTGAAATCATCGGATTCAGCAACATGCTGTCCTATGACTATCAGATCAAACCTCTAAGAGAAGCCAGCAGCAGTAATCTGTTGCCTGCCGTCATAAACTACCGGGTGGACGCAGGACAGCGGGATGGAAAAAACAAAGTAAATCAACCGGAAGCCAAAGCAATTGTTGCTTTGATGAGAGCCTGTATGGAGCAGCCGGAATATGAAGGCAAATCATTTGGTGTCATTTCGCTGCTGGGTGACGAGCAGTATCAGCTGATTCAAAAGGAAATTGACGCGTCCATTTCCCCAAAGGAAATTATGCAGCGCAATATCCTGTGCGGAAATTCCGCAAATTTCCAGGGTGATGAGCGGGATGTCATTTTCCTGAGCTTGGTAGACAGTAAAGACATTGACAATCCGGGGCCGCTCCATCTTCAGAATTATGGCGTGGATGATTCCACCCGGAAACGCTACAATGTTGCCGTGAGCCGCGCCAGAGATCAGCTTTGGGTCGTTCACTCTCTGGATGCAGCAAATGATCTGAAGCCCGGTGACATTCGGAAAAAGCTGCTGGACTATGCTGCAAATCCCCACGCGTTGGAAATTGCCCATGAGAAAATCTCCGCTGCTTCTGAGTCTCCTTTTGAAAAAGCGGTTGCCACAGCCCTGTCTGATCGGGGGTATCACCTTGTCCAGCAATGGGAAGTCGGTGCATACCGACTGGATATGGTTGCTGTGTGCGGCGGGAAAACGGTGGCCATTGAATGCGACGGCGAGCGATGGCACAGCGGAGATACGAAGATTCGAGAAGATATGGAGCGCCAGACCATTTTGGAGCGTCTGGGTTGGCGATTCATCCGTATTCGGGGAAGCGAATATTATCGTGCGCCCCAGCAGACAATCGAACGGGTTATCGGGGAACTGGCGCAATACGGGATTGAACCGGAAGATGCAGAAACTGTGGTGTCAGATGACCGGAATACAGAATTGCTGTTGCGTATTAAGAATCGGGCGGCAGCGATACTGGCCAGCGAAAGTGTGGGTGAGGGAGATAATGCATCGGCGGTTGAAGCTGCATTGAATCCGAGACTGCTGGAGGAACTCCGGCAGGACAGCGAACAGAGCGCACGATTACCTGAGAAAAATGCTGTATCGGAGTCTTGCATTCCTGCCCGGCAGAGACAGTCTTCTGAGAATCGGGTAAGAAAACCAGAGAAACCCGCATCTAAAAAGACAAAGGGAAAGGAAACGCTGAGCACTTCTCACAAGCAGCCTGCTATCCTACGCGAACCAATCCTTGTCCCCGGTATCTCCGGCCCGGAAATGGTATCAAAAGCAGATAAGCAGCAAGTGATCCCCGGACTGGAAGATGTTCTTCCGGAGGACGACGATAATCACCCTGCTCAAGAAGAACGATGTTCGTTTTGTGGACAAGCGGAAAAATAACGGTTCTCTGTGGTTGATAGGCGGCAGCGAATTGAAACCCATCGTCAACAAAGCCAAGAAACTTGGTATCAATTTCCGTTTCAAAGAAGATGGGGGAAGGGCTACCAAAGGTGCACCTGGTTGGTGGGGGAAGTAATCGCACTAAGAATATGGCGGAAAAATCCCCAAACGCAATCGATGTGCATATACCGACTAAAAACACGGGTTGCCAACAAATTGTGGGTAGTTGCAACTCTGGGTATGAATGGTCGATAGATGCCGTTTCATGCAGCTTGCGTACACTTCCTACAGGTATCGACAACTGTGAGGGTGTCGCGTTTCGCGACACCCTTGGCTTTAGAAGGTAGGTATCATTGTCCATTTCCAGCTTTCTAGAGATCCGACTGTGTAATACAGCCGGGTCTCCTTTTTACAAAAGCTGAATTCGTACTTGACAAACGTAGAAGCCTTGTATATAATAGCAAACAAATGTTCTTGTATTTGCAACAGGAAGAACATCGCAAAATAAACAGCACAGAAGGAGGAATGGCAATGAAACCCGAACTGACCTATATCCAAAGCGGAGACTACTGGATTCCCAATCTCAAACTGGAAAGCACCGAAGAGCGTCCCCTGAACAAGTATGGGCGGATGCGCCGGACCTTTCTGCGGGAGCACAGGCCCACGCAATACAGCCTCCTGGCGATGCAGCTGAAGCTGTTCCCCCATCTGTGGGAGGTTCAGGAAACCGCTGAGCGCCGATTGGAGCAGATCATGGACGGATTGTTGGCACAGCATCCAGGCCCGGACAAAGCAATTGACCAGCTTGGCTGGGTGCAGCACAGGAACTGTCTGAAAGCACAGGCTGAGGAAATCATCTTTTCAGAGCTGATTTTTGCCTGAGCGGAACAGCAAAGGGTGTCGCGAAACGCGACACCCATCCGGTAGGAGGTGGCAGGAAGTGGCTGTGATCCGCGCGCCGAAGGACAAAAATTTCACGGTTATGAGTACCCATCATCTCCGAGATAGACGGTTGTCGCTGAAAGCCGTCGGTTTATTCTCCATCATTTTAAGCCTCCCACCTGACTGGGTATTCTCCATTGCGGGACTTGCCACCATAACAAAGGATGGGATTGCCACTGTCCGCGCGGCACTGAACGAGCTGGAAGCCTGCGGATATCTGACCCGGAAGCGTGTTCGCGGGGAGGATGGCAGGCTGGAGAACAACGAATACACCTTCTACGAAATTCCTCATGTGGGAAAGCCTGCGCAGGAAAAACCTGAAAAGGAAATGCCTGCGGAGGATCTGCCTGCATAAGAAAAGCTTATGTAGGGAAAGCGCACGAAATATAGTATAGAAGGAAATCAATATAGATTGAAATAATAATAGATTCAAAAATAACAGAAGAAGGAGGTAAAACGCCAAAGCATTCTTTTCCTTATTTCGTTATCCTTGCATGCAGTTGCTGCATGTTGTTAATACAATGCGGTGAAGTCCAAACATATCAGTTGTCCGTTTTTTGAGGAATTCTCTCTCAAAATCCTGTCAGCTGAGTAATCCTTATCTTTGGGAGGACTCCATATGGCAAGAAAAGTACTTCACCGCATTCAGCCCCAGAAAACCATCAACCGCATCCGCATCAACCCAGACACACTCACGCCCCAACAGCGAGAAGAAACGCTGTCACGGATTCAAGTCCCAGTCACCGCTGTTTTTACGGAAGATCCTCACCCGGAGGTCTTTCGGCAGGTGAGAAGTATTCTCGTGTCTGCCTGCAGCCCCACAATCGAAAAAACGGCGTAGACAGGACTTGATTTGTGTGAGAAAATGAGAAGCGTCCAGGATTGATGAGGAAATTGTACCTTGACAAGTGCATCATGCAAAACGCTTCTCATGACCCTCACCATTTTACAATGTGAGGAGAATGTCATGATGAGTGAAAAAATGAGAGTTTATTGTCTTTACCGTGTTTCTACAGACAAACAGGTGGACTACGGCGACAACCATGCTGCTGATATTCCCATGCAGCGCAAGGCCTGCCATCGTTTCGCTGCGGAAAAAGGATGGGAGATCATCCATGAGGAGCAGGAAGAAGGCGTTTCCGGCCATAAGGTGAGAGCGGAACACCGGGACAAGCTGCAAATCATCAAAGAGCATGCCCTTCAGGGGAAATTTGATATTCTTTTGGTGTTCATGTTTGACCGAATCGGCAGAATTGCGGATGAAACCCCATTTGTGGTGGAGTGGTTTGTCCGCAACGGCATTCAGGTCTGGAGCACCCAGGAAGGGGAGCAGCGGTTCGATAACCATACCGATAAACTGCTGAATTACATCCGTTTCTGGCAGGCCGATGGAGAAAGCGAGAAAACCTCCATTAGAACCAAAACCAGCCTCCATCAGTTGGTGGAAGCTGGCGGTTTCAAAGGCGGCATAGCACCCTATGGCTATGATCTTGTCAAAAGCGGGCGGGTTAACAAACGCAAGCATGAGGTCAGTATGCTGAAAGTAAATGAGGCGGAAGCCGCTGTTGTCAAAATCATTTTCGACAAATATGTCAAAGAAGGTTTCGGCCCCCAGCGGACAGCCACTTTCCTGAATAACAACGGCTATCGTGCCAGAACGGGAAAGATGTGGCATCCTGCCAGTATTCGCGGCATCCTCGGCAATCTGACCTATACCGGTGTCCTGCGCTGCGCAGATGCCCGGTCTGAGACCATTCCAGAACTGCAGATTGTATCTCCGGAGCAGTATGAAGCCGCCCAACGCATCCGGGAAGCCCGCTCCAATGAGAACCGCAAAACGCCCATTGTTCCGCTGAATACCAAGGGAGAATCCCTCCTTGCGGGAAATGTCTACTGCGGTCACTGCGGGGCAAGGCTGACCCTGACCACAAATGGCAGGTATCGAAAGCTCAGCTGCGGACTGGTGGATACTACCCAGCGTGTCCGCTATGTCTGTTACGGAAAGACAAGAAAGCAAACCCAATGTAATGGGCCTACCGGCTACACCATGCACCTTCTGGATGAACAGGTGGAAAAGGTAATCCGAAATGTTTTTGCCAGAATGAAAGGCGTATCCAAAAGCGAGCTTGTTACCAAACGCTATGAGGAGGAAATGTCCCAGCGCAAGGCCCACTATGCGGCGGTGAACGCTGCATACACCAAGGCCGCCGGAGAATTGGCCGATCTGAAGGCAGAAATTATCCGGAGTATCCGAGGGGAGAGTGCCTTCCCGAAGGATGTTCTGGCGGAGCTGATCCGCGAAAATGAAACTAAGTGCTTACAGTTGGAGGCAGCCGCTGAACAGGCTAAGAAGGCCATGGTGGAAACGGAAGCCATCACGAAGGAGTTGCAGCGCCAGCACGATGAGATCCTTTCCTTTGCTGATCTGTACGATTCTGCCGGAATCGAGGCAAAGAAAATGGTAGTCAGCGCTATGATTCGCCGGGTGGAAGTGAGCCGGGACTATAAGTTGAAAATTTATTTCAATTTTAATCTCGACCAGTTCCTGCACGGGCTGGATTGTGGGGGTACCATTCAAGCGGGGGGGTTGTAAACGTGAGGTCTGCATGCAAGGATAAAAATGGAAATGAAAAACCTCATTTTGTTTCCAAAATGAGGTTTTTCAAAAGCATTCTGGCTTTTTGGTGGAGATAAGCGGGATCGAACCGCTGACCTCTTGAATGCCATTCAAGC
>OLOU01001401.1_pt1 | contig 16773 bp, 12 predicted proteins | sample 1672101 | NCBI WGS metagenome assembly OLOU01 (sample SAMEA3136645, study PRJEB25190) | human gut metagenome | biome: human gut; feature: human-associated habitat; material: faeces | place: Austria | collected 2013
AAGACTTGTCCATACCTGCTGATGTAAATGCTGAGAATCCAAGTTCTTCTTTACGCTTTGTAATATCTTCAGCAACTTTCTTTAAGTCATCAAATGACTGGATATCATCTGTCTTATATCCTGCCTTCTCGAGTAACTTAGTATTTGTGATAAGACCGTATGATTCAATAACGTATCCTACACCATATACATATCCGTCTTCTGTTAATGCGTAGCTTTCATTTGTAAGTTCTCCGTATACCTTAGTATCCTTAAGGTCATAGCAGTAATCTTTCCAGTTAGCAAGACCTACAGGACCATTAACCTGGAATAATGTAGGTGCATTTTCCTTCTGTATCTCGGCTGCTAATGTTGATTCATAAGAACCTGCTGCTGCTGTTACAACTGTAACCTTAACACCTGTTTCCTCTTCATATTTCTTAGCAATTGCCTGATAGTCCTTATCCTGTTCAGGCTTGAAGTTAAGGTAGTAAACTGAACCCTTAGCTTCATTTCCTGCTGATGGCTTAGACTCTTTGTTGCCACCGTCACTCTTACCGCAGCCAACTAATGCTGTTGCAGCAAGTGCACCTGCGAGTGCTATTGATAAAAATCTTTTTTTCATACTATAAATTACCTCCTCTTTCTTTATTAGGTCATTTTTGTTTTTTTGGAAACGTTTCCATAAATATGAAAAAATTGTTTACCTATCGGTAGTTATAACTATAACTCTTTCATTGTAAAAAATCAATAACTTTTTTTGTATTTTTTTGTTTTTTTGGTAAAAAAGTTATAATATGGTTATATCTACCGATATTTATTGATATATAAGTATTAACAAAATGCACATTAATTCGTGGAAACGTTTCAGTTAATTTGTAATATCAGCTCGGTATAAGCTGTTATTTCTGTTATATTTTTTAATATTTTTATTCCCAGTCCGTCATACAGCCTGCAGCTTTCGTAATCCGTTCCGTCACCGTTTCCCACCAGATACACAGGAATATTATACCTGACAGCATTTTGCATAAATTCCTTTAATTTTTCGGAGGCTGTACAGATTGTCCCACTGTGGTAAGTACATAATATTACTGCCTTGTATTCTTTAATATCGGGATATTTCATCCCCGGATACGGATACAGGATAAGGACATCAGAATATTTGCCATGACCGGCAGGGACCGGAAACAATTTATTCTTACAAGGATTGGCCTGTCCCGAAGGACTGAATTCACCTTCGGCATAGTCACCATAACAGCAGTCATTCACCGTATATATCTCATCACTGTAAATATGATGTCTTAAAAGGGTGTTCCCATAGTATATCTTTGTAATACCATCTCTGCCCGTGTATGGAACAAACACACCATTACCGCATTTGTTCCTGATAAAATCAACTGCCGCAGAAAAATTCCTGAGTCCATTGGCTCTATTATCCGTAAGTACATAATTACTGCATACCACCATTACGGGAATATGCGTAAATTCCTCTATACACGATAAGAATGATGCTGTGTACTGTATCGTATCACTTCCATGGGTCAGAATAATTCCCTCAACATTCCCTAACATCATTTTATGCACTGCTTCGGCAATTATGACAAAATCACTGCAATTAATATTTTCGCTCAGTATCGTACAGGGTGCGTCTGTTACAAAATCATCATATCCACAGCTCTCTTTATACATTTTAAGAAGCATATACCTCATTTCAGGATCAGTTGATATATATCCGTCCGATATACTGCTGCCTATAGTTCCTCCTGTAAAAATCACACCAATCATTTGCTTTCCTCCGATATCTTAAGAGTCCCGATTTCATCAACTATTTTGTCTATGGTCCTTATATATTCCTCTGTATTTTTAGTCTCAGCCTGTTCAAAATAATAAGTAAAATATGGGCTTTCCCCTGTTGTAAACTTCATGCGGATACCTTTCTTTTTCACAATGTCAGGTATCCCCGCAGGATTAATCATGGCTCTGTGGTAGAGACGGATTTTAATTTCTTTACGGTTTCCTTTAATTTCCGTTATATAATTACCGTGACATTTTGATTTTAGCAGTGCAATGCTCATAAGTATGACCGCCGGCTTAGGAATATCTCCAAAACGATCTATGAGTTCATCTGTCATATCAGCAAGGTCTTCTTCCGTCTCAATGGCAGCAATTCTCTTATATATGTCAAGCTTCTGGTTTTCGCTTCTTATATATGTGGCAGGGATATACGCATCCACGTCAATATCAACAACGGTTTCGTAATCCTCGATTGTTCCCTCTCCTTTAAGTTCAAGGACAGCCTCATTAAGCATCTTACAATAAAGGTCATACCCTACCGCTTCCATATGTCCGTGCTGTTCTTCACCTAACATATTTCCTGCTCCTCTGATTTCCAGATCTTTCATGGCAATCCTGAATCCGGAGCCCAAATCGGTAAACTCTCTTATTGCACTCAGCCTTTTCTCAGCAATTTCACTTAATACCTTATCTTTTTTGTACATCAAGAAAGCATACGCCATTCTTCCTGTACGTCCGACTCTTCCTCTTAACTGGTACAGCTGGGAAAGTCCGTATTTATTGGCATCATGTATAATAATAGTATTTACATTCGGTATATCAAGTCCTGTTTCGATTATGGTGGTTGAGACAAGAACATCAATGTCTCCGTTAATAAAATCCATCATTATTTTTTCAAGTTCACGTTCGCTCATCTGTCCATGTGCAAATGCAACATTGGCTTCCGGCACAAGTTTTGCAATATTAAGGGTAATTTCGTCTATTCCCAGAACCTTGTTATATACATAGTATACCTGTCCGCCTCTTGCAAGTTCCCTGTTAACAGCCTCTCTCACCATTTCCTCATCATATTCCGTAACAAAGGTCTGGATGGGTATTCTGTCCACCGGAGGTTCCATAAGTACGCTCATATCCCTGATTCCTATTAAACTCATATGGAGGGTCCGCGGAATAGGTGTTGCCGATAAAGTTATGACATCAACGGATTCCTTCATCTGTTTGATTTTTTCCTTGTGTGCCACGCCAAAGCGCTGTTCCTCATCTATGATAAGCAGTCCGAGATTCTTAAAACTAACATCCTTGGATAAAATCTTATGAGTACCGACGACAACGTCCACAAGCCCTTTTTTAAGTCCTTCTATTGTATTTTTTGCTTCTTTTGGCGTACAAAACCTTGATAACATCCTGACTTCAACGCCAAAATCTTTCATTCTCGAATCAAAATTGGTAAAAATCTGTTTTGCCAGAATTGTTGTTGGGCATAAATATACTACCTGCTTGTTATCCTGGACAGCTTTAAATGCAGCCCTTAATGCGACCTCGGTTTTTCCGAAACCTACGTCACCGCATATAAGTCTGTCCATAATTCTGGTGCTTTCCATATCTGTTTTGGTCTCTTCTATTGCCGTAAGCTGGTCTGTCGTAGGTTCATAAGGGAAAAGTTCCTCAAATTCCTGCTGCCATGGCGTGTCTTTTGAAAAAGCAAACCCTTGTCTGGCACTTCTGGATGCATATAATTTAATAAGTTTATCGGCAACCTGTTTTACAGCACCTCTGACTTTTGTTTTGGTCTTTGTCCATTCCGGCGAACCCAGTCTGTTAAGCTTAGGCTTGGCACCCTCCCTGTCGCCGTATTTTTGTATCATATCAAGCTGTGTAGCAAGTATATAAAGGTTTCCGCCGTTGGCATATTCTATTTTAATGTAGTCTTTCTCGGTTTTGTCTACACGGATTTTTTCAATTCCCCTGTATATTCCGAGTCCGTGATTTTCGTGAATTACATAATCTCCTATTGACAGTTCGGAAAAATCGGAGATAGATTTACCATCGTAGCTTTTTTTCTTTTTCTTAGGTTTCTTCGCCGTGCTGAAAATATCATCTTCCGCAACTGCTGCAAATCTTATATCAGGATATTCATAGCCCTTCCTAAGCTTGCCACAGACGGTTACAACTTCTCCTTCTTTGATTTCTTTTTGGCTTTTATCTGAAAATGCAGCCATTATATCATTTTCCATCAGGTCTTTTGCCAGTCTTCTGGCCCTTATTTCCGAGCCTGATACAATTAGTATGCGGTATTTTTTCTTTTTCCAGTTCTTTATGTCACTTACAAGGGTTTCAAAAGAATTATTATACGAACCTATTCCCTTTGCATTTATGTCATAGTGTCCCGAAATATTAAGTTCCGGTATTTTGCAGTCAAGCACTGATACTGCCATCAGGCTGTGCAAAGCCAGTTTATGGAACACTTCGCCTTTTGAATACAATACCTCTGTCTGTCCCGGAAGGATGCTTCCTTTTTCAAGCCTGTGGGACATACTTTCCCTGAATTCTTTCTCCACTACATCCATTTTTTCAATAATTCTTACCGGTTCATCAATAACTATACCATCTTTTTCATAGTCAAAATAATCCGCTAATGATACCGGATTTTTTATAAAATATTTAACATAACTGTCAAGTCCGCTCCTGTCCTTAAGCACAAACAGTTTTTCCTTAAGCTCTTCAACATTTTTCTTTATAAGGTTGCTTTCAGTAATTTTAGCTTCTTTATTAAGTGCTTCACTGTATTTTGCTGCATCTTTCTCAATACTTTTAATTCCCGATGCCAGTGTATCATCTATGAGCAGCTCTGTTGCCGGGAAAATATCAATTTCTTCGATATTCTCTACGGAACGCTGGCTTTCCGCATCAAAAAGCCTCATTGCATCCACTTCTGTATCCCACAGTTCAATACGGCAGGGGTTTTCCATATTCACAGGGAAAATATCGATTATGCCGCCTCTGATGGCAAACTGACCGCTGTGTTCCGTCTGTCCTGCATTTTCATAACCGGCATTTACAAGTCGTTCAGATAATCCTTTGATGTCGATATCATCACCGGTTTTTATATTTATGGTGTTTTTTCTGAATATATCCTGTGGCACCAGTTTATCCATGCAACCGTCAATGGTTGTAATGATAGTGGCTTCCCGGTCATTTATAAGATGATTGATTACTTCCAGCCTCTCCCTGACAACTTCATTGCTTCTTATGTCAGCACTGTAAAAAATGAAATCCTTGGCAGGATAGTAATAAGTATTTTTATCAATGGCTCGATAATCTTCATAAAGTTCTCTTGCCCTTATTTCTGTACCTGTTATTATGAGCTTCTTATTAAATTTTTCCGTGATTTTATAGATAAAATATGGCTTCTGCTGGTCAACACAGCCAAAAGCCACAGGTACATTCCCTTTTTTCTTAAGGTCATCTATAATATTCTGATAATATGCCAGTTCACATACCGGCTTCTCCAATATGCTCATTTTCTATACTCCGTTATATTTATTCATTGCTGCGTCGTAACCTTCTGTTACCATACATTCGATGGCATTGCAGGCTTTTTCCAGCTCTTTTGCAACTATTGCCTCGTCTTCGCTGTTAAAACGTCCCAGTACATAGTCTGCTAAATCCATCTGTTTCGGCTTATCTCCCACACCGAATTTAAGGCGCGGAAAAGCATCCGTACCAAGGCACGCTATAATGCTCTTAATGCCGTTATGTCCGCCTGCACTTCCTTTCTTGCGGATACGGATCTTGCCCGGTTCCAGACTTATATCATCAAAAGCCACAATACATTCTGATGGATCTACCTTATAATAATCACAGACGGGTCTTATGCATTCACCACTTAAATTCATATATGTTAAAGGTTTAACAAGTATTACCTTATTTCCACCTATTATTCCCTTACCTATGAGTCCCTTATGTTTCTGTTCGGTCATCGAAATATTAAATCTGCCGGCAAGCGCATCAATTATTCTGAATCCCATATTGTGTCTTGTCATCTCATATTTTTTCTCAGGGTTACCAAGCCCGGCTATTACATACATATTTTTTTCCTCCAGATTTGTTAATAATATCATATTTTCTTTATTTTATCCATATCAAATTATTGACAGAACTTCTATTAAAATATATATTTAGATAAAAATACTTTAAAAGGAGTTGAATAACTTGGACCCCAGTGTGGCGATTCAGTTTATTGTGTTAATCGTACTTCTGTTACTCTCTGCTTTCTTTTCATCGGCGGAGACATCACTTGTTACGGTCAACCAGATCAGGATGCGTTCTCTTGCAGATGAAGGTAATAAAAAAGCAGCGAGAGTTCTTAAAATTACATCTAATTCATCTAAAATGCTTAGTGCAATTCTTATTGGCAATAACATAGTCAATATTTTTGCATCATCCCTTGCAACAACCATTACCTTACAGTTGTGGGGCAACAGATTCGTAAGTCTTACTACAGGTATTCTTACCTTACTGGTATTGATTTTTGGTGAAATAACACCGAAAACAATTGCTACTTCCCATGCGGAAAAGATTGCAATGACTTACTCAGGTGTCATAAGCCTTCTTATAAAGGTTCTTACCCCTGTTATTTTTATCATCAATAAATTAGCAAATGGTTTTCTTTTTATCTTAGGACTTGACCCGGGTAAAAAAGCTGCTTCAATTACAGAAGACGAGCTGAGAACCATTGTTGACGTAAGCCATGAAGAAGGTGTAATCGAAAAAGAAGAACGCCAGATGATTAAAAACGTGTTTGATTTCGGTGATTCCCAGGCTAAGGATGTTATGATTCCGCGTATTGATATGACATGTGTATCAATAGACAGCCGTTATGACGAGATAATTTCGGTATTCAGAACCGATAAATATACCCGTCTGCCTGTTTATGAAGACTCTGTTGACAATGTCATCGGTATTATTAATGTCAAGGACCTTTTGCTCTGCGAGGATAAGGCTTCATTTAATGTAAGAGATATTCTGCGCAAGCCGTATTATACATACGAGTTTAAAAAGACCTCTGAGCTTATGGAAGAACTTAAAAAGACCTCCAACAATTTTACCATAGTAATAGATGAATATGGTTCAACTGTTGGTATGATTACCCTTGAGGACCTGCTTGAGGAAATTGTTGGTGAAATCCGTGACGAATACGATGGTGACGAAGTCGATGACATTATTAAGGTAAATGATACTGAATATATTTTTTCAGGTACGGCAAGGCTTAACGATATTGAGGAATACATAGAGCTGCCTGACATTGAAACTGACCACGAATCGGATTATGATTCCATAAGCGGATTTATTATTGATTCCCTTAAGCGTCTGCCTGTGCTTGGTGATGAAGTTACCATCGGCAATCTCAGGTTTGTGGTGGAAGGTTGTACCAAAAACAGAATCACGAAGGTTCACGCATATATTTTAGATACTAAAAAAGAACCTGATGAAGAAAATACCGAAGAATAGGAGATATACTTTTATGAAGAAAATAATAAAAGAATTCAAGGAATTTATTTCAAAAGGCAACATATTTGATATGGCTATCGGTCTTATCGTAGGCAGTGCCTTTACAGCTATTGTAAATTCTCTTGTAGGAGACATCTTTTCTCCGCTCCTTACAATTGTAACATCTAAGGCTGACCTTACAGCTTTGGCATGGAACATCAATGGTGCCCAGATTAAATATGGAAGTTTCCTTCAAGCGATTATCACATTTTTATTAACCGCCATTGTTCTTTTCTTCCTTGTAAAAGGAATCAACAAATTACGTTCCCTCGGCCAGAAGAAAGAGGAAGCGAAAGAAGCAGCTCCGACAACAAAGATTTGCCCATTCTGTCGTTCTGAAATTGATTTAGAGGCAACGAGATGTCCTCATTGTACATCCGAACTTGAGAAATAATAAAATAATTGCAAAAAACACGGGGATGCCGCCTCAACAATTTTCAATTGTTAAAGCGCATCCCCATTTTATTAACGTGGCGTAAAATTGCCTTTCATATGCTGATATATTACGTCTGCATCTTCTTTACTGCCTGCAGGTATTAAAACCATTGAAAGAAACCCATTGTCTGTGTCTTCATTTTCCCATATAGCAATCCATGACATCTTTTCCTTTGAATCATAATAAAAATCCATTTCATAATATCCATGTATAAGTTTCTGTGTTGTACTATCATAATATTCCGGTGTGAACTTTACATTGTGGATACCGGTTTTCTTATTAACAGTATAGTAACCTCCCGGAAATTCCTTAGTATTAAGCGGAATATCTGACACCCACAGTGTTCCTATAGATTTATGATTGCTTCCGTTCAAAAGCATATCAATCCTCCATGAACGTTCTCCTTTATATTCACCTGTTTTTACATCATATAAGTATCCGGTATTGCCATCATTAAAACGTGCATAATTAAAAATCGTATGATACCCGGATGATGATATGAAAACTTTTACGGTAACAATAATGCCGATTATAGCAGCAGCAAGGATACAATGTATCGCAATATGCAGTTGTTTTTTCATGATATTTTACCTCCTCTGGATACCTCTACAGCTTCCTCTGTATCTCTCCATCCTTCATATAGATGATTCTGTCCGTCTTTTCTGCCATATCTTTATCATGGGTTACCATTACAATTGTCTGGTTATGGATTTTGTTGCCTTTAACAAGTGCGTCCATTACTATTTCACTGTTTACCGAATCAAGGTTGCCCGTGGGTTCATCAGCAAGAATTACGGCAGGTCTTTGCAACAATGCCCTTGCAATTGCCACACGCTGCTTTTCACCGCCCGACAGCAATCCCGCCTTTCTGTATAAAAGCTTCTCTATATCAAGCTCCTTTATAAGCTCTTTCAGGTAATCTTCGTCCCATTTGGACTTATCAAATACAAATGGCAAAACAATATTGTCATATACATTCAAATCTTCTACAAGGTTGTAACTCTGGTATATTATGGCTATTTTGGTTCGTCTTAACTTACATTTTTCCTTCTCAGAAAGAGTGGACATATTCCTGTCCTCAAGGAAATATTCACCTGAATCGGCATTTTCCAGAGTCCCAAGAATATTTAAAAGCGTCGTCTTTCCACAGCCACTCTTTCCCATTACAGCAACAAACTCTCCGGTATTTACATCAAGCGAAAGATTTTTTAATACATGTACTTCGGAAAGTCCCTCTCCAAAAGATTTGTTTATTTTATTTAACTTTATCATGTCTTTTTCCCTTTCCTAATTGTCCTGCAATCACAATTAATGCCAATATTGCCAAAGTTCCCGCAGCTACCTTTATCAGATTAATGAATAATGTCTTATTTTCAACATAATAATAGCTGACCATTCCTTTTAGTAAACTATTAATAAGTATAATTACAAGAATCGTTGAAAGAATCAGTGCCGATAGCCATACTGATATGTACTCATATATCTGTAGTTCGGTCTTTATATGTGAATCCATTCCCAGTGTCCTATATATCGAAAATTCACGTTTTCTTGACATATTATCAAGCCTGATGGATGTTATCGTTCCGCCAAGTCCGATAAGTATAAAAAGACCTGACACAACTGCTACAACAAATACCTGTATTTCATGATTATCCTCAGCCAGTTCATAAATCTCGGCAGTATCCATAAGTCCTACACCTAATTCGTATGCAAGATCCTGTAATTTCTCACCGGCACTCTTTATCTTGCCTTTTTCACATATAAATGTATACATCCAGTTTGGACTACATCCAACTTCTTTAATTTCTTTTAACATTCTGCTTTCAGGAACCAAAAACGTTAAATAGTCAATTTCTCCTTCTTCTTCTTCTGTAACAATGTCACTTTGTGGCATTGTTAATACCCCGTCTATCTTGATTTTGTATTCTTTGTCTGTATCCTCTGCCTGCTGATACACATATGTAAAAGTATCTCCTTCCTTTGCATCATTTGAACGAATAATTTTTCCTTCCAAAACAGTTTCATTTATCGCGTATACAAGTTCTTCTTTTTCAAAAGTATCAAAATCTGCCATCCAAGGATTTTCTTTTCTTACTTCATCATAGTAATCTTTATTGCAGCTTATCAAGCCGTCCAGACTTTGGTTATCTCTATCTCTCCCCTTTATTCTAACAAATGCCGAACCATATATATTGAATTTTTTTACACCTTCAACAGCCCTGAATTCTGATTCATACCGGTCAATATTATCATTCGTAATGATGTAATAATGTCCCTGACTTTTATAAATTTCTGCTTCTTCTTCACTTCTGCTTTTAATTCCCGGATGGATGCTTAATAAAATAGTTACCATAAGAAGCATTATCGTAAGTGAGCTTGTAAGCACTATATTAAATATCCACCTGTTTCTTACGGTTGTACTTGCAAGCTTTGATATACTGTTACATGGTTTTTTCTTTATTTCTCCCGTTATTTTTCTTTTATGTATAGTAAGGATGCCGTTACACTTTATTAACATGAATATCATTGTAACTATAAGTATTATAAGATACATTACAATAATCTTGACGGGATTAATCTTAACAAGTGAAAAATCCGTATATTCAGAATTAAGTATACTGATAATGGTTTTCTTCCCTACTGTCAATGCAATAACCGCAAGTCCTGTTCCTGCTAAAACACCTGTGAACTCACATATTGCAAATACTCTGTTATATATTCCGGTTATCTTTCCTTTTCCGGCACCTATTGTATACATCTGGCGGATATTTTTTCTTTCAGATTCTCCAATCTGAAAAAGATTGAGAATTATTGTTGCAAGGGACACAATAATTATTATCCCCTGAAAAAGAAATACGCCTGCTTTACTCGCTTTAAAATAATCAGACTTATATACGGACTCCACAGCCATCTTCACATACTGATTGGCTTCAACATTTCCTGCCTGCTTGAAAGTTTCTAATGCTGCTTCATACCTTTCCCTGTCATGGCTGTTGCAGGTATAATAATATATTCTATTATTGCTTCCTGATTTTCCTGAATACGCACTATGGATAAAGGTTCCTGTTGTAAATGATGAGCTGTCATATATTCCGCATATTGTATATTTCCTTGTGGCAATATCCGTATATACATCACTTACCGACAATTCCTCGTCTCCAAGGATATTACCATCTGCATCATGACGTTCTTTTATATCAAGCTCTATTACATCACCTGTCTTAAGAATTTCCCCGTTGTATACCGTATTCTGTGCAACAAGAAGTTCATCTGCACTGGCGGGATAATTCCCTTTTATAAGCTTATATGGAATTGTATCATATAAGTCGCTGTCAATTCCCGTAATTGCTAATAAATACCTGTCTGTACAATCTATATAATTTCCTATATGTTCCATCTCAGGTATTATATCAAGAACACCTATATTCTGATTCTCTGCATATCCTCTATATGTCACTCCATCGACTTTTATATCCTCATCTGATGATGTTTTCAAACGGTAATCCCATACCCCGTTATATCGGTATGCATTTCTGACCTTAACCTCTCCGTATGATGAAAATATGCTTTCAGAGGCAATTATGAACATCATGGCAATCATGACCGCAGTCATGATTGCCACATATTTTTTTAAATTGGACTTAAAATTTGAATATGATAATTTAAACAATTCTAGTTGTACTCCCATGTGTAAAATACTGTATCTAAGGATTCCTCTGTTGCAATAACTAATTCAAGTTTGTCACCTTTTTTAAGTGGCGATAATGATGTGTATGAACCCATCCAATATCTTGTTCCTTTTGAGAAGGTAACAGAAGGTGTATACTTTATCTTTTTTCTTGAAGTAATTACCTTAAATATAGTACTTCTTACCTGCGCATTCACTCCGACTCCGGATCTGTATGTTACATAAGAACCATTGGTATTATTATCCTTCGTAACAGTGCATAACGCTGTCGGTGACTTATTACTAAGTGATGCGTAATTTTGTCTTGTTCCTGCATTTGCTGCTGTAGAACCTGCGATTGCAATTCCCAGAGTAAATGCGGCAATTAGTGCTTTAATCTTCATGTATTTTCTCCTATCATATAATATTAATGTGTAATTCGAATTACACATTAAATACTACCATCTTTCAGATTGTATTTCAAGTATTATGTCGCGAGTGGTCTATTTTTGTCGCAAGTGGTTACTTTTCACTTAAATATACCATGTATGCCATCTTAACCTCCTTCCATCTTCTTCTTGAAACAATTAGTTTATCTCCGTTATTAACAATAACTTCTCCATCCTGCACACACACAGCATTATCAAAATTAACAACTACATTGCGTGATATTCTTATAAAATTTTTCTCAAGTTTTCTCATACATTCGTTGAGACTTGACCTTACATAATACTTATTCGTATCGGTGTATATGTTAATGTACTTGTCGTCCACCTGTAAATATACAATCTCACTTTGCCTTAATAAAACAACGCCACCACCATACTGTTTTGAAAATATTCTACTATCCATACCTGCTCCATAAAAATAACCGGGAATATAAAACGAACTGTAAATGATAAAATAAAGATTGTAGATGATATAAATCTTAAAACTCCTTTAATCCGTACATCATACTCCCAAATATTGTAAATTTTTTATAATTTTATAATAACTCTATAATAGAATAATAGCAAGAATTTTGTCGCAAACGGTAATATTTTGTTTGAGTATTAAAAAACCTGCACAAGCAGACCGCCTATGCAGGTTTTATATCCATCCCATATATCTCATAAGGAATACCAGTCCCGTCAATGTAAATGACGAAAGCAGCGTCGCAAGCACAACAATACTTCCACTAAGGACTTCATCATTATTCATATTCTTTGCCATTATGTAACAGGTTACCGTTGTAGGTGAGCCTAGCATAATAATTATTGCAACAAGAGCTTCTCGTCTGAATCCCATTTTAACCGCAACCGGTAAAAATATCAGAGGAAGAACTATAAGCTTGATAAAAACAGCCACAAGCGTCGGTCCTGTTTTGGCAATGGCCTTCTTCCCTTCAAAACCGGCGCCGACAACTATCAGTGCGATGGGGGTTGCGGTAGCAGCAACGCTGTTTATCGCTTTTAACGGTATAGCCGGTATCTTAAGTCCGGTACATGCAACAATCATTCCGAGAAAAATACCTATTATAATAGGATTTTTCAGGACATTAATAAAAGATTTTTTAATTGCCTCTTTACCATTCTCATTATTCCTTGCCTCAACCGTAAGAATTATAACAGAATATATATTATATAGCGGTACCGCTGATACAATCATCAGTGGTCCCATCCCTGAACTGCCGTATATATTGTCAATAAATGCAATTCCAAGAATAGCCGCACTGCCGCGGACACTTCCCTGCGTAAACGCACCGACCATGCTCTTATCTCTTATAAAAATCCTCGCAAGAAGCCACACCATGCCAAACATTACCGTTGTAACTATCATGCAGAAGAGAACAAACCTGATATCAAATTCGGAACGGATATCCGCTGTTCCTATCTGTTTAAAAAGCAATACCGGCAAAGCCACTTTAAATACATATTTGTCTGCTACCTCTGTAAACTCTTTAGTCAGAAATCCGACACGCATAAGTACATAGCCCAGAATAATTATCATAAAAACAGGTACAGTGGCTTCAAGGCTGAATATAAAACTGTCCATTATCCGTTATAACCGTTTGGGTGGTTTTTATGCCAATTCCATGCAGTTGATATAATTTCCTCAAGATCCGCGTGCTCAGGTTTCCATAAAAGCACCTGTCTTGCTTTATCGCTTGATGCAATAAGTCTCGCAGGGTCTCCGGCTCTTCTTTCGGCAATTTTGGCCGGTATCTCATGTCCTGTGACTTTTCGTGCCGTATCTATTACTTCCTTAACTGTAAATCCCACACCGTTACCGAGATTAAATATGTTGCTTTCATTGCCTTTCATCAGGTAATCAACAGCAAGTATATGTGCCTGTGCAAGATCTGTTACATGAATATAATCTCTTATGCAGGTTCCATCACTCGTATCATAATCATCACCAAATATGCTGATGTACTCACGTTGTCCCAGTGGCACCTGAAGAATCAAAGGAATAAGGTGTGTCTCAGGAGAATGTGCTTCTCCAATCTTTCCGCTTACGTGTGCACCACATGCATTAAAATATCTCAAAGAAACATACTTAAGTCCATGGGCACGATCTGTCCATTTAAACATCTTTTCCATGGCAAGCTTGGTCTCACCGTATGTATTGGTAGGTTCTGTTCTGTCTGTTTCAAGAATAGGAACTTTTTCAGGTTCTCCATAGGTAGCTGCCGTTGATGAAAATACTATCTTATCAAGGCCGTGGGCAACCATTGACTGTAAAAGGACCTTGGTACCGTTTACATTATTGTCATAATATTTGAGCGGATTAACCATGCTCTCGCCTACGAGTGAATTAGCGGCAAAATGAATAACCGCGTCTATCTTCTCCTTATCTAAAACGCTGTCAACAAATGCCCTGTCCCTGATATCGCCTTTGTAAAAACGTGCTTTTTCATGAACTGCTTCTATATGACCTGTTTCCAGATTATCTATAACTACTACATCCACACCCTTTTCAATAAGTGCGTACACAGTATGCGAGCCTATATACCCGGCTCCGCCTAAAACTAATATAGTCATTACGTTCCTCCTGAATTATAACATTCTTTTCCCAAATATTATAATTCAGGATTGAATCTTATGCAACAGCTATTATTCTTCTATTGTTATACCTGCAGTCTTGTATATAAATGTCACGCTGCCTTTTAAGTCATCTGACTTACCTAAGAACGATGTATAATCCTGACCTGATTTTACAACTTTTTTGATTGTGTCAACAGCATTCTGTAAATCATCACCCACAAGTTTTTCAAGTGGTTCTATTGCTTCACTGTTAAACTGTGCCATACCGTCTTTTAATGTAATGGCTCCGGCATTAAGTTTCTCAATGGCATCCGCAAGTGTTGCGGCGCTGTCATTAAGGGTTCCTGTTCCGTCTGCAACCTGTGCGGCACCGCTCTTAAGTGCATCATTGTTAGATGTAAGTGTTCCGAGACCGTTTACAAGAGTTTCTGTTCCGTCTTTAAGTGTTTTGCTTCCTGTCTGAAGTTTGTAAATTGCTGAACAGATAGTTTCTGTATTGCCTGTTCTTGTTGCATTGGTATTGTCATTCATTGAACCGATACCTGTGGATAACTGATTAACACCTGTCTGCACCTGGCTTAGTGCTGTATACACACCGCCGTTGCTTGCTGCTGACATAAGCATTGCAATTTCCTGCTGGTATACCTGTCCGAGATTTGTTACGGATGAACCGTCAACGCCTCTAAGTTTCATCTGTGAAACATACGCATCAGCATTTGTAAATGCCGCTTTTGCACTTATGTAAATTGTGTAATCTGACATATATTTTGTAAGAAGTTTTGAAACTTTTTCCTCTGTAAGTCCCGAACTCATTTCTGAGTAAGGAACTACTGACATATCGCTCACACCATAAGTTGCACCTGCTGACTTAATAGTGTTATTCAATGCCGCAAATGCTTTATCATATGTTCCTGCTAATGTAAGAACGGATGTAACTTTTCCTCCGTAAGTCTTTACATTGGCGTCAACGGTATTTTTCATCTGTGTAATTCCCGGAACTACCTTTGTATTTATTGCAGAGGCAAGACTGTCAAGACCTGTTGCAAGGTCTGATGCTCCACTATTAAGCTGTGACGCACCTGCCGATACTGTATTTACGCCGTCAATATAAGCATACATTCCGTCTCTTAATGAAAGTGCACCTGTGTTTAACCTGGTAATTCCGTCTGTAAGGGCAGGAACAGCATCCTTTAACTGTGAGGTTCCGTCTGCAAGAGCTGCTGAACCATCCACAAGCTGTCCGGCAGCACTTCCAAGCTTATCTGTAAGAGCTTTTATGCTGTCAATGGAAATGTCATCCACATTCACATCTGAAAGGAAGTTAGATGTTGCCACAGACATTGTCATATCAAGCGAGAATTTATTTACATCTGCTGTTACTTCAAAATACTCAGGAAGCTCTATTCCTTTAAGGTTAAGCATATCGGAAAGACCCGGCATTGCAAGTCCGACCGCAATAATTGAATCACCGTTTCTTGTAAGTTTACCGTTTGTAATCTCTACATTTGAGAATACGTCGGCAGGAAGTACCATTCCGGTAATCATTGTAAAAGGAACATCTTTTGTATTATTTGTGTAATCAAATCTCATTGTTACTTTGCCGCTCTTTCCCGCAAGTTCTTCAGGTGTAACTTCATTTCCGTCAAGAGTGTATGTAACTTTCATGGAAACCGGTACTTCGCCATCAGATTCAGTCCTATTAAGGGTTTCCTTTCCTTTGTCATCAGTTACTTTTTCATTAACGATTATATGGTCCTTATTTCCGTTAGCATCCCCGAACACATATACCGTTTCCTGTCTTGTATTGATTGGAAGTGTACTTTTTGACGATAATTCTTTTTCTATGGATGTCTGAACCATATTGTCCTGACTGTACGCACTCTGTTTTACTTCTTCGTTTGCACTTCCTGTTCCCGCTCCGCATGCAACAAGGTTAGCTGCAACAAGAACACTGCACATTAATATTGAACAACGTTTTAAAAAATTCTTCTTTACCATAACTATCTCTCCTTACATAACTGCTTCTTTTTTATTTTTCTTAGATTTAAAACCAATACTTGTATTTATAATGAGTTTATCAAACAATACAAATAATGATGGAAGTATAAATATTACAACTAACATACTGATGAAATCATATCAACACTGGCAATCATACCTACACCAAAGGTTGCTGCGAAAAATCCGAGGGCACTTACGATAATTGACGGAATAGATGTTCCAAGCGCAATCGATATGGCCTCTTTCTTGCTTTCGCCTGCGGCTCTTTCTCTTTTGTATCTCGTTGTCATAAGAATTGCGTAGTCGACCGTTGCACCAAG
>OLOU01001402.1_pt1 | contig 16746 bp, 7 predicted proteins | sample 1672101 | NCBI WGS metagenome assembly OLOU01 (sample SAMEA3136645, study PRJEB25190) | human gut metagenome | biome: human gut; feature: human-associated habitat; material: faeces | place: Austria | collected 2013
TTGGCAACGCAGATGCCGTGCCGCAGCCGCCGGAGCGGTGCTTGAGCCGTTAGGCAGGAATTGTGCGGTATTGCCTTAGAACCCACGGTGCAGAAAATCAGCATCTTGCACGATTATTTGAAATATTTTTTGTGAATACTCTTGACAGAGCGTGGTTTATCCGCTATTATAATAAATGCGTGAGTTAAGGGGTCAAGTGCGGCCAAAATGGAAGCACAACCCCCGCAAAAAACTGCGCGGAATAATCAAGAAAGGAGAAAAGAAATGCCTACTTTTAACCAGCTCGTACGCAAAGGCCGTGAGGTCCTGGTAACCAAGAGCACTGCTCCTGCCCTTCAGAAGAGCTACAACTCCCAGAAGAAGCAGTACACCACCATGAACAGCCCCCAGAAGCGTGGTGTTTGCACCGCTGTTCGTACCATGACCCCCAAAAAGCCCAACTCTGCTCTGCGTAAAGTTGCCCGTGTCCGCCTGACGAATGGTATCGAGGTCACCTCCTACATTCCTGGTATCGGCCATAACCTGCAGGAGCACAGCGTTGTCCTGATCCGTGGCGGTCGTGTTAAGGACCTGCCCGGTGTCCGTTACCACATCATCCGTGGTACTCTGGATACTCAGGGTGTTGCAAACCGTAACCAGGCTCGCAGCAAATACGGCGCAAAGCGTCCCAAGGCCGGTGCCAAGAAGTAAGGAAACATCTTTTCGCCATAAAATGGTCAGCTGACCCTTTTGTGGCATAACGGGAGTTTTCTTTAACTTTCGAGTACCGATGATATCATTAATGTGAAGGAGGGAAGAAAGATGCCCAGAAGAGGTAAAATCGCAAAGCGCGAAGTTCTGGCTGATCCTATTTACAATTCCAAGCTCGTCACCCGTCTGGTCAACAGCATCATGCTGGATGGCAAGAAGGGCGTCGCTCAGAAGATCGTTTACGAAGCTTTTGAGACTGTCAAAGAGAAGACCGGCAACGATCCTCTCGAAATGTTCGAGAAGGCCATGGAAAACATCATGCCCAGCCTCGAAGTTAAGGCCCGCCGTGTCGGCGGCTCCACCTACCAGGTTCCCCTGGAGGTCAGCCCCGCCCGCCGCGAGACCCTCGGCCTGCGCTGGCTGACTCTGTACAGCCGCAGCCGTGGTGAAAAGACCATGTCCGCTCGCCTGGCCGCCGAGATCATCGACGCTACCAACAACGTTGGCGGCGCTGTCAAGAAGCGCGAAGATACCCACAAGATGGCAGAAGCCAACAAGGCTTTCGCGCATTACCGTTATTGATCTGCTTACTGAGGAGGTTTAAGCCATGGCAACGCCGAGAGACGTATCCCTGCAAATGACCCGAAATATCGGTATCATGGCCCACATCGACGCAGGCAAGACCACCACCACCGAGCGCATTCTGTACTACACCGGTATTAACCATAAGATCGGCGAAGTTCATGACGGCGCTGCTACGATGGACTGGATGGAGCAGGAACAGGAACGTGGTATTACCATCACTTCCGCTGCAACCACCTGCTACTGGAGCCACACCGAGACCCAGCACGATCCGGCTCTGTTCAAAAAGAACCGTCATCGTATCAACATCATCGACACCCCGGGCCACGTTGACTTTACTGTTGAAGTTCAGCGTTCTCTGCGTGTTCTGGACGGTTCTGTTACCGTTCTGGCCGCAAAGGGCGGCGTTGAGCCTCAGTCTGAAACCGTTTGGCGCCAGGCTGACGAGTACAAGGTTCCCCGCATGGTTTACGTCAACAAGATGGATACCATGGGTGCTGACTTCTTCCGCTGCGTACAGATGATGCATGATCGTCTGCATGCCAACGGTGTGCCTATCCAGCTGCCTGTCGGCCAGGAAGACACTTTCCGCGGCATCATCGATCTGATCGACATGAAAGCCGATATCTACTATGATGATATGGGCAATGATGTGCGCGTTGAGGAAATTCCTGAAGACCTGAAAGAACAGGCTCAGGAATATCATGACAAGCTGATCGAAGCTGTTGCTGAGACCGACGAAGAGCTGATGATGAAGTACCTGGACGGCGAAGAGCTGACCAAGGGAGAAATCAAGGCTGCTCTGCGTAAGGCTACTATTTCCAACGAGATCGTTCCTGTTGTCTGCGGCTCTTCTTACAAGAACCGTGGCGTTCAGAAACTGTTGGATGCAATCGTTGATTATATGCCTGCTCCGACCGACGTTGCGGCCATCAAGGGCACCAACCCGGAGACTGGCGAGGAAGAAGATCGCACTTCTTCCGATGATCAGCCGTTCTCTGCACTGGCATTCAAGATTATGACTGACCCGTATGTCGGTAAGCTGTGCTTCTTCCGCGTGTACTCTGGTACCGTTGAGGCTGGCACCACTGTTTACAACTCTGTTAAGGATCAGGACGAGCGTATCGGCCGTATCCTGCAGATGCATGCAAACAACCGTAAGGATATCGACATCTGCTACGCTGGCGATATCGCCGCTGCTGTTGGTCTGAAGAACACCACCACTGGTGATACCCTGTGCGATGAGAAGCATCCCATCATCCTCGAGTCCATGAACTTCCCCGAGCCGGTTATCCGCGTTGCCATCGAGCCCAAGACCAAGGCTGGCAGCGAGAAGATGGGTATTGCCCTGTCTAAGCTGGCTGAAGAGGACCCGACTTTCCGTACCTGGACCGATGAAGAAACCGGTCAGACCATCATCGCCGGCATGGGCGAGCTCCACCTGGAAATCATCGTGGACCGTCTGCTCCGCGAGTTTAAGGTCGAAGCTAACGTTGGCGCACCTCAGGTTGCCTACCGTGAAACCATCCGCAAGGATGCTAACCAGGAAACCAAGTACGCACGTCAGTCCGGTGGTAAGGGCCAGTATGGTCACGTTAAGATCAAGATTGAGCCCAACCCGGGTAAGGGTTATGAGTTTGTCAACGGTATTGTTGGCGGCGCTATCCCGAAGGAATACATCCCCGCTGTTGACAACGGTATTCAGGGCGCGATGAAGTCTGGCATTCTGGCTGGCTATCCCGTCGTGGATGTCAAGGTCACTCTGTGGGACGGCTCTTATCATGAAGTTGACTCCTCTGAAATGGCGTTCTCCATCGCCGGCTCCATGGCATTCAAGGATGCTATGAAGAAGGCTGACCCCGTCATTATGGAGCCCATCATGAAGGTTGACGTTGTTGTTCCTGACGAGTATATGGGCAACGTCATTGGCGACTTGAACAGCCGCCGCGGCGCGATCCAGAACCAGGAATCCACCGATGGCACTGCCCGTGTCACCGCTATGGTTCCTCTGTCCGAGATGTTCGGTTACGCTACTGACCTGCGTTCCAAGACCCAGGGCCGTGGCCAGTACTCCATGGAGCCGGCTGATTACCAGCAGGTTCCCAAGAGTGTTGCAGATAAGATCATGACCGAGCGCAATAAGGGCTGATTCTGCACAAATTCGCGCAAAATACTTGATTTTTCTTGAAAAATCTAGTATGATAGCCTTACAACAGGCTATTTTATCTGTTTGAATTAAAGGAGGATACTTCCAATGGCTGAAAAGGAAAAATTTGACCGCTCTTTGGAGCATGTCAACATCGGTACCATCGGTCACGTTGACCACGGCAAGACCACTCTGACTGCCGCTATCACCAAGGTTCTGGCTCTGAAGGGCGACGCCGATTTCATGGATTACTCCAGCATCGATAAGGCTCCTGAAGAGAAGGCTCGTGGTATCACGATCAACACCGCTCACGTTGAGTACCACACCGCGAAGCGTCACTATGCCCACGTTGACTGCCCGGGCCATGCTGACTACATCAAGAACATGATCACCGGTGCTGCTCAGATGGACGGCGCTATCCTGGTTGTTGCTGCAACCGATGGCCCGATGCCGCAGACCCGTGAGCACATCCTGCTGGCTCGTCAGGTTGGCGTGCCCAAGATCGTTGTGTTCCTGAACAAGTGCGATATGGTTGACGACGAAGAGCTGCTCGACCTGGTCGAAATGGAAGTTCGCGAACTGCTGGACAGCCAGGATTTCGACGGCGACAACACCCCGATCATCCGTGGTTCCGCTCTGAAGGCTCTGGAGAGCACTTCCAAGGATCCCGATGCTCCGGAATACAAGTGCATTTGGGAGCTGATGGACGCTGTTGACAGCTACATCCCGACCCCGGACCGTGCTGCTGATAAGCCGTTCCTGATGCCCGTTGAGGACGTTATGACCATCTCCGGCCGTGGCACCGTTGCTACCGGTCGTGTTGAGCGTGGTACTGCTCATGTCGGCGATCAGATGGAAATCGTTGGTCTGAAGGAAGAGAAGCTGACCACCACCATCACTGGTCTGGAAATGTTCCGCAAGAGCCTCGAGTTCGCTCAGGCTGGCGACAACATCGGCGCTCTGCTGCGTGGTATTGACCGTGACCAGATCGAGCGTGGCCAGGTTCTGGCTGTTCCCGGCTCTGTTCATCCCCACACCACTTTCGATGGCCATGTTTACGTCCTGAAGAAGGAAGAAGGCGGCCGTCATACCCCGTTCTTCAACAACTATCGTCCTCAGTTCTACTTCCGTACCACCGACGTTACCGGCATCATCACCCTGCCCGAAGGCACTGAGATGTGCATGCCCGGCGACAACGTTGATATGCACGTTGAGCTGATCACCCCGGTTGCCATGGAAGAAGGCATGCGTTTCGCTATCCGCGAAGGCGGCCACACTGTCGGTTCCGGCGTTGTTTCCAAGATCGAGAAGTAATTTTCGGCTTGTGATATAGCTTTCAAGGCTCCTGCTGTTAAGGCAGGGGCCTTTTTGTTGTGTACGACTTATGGGACGGGGAGGGGGCAAAGGCCGGGTGTGGAAGACCAAGGAAGGCATCATGAAAACATCAGGAATTGTAGATAGGGGAGAGGACACCATTCGGAACTTTGAAAAAGTGGAGCAGGAGGGGGCACTCACACCGCCCTACCTTGGGAAGGTGTATTTCAGGTCGCGGTTAAGGGGCAAGGGTTGATCTATCCCTAAGTTTTCGGAACGGTCAGGAACGCTCTCAACAGTACAACTTGTAATGGGCAATTCTCAACCTCCAATTTTCCCTTCAAGTTTCCTCCAATCTCTGCCAAATCTCTCAACAACAAGCCAAACCGAAATGGCAAAAAATGCGCGGTCACAATACCGGGTGATTGGATTAAGAGATTGCAAAGAACATTATCGGGGTAAATGTTTAATCATTTGATAAAAGCAGGAATAAACCATTCAAAAATGTTAATAAATACCGCCAAAGAGTCACCGCACCGCAGCGCAAATAATGTGCGAAAAACAGGTTTCAGTTGATTCAAGGACAAAAATTTACATAGAAACCGCTCTAATTAACTATGCAAATTCTGGCAACTGTGATATAATGTATATACCTAGATGTGTCGGAAAGGTTATCATTTGCGGGATCAAGGCATGCAGCCGGTACAACGTTTTGTCAGCCGCTGTGCCGGGGCCAAAAGCCCCAAAAGCAGGCCGCAGCCCGGCAAGGGATCGCCAGACCGAGGGGAGCACAACCAGGCGTTTTGCAATCAACACCTGCAAAGTGCCGCACATCTGCCGTACCACTTTTCACACAAAAGGGGAAAGTAGTAACACTTAAGGGAGGATAAAACTATGAAGAAAAACCTTCAGCGTTTTGGTGCATCCGTGCTGGCAGCAGCCATGGTTGCCCAGAGCGTGGCGCTTCCCGCAGCAGCCGAAACTACCAAGATTGATTCTTCGGTAGCGCAGTCTGTTGCAGCTAGCGCAGCAAGCGCGGCCAGCGCTGTGCAGTCCCTGCCCAAGTTCACCAGCACCGCAGACCTGATCAAGCAGACAGCCCAAACGCTGGCTGCCCAGGGTGAAGTGCATGAACTGGAGCAGGACGATGCCAAGCTGGAAGCGACTGCACAGAGCAAGGCGGGCATGAGCCTTGCAGCGTTGGAAAATGCATTGGCCGATGCCATGTACGCCAACGCCGCAGCCGGCAAGATCAACACCGAAGCCTATGGCCTGAACAAGGACGAGATGGCATCGGTGATGGCTGCCACCATCAAAACGTATCATCTGTCCAGCGCCGTTACCGACCTGGGCTATGAGACGAACGCCGCAGGCGTTGTGACCGCCGTTACCTTTACCGGCAGCTCCGGCATGACCTCTGCGATGGAGTCCATGACCAACAGCGATGATGAAGTGATTGCGCAGCAGGCTGACAGCTACGCACAGGCTTACGTTGCTGAAAACTCCGATACCTTTGCGGCCAGCGCCGCTGCAGACGGCCATACCTATGGCGAGCCGAAATGGTACTGGAATGACACCAACCCGGAGGATGGCCACACCCATACCTGGAAGGAAACCCCCGATGGTTACTGGACCAAGACCGATGACGGCTGGGCTTACACCGCTGTGTATACCTGTGAAAAGGACGATGCCTACCAGAAGGTAGAAGGCACCGTAACCAAGGATACTACTGAGGCAAAGCCCGGCGTTGCCGGCAAGACCGTTTACTCTGCCAGCGTGCCCGCTGACAAGAGCCCGCTTAAGAAGGAATACAAGGAACCCTCCACCCGCACCGACGACATTGCCGCCCTGCCCTGCCAGAGCCATGTTGTGTCCAAGGATGCAGATGGCAACTTTGTTGCTACCTTCAACTGGGAAATGAAGAAGGTCGAGGGCGAGCTGGCCGCTGACTACAGCAACGCCCAGCTGTTCTATGACAGCGAAACCGGCAAAATTTCTGCCGGCGCTCCCGTTACCATTGACTGGGAATGCACCAGCGTCACCTTCAAGTGCGCTGTCTGCGGCGAAGAAATCAAAACCCAGCCGGTAATGACCATGCCGGTCAGCGTTGTGGTAGACCAGAATGACAATTCCGTCTACATCAACGTGGGCGGCACCCCGACCCTGGATACCACCTCCGGCGGCACCGGCGTTACCCTGGTGTCCGCAATGAAGGACGGCAACTGGTACGATATGCAGAACAACCCGGTTGACGCAAGCAAGGTGAACTTCACCTATCAGAGCGGCGACAACAAGGGCAAGAACAGCCTGCTGCTGTACGACAGCCAGAAGACTGCCGTGTATGTGGACGACCAGGGCAACCAGGTCACCAATACTTACGATGTCTCGACTGCGCAGATGAACTACTACTACTTCCAGCTGTCGCAGTTCAACCAGGACGAAGCAGAGTACTTCGGCGTGGTTGCCCCGTTCTGGACCTCCAAGGGCGTTCAGAAGCAGGGCGAGGATGGCAGCATCACCGGCACCATGGGCGCAATCAAGATATTGTGCAGCATTGATCCGAACGATGATGTCCCGCCGACCACCATGGCATTCATGCTGAACATGCTGCCGCAGGCGTTCATGTCTTACGTCATGAACTATGGCGAAGCTCTGAAAGCCATCCGTGATGCAGGCTTGGCACAGGTTGCCAAGCTGGGTGACAGCGCTGACTATGTCACCAAGCTGCTGATCCTGCACGACTGGATCTCCCAGGTTGCAGAATTCGATATGGGCTCCATGGGCGATATCACCGGCGGCGGCAACAACGACCCCATCCAGACGACTGCTTTCGGTGCCCTGCTGGGCGGCGAGATCGGCGCTAAGGGCGTTGAGTATGGCTGCATCTGCCTGGGCTATGCATCTGCATTTAACTACATGGTCCAGAATTTGCCTGACAACAAGAGCATCTATAAAAATGATGACGGCAGCTGGAAGACCCCCGATGAAGTAGGCGATAACGCTGTTGTTGACTTTGCCCAGATCCTGTATTACTGCGATACTTCTGATACCAGTATTGCCGGTAATGCGTTCGGCGGCGGCATGTTCAACAACGTCCACTACTTCAACGCAGTCAAGGTCAACAAGCTGCAGGGCGACAGCAACTCTGCTACGATGACCACCGGCGACCCCAACAAGAACTGGTACTATGTTGACGTCTGCTATGACGATGTGAACACCGAGTGCATGGCCCAGACCCGCGTTGAGAACGCAGGCGACATGCGCCATGTCAACTTCCTGGTTTCTCCCTCCGGTCTGGAAGGCCGTTACAGCAAGTACTATGATTACATTGACTCGCTGTACGATGGCTACACCTACACCAAGAACAAGAATCCCGATGTGGATGATGCCGGCAATGTTGTGCTGAACAACGGCAAGCCGCATTACTCTTACACCAAGGCGGAGAACAAGAACGAGACCCGTTACACCGATACCTGCTACGAGGATACTTGGTTCACCTCTATCTGCAGCCCCATCTACTTCGACAATAATTACTTCTATTACGTTGATACCACGACCAACCAGAACCTGTATAACAACATGCGCCGCCAGCAGTCCGAGAACGGCAACAACGGCAACTCTGGTTCCGGCAGCTCTGGTAACAACTCCCAGATGCAGCAGTTCATGAAGAAGATGCAGAACCAGGGCCCCGATACTCTGGAAGCACGTCCGCGTAATGCGAACTACTATATCCGCAAAGAGGATTCCAGCAGCAGACCCGGCGGCTTCAGCATGAGCAGCTTTACCAAGACGGATGACCCGTTTGATATCATCCTGATGTACTACAACGATCTGAAGGAAACCAGCAGCAACTTCAATGATGACGACAGCAATGCCAAGGTTCTGGCCGAAGCTGGCACCATCTATAAGATCGATACCAGTGCAAAAGATAAGCATACCAAGGTTGAAAACAACCTGAACACCGAGTGCCTGGCAGACGCTGCTGCAAAGCGGATCTACCCCGCACTGGTACACTCTACCGCACTGTATGATGGCAAGCTGTACTTCAACGTCAACAACGCCATCTACCGTATGGACCCGACCACCGGCGCAGTGGAAGAAGTGAAGGAATACAACACTGTCTATGGCGGCATTAAGCTGACCAAGGATAAGGACGGCAACAAGGTTCCCGATACCCACTTTCCCGGCATGAGCATGGTTATCATGGATAGCAAACAGAATACCGACAGTGTGCAGTATCTGGACACCTTCATGAACCATCCTCTGGCTGGCCTGACCCTGCGTGACAGCTACAGCTTTGCTACCACCACCCAGCAGGGCCAGACTGTGATCACCGGCATCAATACCACCAAAGATCAGCTGGTCGTTTCTGTCGGCACCAACCTGTCCAACACCTATAAGGAACTGGTGGACGGCAAGGCAGAAGTCAAGACCGATGCCGCCGGCACTTCTTATGCAAACCGTAAGAGCTACAAGACCGAGTCCTGGAACTACAACCCGAGTTACAACCAGAACATGGGCAGCTCTGACGAGAAGAACAAGAACGAAGAGTTCATGTGGTGCGCGAACCTGGTTGAAACCATGCCGATGTCCGACATGGTCAGCGACCTGAAGAGCGGCGCAACCACCAATGTTTCCGTTGAAGCATGGTGCGATACCCCCGCTTACACCCAGGACCGCACCACCAAGTACGGCCTGACCAAGGGTGAAAAGAAGTACGCTGACGGCGCACTGCCCAAGGGCCATACCTGGGCTCTGGACGAGCTGGAAACCAAGTCCGTTGGCAACAATGTGTACCTGTGCTCTGATTGCCATACTGCAACCGAGAGCGTACCTCACACTGTAACCCTGCCGGAAGCAGTTCAAGGCGTTACCCTGACCCTGGGCACCACCAGCAACACCTACATCAAGGACGATACCGTTACCCTGACCGTAGAAAAGGAAGGCACCGATATCGTTACCGTTACCGCAAAGAACGGCGATACCGATGTTGCTCTGACTGAAGTTCAGGAAGCAGCGCAGGACGAAGCCGCAGCCCAGGCTACCACCGAAAAGGCTAAGACGGTTTACACCTTCACCATGCCGGACGGCGATGTGGCCATCAGCGTTACCAAAGCTGCTAAGACCTATGCGGTCAAGGTGGCTGATGCTAACAAGGATACGTTGAAGATCACCAGCCCCGAAGCTGACCTGAATAAGGTTGCTGAGGGCACCAGCGTTACCGTTGTGGCTACCCCGAAGGATGGCTATACCCTGACGGCTGACGGTGTGGTGGTTACTTACGGCGACAATCAGACCCTGAAAGCAACTCCTGACACAGAAAAGGCCAACACTTACACCTTTGCAATGCCCGCTGGCGATGCAACTGTCAGCGCAGCGTTTGAAGAGGTTAAGAAGTATAACGTTACTGTGGCGGGTACTGTTGAAAACGGCACTGTGGGCGTAGAGCCGAAAACCGCAGCTGCGAAGGATGTTGTTACTGTTACCGTTACCCCGAATACCAACTTTAAGTACACGGACGGCAGCCTGAAAGCTACTTATACGGATGGCGGAACGAAGAAAGAAATTAACGACTTTAAGGCAGTAGACGGTAAGGAAAACACCTACACCTTCACGATGCCTGCCGCTGATGTTACCGTTAGCGCTGCGTTTGAGAAAATTGCGACCGAGACTTACACAGTAACTGTTACCAAGGACGGCGACGGCAAAGTTACGGTCAATGAACAGGAAACTGAAAAGCTTGAGGGTCTAAAGTCTGGTGATACTGTTACACTGAAGATCAACCCGATAGATACAGATACTTTGCTGACTGAGCTGGCAGGTGTAACGGTTACATCTGGCAAAGTTGATGTCTCCACCACAAAGGTAGATGAAAATACCTATACTTTCAAAATGCCGGACGGCGATGTAAATGTCAGCGTAAAGTTTACGACCGTTGAGTATGGCATTGAAGTTAAGATGCTGGGCGAAGGCGAAGGCACTATCACATTTACTGATGGTAAGACCCGCTTCGCGGCAGGTACAAGTGTTACAGCTACCATCACGCCGAATGGTACCACCTACGAATTGACCAAGGTGATGTATGATGATGGCAGTGAGAACAAAGATGTTACGAGTGAGTTGAAGAACGGTTGCGAGTATACCTTCACTATGCCTGCAAACCATGTGAAGATTGAAGCAACCTTTGGAGAGGCACCGTCTACTGAACCCGAAACGCGCACCGCTCACGGCGCTGCTGAAAAGACCACCATTACCGCAATGGCTGTCTTTACCTGCACCGATAAGAACTGCGCAAGCGCTCAGTTCGTGGATGCAACGGTAAAGCAGACCAGCGGCGTTACCACCGCTGCTGTCAACTTCAACGGCAAGGACTACACCGCCAAGTACGGCGAGAAGAACGGCTGGGTTGAAGAAAACGGTAAGAAGTACTGGTACGAAAACGGCGTGAAGCAGGGTACTGAGGGCCGCGGCAAAGAGATCTATGATCCCGATTCCGATGCCTGGTACTGGCTGGATGCTGTCCAGGGCGGCGCAATGACCGTCAACAAGGACGTTTACCAGGAATCCGCCGCCGGCCAGTGGGCTGATAGGCCCGATGGCACCGGCAAGTGGGTCCGTTACGATGAGAACGGCCACATGATCAAGGGCTGGCAGACGACCGAGAAGGGCACTTACTACTTTGACCCGACCTTTGGCACCATGGCCAAGGGTGTTACCGAAATTGACGGCGTACCGTGCGCCTTCGATCAGAACACCGGCATTGGCCTTGATAAACAGTGGGTAACCATCAATGGCGCCGATTACTGGTACGAAAAGGGCGTTCGCCAGGGTCTGGAAGGCCGCGGCAAGGAAATCTATGACCCGGCTTCCGATGCTTGGTACTGGCTGGACTCTGTTGATCAGGGCAAGAAAGCCACCAGCAAGGATGTCTATCAGGAATCCGAAGCTGGCCAGTGGGCTGACCGCGCCGATGGCACCGGCAAGTGGGTCCGTTACGATGCACAGGGCCACATGATCAAGGGCTGGAGCGCTGACAAGCGTTACTACTTCGACCCGATTTATGGCACCATGGCTAAGGGCGATGCAGTCATCGATGGCCGCACTTATCATTTCGATAAGAACACCGGCATTCGGCAGTAATCCCACAGCCGGAACAATGAGCTGTAACCCAGCCCATTAACCCCTAAATAGAAATGCCGCAGCAGATGTAACAGTCTGCTGCGGCATTTTTGTATTTGTGGGCATAGGTTCGGTGAAATATTTGCCAGGCCAGTAGGGCGGGGTGACCCCATGATTGTGGTGGCTCCCCTGGAGGGGAGCTGGACGCGAAGCGGCCTGAGGGGTGGTTCCTTGCCGCAAACCTAAGGCAATACCGCACAATTCCCGCCTGACGGCTTAAGCACCGCTCCGGCGGCTGCGGCACGGCATCTGCGTTGCCAAAATGCTCGATAAGACATCCAGTATTATCTGCGCTTTTGGCTTGGCATCTGCCGCACCTCGCTCGCCGTATCGGCACTTAGAATTATGCGGTATTGCCCTAAAGCAATCGAATCCAACGCCTTGGAACAGTCACTGCGCCCGCAGGCACCTTGCCCTGCCACAAATCCCATCACGACCAATCGGACAAGGCCTCGGAACGGTCAAGACCGTTCCCTACAGAACAAATTATAATGGGCAGCACACCCTTAAACAATCAGTAGGGCGGGGGACCCCACCCAATAGTACACGATTAAAAAATCGCAATTTACCTTACCCGCATAATAAAGGCAACACACAAAAACATGGCGAGCACATCAGGCCGGTGCAAGGGCAAAACCTACTAAAAAGCTGCGGCTAAATTTGGCAAATATGGCGCGCGAAGTATAATTTTTGGAGGATATCACAAGCAGAACGAACAAACTTTGTCAGTTCAAACAACAAAAAAACAACAAACTGGCATGAATGCCAAAGAATGCGGCCGCGAATTGTGAAAGATTTTAATATATTTTCTTCGTTTTCTCCTTACCTGTTATCATTTGAATTTGCAATCGAAATATGGAACTTGTATAATAGAATAAAAGAAAAGTGCAAACTAAATGGGCGAAGAGGATTTGGTGCAATGGATGATAAAAATAGATTCAGCATTCTGCTGGAGCATTTGCTAGAAGTTGCGGAGGTCAAGAACTATACCCTGGCCAAGCGCCTGCAATACGATGTTTCCTATATCAGCAAATGGGTCAGCGGCCGCATGCTGCCTGCCAAAAAGACTGAAAAGCGCGTGATGGAGGGCATCAGTGCCTGCGTGGTGGATGAAGCCACCGATGATGGCCGTAACCTGCTGCTGCGGGAATACAGCGTTAGCATCCCCAGTGACCTGAAAGCCGCCATTTATGATAACCTGATTGCTGAATATGATTATTTGCAAGAGGAGCTGGACAGCGGCGAGGCGCGCATTGGCCCCTATACAGACTTTTGGGCCGAGCTGAACATGCTGCAATACCTGACCAAAATGGCGCACCCCGTGCTGCGCCGCGTCAGCCAGCTGGACATTGTGGCTGTGATGGACCTGATGGAAATGGCGCGCGAATACCGCCTGAAAGTTGCCAACCTGCAAAACGGCCAGCTGGTGGACCAGCGCAGCTATGATAACGTCTATTTCAAGCTGATGATCGATATCAGCCGCGAAAAATGGGACCCCATCTATGATGCCGCGCTCATTATTAACGTGTTGACCAACTTCAGCCATATTCATTTCAAGCTGTTTGGCAGCACCGCGGCTGCCGGGCGCGCGGTGTTTGTGGTCAAGGGCGATTTTGCCATTACCGGCCTGCTGGTCAGCCACAGCCGCTGCGCCGCCGTTACCGTCACCGAGGACCCGCAGAACTGCGAAAGCCTGTATGATAACTTCTCCAAGCTCTGCGTGCGGGATGACCAGCTTTTCCGCGATACCAGCATGCGCCAGCTGATCAGCCAGTACGACTATATGCACACGCTGCTGGCCTCCAATCTGCGGTGGATGTTCGGCCACCTGAATGAGCTTCTGCTGCCGGATGACTTGTTTGAAGAGATCCTGACCGCCCACGAGGCCGAGCTGAAAGATTTTTTGGGTGCTACCCCTGCGGAGCTGCGTAGCGTACACAACCTTGCCAAAGGCGTGGTGGAGGAAACAAACATCCGCATCCTGATTTATGAAGCTGCATTTTCCTCCATGGCGGTTTCCGGCGAGCTGGACTTTTTCAGTTACAAGGTCAATCTTACCCCGGATCAGCGCAGCCGGTGCATCAGCTATGTGCTGCAGCTTTGCAAGCAGCGTGAAAAACTTGAATTCCGCTTGATCAGCGGCCGCATTGTGAACGATTTCCAATATGTGGCGGACCCCAATATGTTTCTTTCTGGCGCTGCATCGTATCTTCGGCTGGATAACAACTGCCCCATCAACCGGATTGCAATGGTCAACAACAGTGTGATGGAAGACCGCCTGAGTGAATATTTTGATCAGGTCTGGAATTTGGATGACCAGAACGTGACAAAAGAGCGCAACGCCATTGCGGAGCACATCCATCATGTCCTGCAGGGAATCCATCTGATTACCCGCGCCAAAAGTGATGAAATGGAAGAACTGCAAGAGAGCTGGATGAACAAATTCTAAAAATACAACATACATACGCATAAACATAAAGCCCTGGCTGCTGCGGTAGCTGGGGCTTTTGTTGCGCCGAGGAAAATGAAATTGCAAGAAAACTCCATGCTAAAGCGTGAAAATCCATGTGAAAAAAGTGAATCATGCGGAATCAATTTCTGGAAATTTGTGCCATGGGATTCTCGTGCTTTCCGTAAACAGGAATGGTATACTATGTTCAGCACCGAAGATAATTGTAGCATTATGGTTCGGCGACGCTGTGCAACGATGTGCACAGCAGGGGAAAGCGCCATAAAGGTTTGGCGTGATTTGATTTGGATAATTTAATTCCCTGCAACTATAAGGGAAAGACATTTGGAGGAAATTGCAATGAATGAAAACGCGATGTTGACTGGCAAGCCCAGCATTGACCGCCCCTGGATGAAGTTCTATCCGGATGTTCTGCGCGGTATCCAGGTTCCGGCCTGCACCGTGGAGCAGTACCTCTCCGTGCGCGCTGCAGACCCTAACGTGGTTGCCATGCACTACTATGGCGTGGATATCACCTGGGGTACCGTGTTCCGTAAGGTGGACGCCACCGCCCGCGCTCTGCAGGTGCTTGGCATCAAGCAGGGGGACCAGATCCCCGTGTTCCTGCGTTCTGTGCCGGAATTCATTTATCTGCTGCTGGCAGCCGAGCGCATCGGCGCTTCGCTGCTGTGCCGTGACAACACCCTGGAAGAAAACATTGAAGCTGTTCAGAAAGCCAATGCCAAGGTGATTTTTGTTCACGACTTCTTCTCCAAGGCCGAAATCGAAGCCTACCGTGAGCAGACCAACGTAAATACCTATGTTATCGTTCCCGCTCTGGAAAGCGGCGACCGCGCCGCTATGCCGGTTTACCTGCAGCATTCCCTGGATGCCCTGTATCCGGATGTTCCCGCCCGTGGCTCTGATACCATGATGTGGGCTGATTTCTGTAACATGGGCCAGCGTTTTCGCGGCTTTGTGCCCGCTCCTGTCAACATTGACCGCCCGCTGCTGCGCGCCTACACCAGCGGTTCCACCGGCCCTTCCAAGCAGGTCATCCATTCTGCACACAGCATCATCGGCGTGCTGGCCCAGATGAACTTTTATGGCGCTTCGGATAAATTCCGCCCCACCTGGCTGCTGACCATCCTGCCCCCGGCTCTGATCGCTGTTGTGGTTTCCATGATGCTGCTGCCCCTGGCCGGTGGTATGCTGCTCATTCTGGATCCGTTTGTGGATGTGTACGATGTTGACCTGGAAATGATGCGCTACCGCCCCAACAACTGGCCCCTGATCCCCATGTTTGTGGAGGTTATCCGCCGCAGCAAGCGTCTTCCGGCTGACTATGATATGTCCCACATGCTGGCTATCGGCGCCGGCTGCGAGGCATTCAACAACAAGCAGCTGCGCAATGTTGAGGAGTTCCTCAAGCAGCATAACTGCAACCTGCGCTTTACTGCCGGCTACGGCAGCAGCGAGGCCGGCTCCAACGCCACTCTGCCCATGGCTCCGTTCCCGGTGCGTGACGGCAACGTTGGTGTGCCGATGATCCACAGCGTCATCAGCATCTTCAAGCCCGGCACCCAGGAAGAGCTGACCTACAATACCCCCGGTGAGATCTGCATGACGGGCCCCGGCGTGATGCTGGGCTATGACCGCCCCGAAGCAACCGCCAAGGCACTGCAGGTCCACGCAGACGGCAAGACCTGGCTGCACACCGGCGATATCGGCTATATGTCCGAGGACGGTGTGCTCTACACGATGACCCGCGGCGCATCCCCGCGCTTTGGCGGCGGCGACCTGATGGTGCAGCCGCTGGAGAACATCGTGGCCGATGCCGACATCAAAGGCATCAAGGACGAGTTCTTTGTTATCGTGCCGGATGATGAGCACGAGGGCTGCTTCCTGCCGTACCTGTACGTCCAGCTCAAAGATGGCTACACCTTGGACGATGTGCGCGATAAGATCAATGCCTGCCTGCCGGAACGTTACATGCGTCCGGTGGAGATTTTCACCGTACCGGAACGCCCGTTCTTCCACTTCAAGACCAACCGTATTGGCCTGAGCAAAGAAATCATCGCCAAGCGCAACCAGCAGAAAGAGAAAGCCAAGCGCAACAGCTTTGCCGATGGCTGCATTGCCTGATGACTTTGGCGTGATAAAATCATGATAATGTAACGGCATGTGCCCACCTTATGATAGAGATAAGGGGGCACATGCCTTTTGTTTTGGGGTGGGGGAGCGGATGAAGATGAACGGTACGCGCGGTTGGGGGATAGGGGAGAAGGGCAATCGGATTCCGGTGCGGGGGAGATACTTGTGAAGTTGTAAAGGCAACACCGCATAATTCTAAGTGCCGATACGGCGAGCGAGGTGCGGCAGCTGC
>OLOU01001404.1_pt1 | contig 16711 bp, 10 predicted proteins | sample 1672101 | NCBI WGS metagenome assembly OLOU01 (sample SAMEA3136645, study PRJEB25190) | human gut metagenome | biome: human gut; feature: human-associated habitat; material: faeces | place: Austria | collected 2013
GGGTATATGAAATGGAAGACTATTTAAGAACACATCTTTGGGAAAATATTTTGGGAAAAGAACACAGAGAGCTACAACGATAAGAAGTATTGTGTAAAAACTAGCTTGATTGTATAAGTAATAACAACCAGGCCGAAAAGAAAAATCCCTGCTAGAGCAGCAGGGAAGAAATGCAAAATACATTCGTATAAAAAGAAGGGAAAGTTGGAAGATATCATTGGGTAATGACTGAGTGAAAAGTTAAGGTGCTAATCATACTAAAAACAATTAGCAATTTGTTAGTAACCGATAATGTTTTTAATTGATTGTGTTGGTTTGAGTTTTTCGCAAACCGTGCAAAATCAAGGGAAAACATCATCGAACAATATTGAAAAGTATGCAGGTCTCCCTTTTAAGGAGGGTGTCCGGCGTTCGAGCCGCCGATGGGTCACCAAGAGAAAACCCTGAAACCTCAAGGCTTAATAGTGATAAGGTACTATTTAGCTTTGCGAGGGGCAGAGAACGGTGTGACCTCAATGGTCACGCCGTTTTTCTGCGTCCAGGGGTAGATTTCGCAACAACAGGCTCGGATATCACAGGAATCTCTACATCATCCACGAAGTTGAAATAGATTTTTACCTTCTGTACCCGCTTGCCGCTGGACTTGTCCGGTGCAAACACCTCAATCTTCTTGATATACTCATTGACTATCGTAGGTGTCAATTTCTGCACATCCACATACTTCTGTGTCAGGGCTACAAAGGCATCCACATCTGCACTCATGGTTTCCTGCGTTTCCAGCCATTCTTCCGTCACTTCGATTTCGAGTTTTAACCGCTCCTGCACCCTGTCCCACTGAGCCTGTGATACAATAGCATCCTGCGTATCCGGCAGGATGAACATATCCTCCGGGGAATTGGGAATCCGCTGTTTCAGCTTATAGGATTTGGAATAGATCTTGAAATTACAGGTACAGCCTGTGTATTCCATCCGTTCCAGAATACCAGCAACGGATTGTCCAGCCCAATGATACGGTCTTTCCGGCATCGGTTTTCCTTTGCGCTGGGCATACAGGGCTTTTGTCGTCAGGACTTTTTGATCTTCCAAAATTCTGGCTATGGCATCCGGTCCTTTTCCTGAAACAGTCAGGTCAAAGATATATTTGACGATAGGAGCTGCATCTTCGTCCAAAATCCAATGATCTTTGTCCGCAGGGTCACAACGGTAGCCGTAGGGCGGCTTGCCCATGTGCTTGCCGCTGATTCCTCTTTGGTGGAGACTAACACGGACTTTCTTGCTGGTATCACGGGGATACCATTCATTGAACAGATTTCGGATTGCAGCCATACCCTCGCTGTCGCCCCGTTCACTGTCCACCCCGTCATTGACGGCGATAAATCGCACATCATAGCTGGGGAAGATAATGTCTGTGTACTGTCCAACAGTCAGGTAATCACGCCCGAAGCGGCTCAGGTCTTTGACCAGCCAGCAGCCGACAAGTCCCTGCTTTACAGGGTCGAAGCCCTCCTGTACGCCGGGACGATTGAAGTTCGTCCCGGTATAGCCGTCATCCACCAGAATTTTCAGGTTGGTGTACCCATGTTCTTTTGCGTATCTGGTTAAAAACTCTCTCTGAAAACTTGTAAAAATGCAAGTCCGGGACGGCAGTGTTCACACAAAATTGGTTGATATTGTTCCGTAAATAGAATATAATTGAAGCTACTATGAATCAGGAGGGACGATACAGAAATGAAATACCTGTCTACATTTGAAGTTGCCGAGAAATGGGGGATCTCTCCCCGGAGAGTTGGTATCCTCTGCAACAATGACCGCATACCGGGCGCACAGCGGGCAGGAAGCCGCTGGATCATCCCGGCAGACGCTGAGAAACCGACCGATGCCCGCATCAAAAGCGGAAAATATATCAAGCAGAAAGCTGACAGACAGAAGGAAGCATAATGGCAGATACTTATTTACCTGCCGATGTCCGAAAAAGAATCATTGATGTAATGAGAGAACGTAAGTTGACACAGCGAGAGCTGGCACTTCGGATTGACGTGAACGAAAGTACAATCAGCCGCTTCCTCAGCGGAAAGACTGAGAAGCTGAGCGAAGAAAGCGTTATCCGTATCGCCAGAGTGTTCAATGTCTCCACGGATTTTATCTTGGGTACTACCGTAATCCCGGACAAAAAGAACTACGATATTTCAGAACTAGGGTTATCTGTTGAAGCTGCAAAGAACCTTTATACCGGAAAAGTCAACAATGATGTTGTCAACCGTCTATTAGAAAATCCCCGTTTCGCCACGGTTACTTATATGATTGCACAGCATTTGGATGATACCCTTGCAGGTGGATATGCCGCACAAAACCAGATGTTTGCTACCGTTGGCTCTCTGCTGCTGGGACAGAATCAAACTCCCGAAGCAGTACAGGCCGCAAGAACCGCCAATGCTATGAAAGTTCCCACTTATCAGGCAGACCAGACCACGATTCAAAACACTTTTATGACAGTGGTTAAGGAAATCAAAAAGGAAGCAGGCAGCGATTTAGCCGCAGCAAGGGCAATATAGCTGATTCCAGAGTGCAGAATCCGGAGCAGATTTACATTGCAAAGGAAACCCACGAAGAAATCCATACGGCTCTGCAAATGATTGAGGCACGAGAGAAAGCCTACCTCTGGTATCGCTTTGGCTTTGCAGATGATATACTCCATCCCCTGAATGAAACTGCGGACCACTTCCACCTGTCAGAGAGCAGAGCGAAGTCCACGGAAAAGCTGGCTTTGGATAACTTCTGGCTGGAGCTGCCGTGGTGGTATTGATTGAGTATAAATGAGATATTTTACAACACGAGGTTATTTTGATGAAATATAAAATTGCAATCTGCGACGATTCGGATGCAGACAGAGAATATGTTTTGAATATGGTGAACCGTTGGGCAGCGGGAGCTGGTCAGGTGGTACATACTGATACTTTCACGTCTGCTGAAAACTTCCTATTCCACTATGCTGAGGAAAGTGACTACGATATTCTGCTCCTGGATATTGAAATGGGTGATATGGACGGTGTGACGATGGCGAAGCAGCTTCGCAAGAACAACGATATTGTTCAGATCGTGTTCATCACGGGCTACTCCGACTATATCTCGGAGGGCTACGAGGTAGCTGCACTCCACTATCTGATGAAGCCTGTCAAGGAAGAAAAACTCTGTTCTGTCCTTGACCGTGCTGCTGAGAAACTGCAAAAAAATGAAACGGTATTGAATTTTGAGATCGGCGGAGAAATGCTGCGTTTGCCGATTTATCAAATTCGGTACGCTGATGTGTTTGGAAACTATGTTACAATACACGCCTTGTCTGATACGACGGTAAAAATGACCCTCGGAGAACTAGAAAAGCAGCTCGATGAACGTTTCTACCGTGTCGGGCGTTCTGCGATCATCAATCTGACGCAGATCAGCCGTGTAACCAAATCAGAAATTAAGCTCGTTGACGGAACTGCCATTCCTTTGCCCAGAGGAGCTTATGACGGTATCAATCGAGCGATTATTAACATGAGGTGAAGCAGATGGGATTATTTTCAAAGCGCATAGAAAAACAAATTGAATCCTATCAGCACGAGCTGATTGAAACGCATTATCGTGAAGTTGATAATATGTATCGACAGATTCGTGGTTGGCGGCACGATTACCGCAATCACATTCAGACGATGAAAGCCTACGCCGCCACAGAAAATTGGGAAGCTATCAAGAACTATCTTGACCTGCTGGACGAAGATTTGACTACCGTGGATACGGTTATCAAGACAGGTAATCCCATGACGGATGCGATTCTGAACTCAAAAATCTCTTTGGCAAAGTCCAAGGGTATTGCGGTGGTTGCGGATGCCCATATTCCCGTCAAGCTGAAATCCTCTGAGATTGATTTGTGCTGCATCATCGGCAATCTTTTTGACAATGCCATCGAAGCAAGTGTGAAGCTGCCGGAGGAACAACGGCTCATTCGTGTCTATATGGATATGAAGAGCACCCAACTCTATATTTCCTTCACCAACTTCACCGCAGATAAGAAGTTGAAAAAGGAAGGTAGACTTTTCCGCAGCACCAAGGGAGAAGGTCACGGCTTTGGCTTGGTGCGTATTGATGCCATTGTGGAACGGCTCGATGGCTATATCAGCCGCAATAGCGAGGACGGAGCGTTTACAACGGAAATACTGCTTCCGCAGGTATAAAATTGCAATTCATCACCTGGAAATGACGATTCGTCCCCAAAATCATCTGGGGACGAATTTTTGTGTTATCCTATGCTCAGAAAGGATGATGGTTTTATGGTTAAGGAAAAAATTCAAAAGGCCAAAAAGCCAAAATACAACACCCTCCAAAATGTAGGCTGGATGGTGAAAATAGCTTGGAAAAACGGCAAGCGTGTTCTATTATTTTGCGTCCTTACCGCTATTTTGGAAGTGCTGTTCAATTTAGTTCAGTTATACATTGCTCCGGAGGTGCTGGCACGAGTTGAGCAGAAAACTCCTTTGTGGGAACTCCTAACGACTATCGGAGTATTTACGGCGGCGCTTTTTATCGTGCACGGATTTAAAGAATATATAAGACAAAACACACTATTTCCACGAGTTGATGTGCGTTCTGCCGTCATTGCTAAAATTGCATGGAAGTGTAATGTTACTTCGTATCCAAATACATTGGATGCAAATTTCGTTAAGCTGCGTGAAAAGGCACATATGACGTGTGAGGGAAATAGTCAAGCCACCGAACACATCTGGCAGACAATCACTATGCTGCTCAAAAATGTTGGCGGGTTGATCGTTTATCTGACAATTCTTTCCCGTATAGATTTCTTGCTTCTTCTTGTTGTGATTGCTACTTGCGTTGCGGGATTCTTCGTTTCCAGATACACTAATAACTGGCGCTATGCCCATAGAGATGAAGAAGAAAACTATTTTCAAAAGAAATATTATCTGCGTACTAAGTCCGAATCTGTGGAGCTGGCGAAGGACATCCGAATCTTTGGCTTACAGAATTGGCTGAATGAGCTTCTGGATCAGATTCATAATCTTTACCTAGACTTTACTCTGCGCTGTGAGCGTGTCGAAGTTCTTGCTGATATTACAGAATCGGTACTCACGATGGCTCGTAACGGTATTGCTTATGTGTATCTCATCAACATGGCGCTGAATGAAGGGTTGAGCGTATCGGAATTTCTTCTGTATTTTACGGCTGTTACCACGTTCACCACTTGGGTTATGGGTATTATGCAGGAAATGAGCACCCTCCACAAGGAGAGTCTTGATATTTCCTGTGTTCGTGAATTTTTGGAATATCCTGAGCCGTTCAAATTTGAGGAAGGCAAAGAAATTCCTGCTGCGGATGGATACGAGTTGAAACTGGAAAATGTGTCTTACCGTTATCCCGGCGCAGACAAGGATACCATTCACGGATTAACTTTGACGGTACATCCCGGTGAAAGGTTGGCAATCGTTGGTCTGAACGGTGCAGGTAAGACTACCTTGGTCAAGCTTCTGTGCGGATTGTTAGACCCGACAGAAGGTCTTGTTCTGTTAAACGGAAAGGACGTTCGTGGCTTCAACCGCAGAAGCTACTATGATCTGTTTAGTGCGGTGTTCCAGGAGTTCTCCGTATTGGATGTCACGGTAGCCGAAGAAATTGCTCAAACCACAGAAGGTATCGATTATGACAAAATTGCGGATTGTGTGGAAAAGGCGGGCTTAACAACTACAATCGAGAAGCTGCCAAAAGGTATGCAGACTCATGTGGGACGTGAGGTGTACCTGGATGGCGTCTTGTTCTCCGGCGGTCAGACGCAGCGATTGATGTTGGCAAGAGCGCTCTACAAGGATGGACCGATTCTGCTTTTGGATGAACCTACAGCGGCGCTTGATCCCATAGCGGAAAACGATATTTATATGAAATACAGCGAGATGACGCAGGGAAAAACATCTATGTTCATTTCACACCGTTTGGCATCTACCCGCTTTTGTGACCGAATTATCTTTGTTGCGGACGGTGGCGTAAAAGAAGAAGGCACACACGAGAGTTTGCTTGCTTTGGGCGGCGAATATGCAAATCTATTTGAAGTACAGAGCCGCTATTACCAGGAAGGAAAGGAGTTCTGAATATGAAAGAAAAAGTAACAATACGCCATGCAGTTTCTTCTCATTTGCGTGGCATCAAGGAACTCCACAAGGTATCTCCTAAGTTCTTTCCACTTTTGACATTGCATTGCTTCTTCAGCGCTATTTTCCCTTATATCTCGGTTTTCTTTTCAGCACAGATATTGACAGAACTCGCAACCCTGCGCAGAGCAGACATCCTATGGAAATGGGTAATTGCAGGGGTCTTATGTGTTGGCGTTGTATCTATCTTGAAAGCCTTTCTGCAACGTCGTTATAACACTCTGCTTAATGATCTGTGGGGAAGAAAAGAAATTTTGTTTATTCACAAAATGTTTTCTCTCGACTTTTCAGAACTTGATAAACAGGAGAACCATGATCTTCGAGCACAGATCCAGCAAAACGAAAATTGGGCCGATTGGGGATTGATGATGGTTCAAGAAGTATATGAAAGTTTTATGATAAGTGTGATTGGTATTTTCAGCGGAATTGCATTGACAATCACCTTGTTTTCCTCACCTGTGCCGAATGATTCCGGTTGGCTTGCAACATTAAATAATCCTTTGTTTATACTTTTCTTTGCGGTTATTATGATTGGTGTCAGTATCCTTGCCGGTAAACTCAGCGCAATTGCAACAAAGTGTTGGAGCAACTACGCTGAAGAAGCTACCTTTGGAAATCGTTTGTTTAGGCATTTCGGATTCATTGGAATGGATAAGGAACGTAGCGTAGACATCCGAATGAACAATCAGCAAAACCTTGTTCGTGCATATTGGAGTACCAATTCTACTTTTGGTGTGAATGGTCCTATCGGCAGACAAGCACAAGGAAAAATGGGGATATATGCCAGCTTGGGTGTGTGTATTACTACTCTCATCACCGGCTCTATCTATGTGTTTACTTGTCTAAAAGCTTGGGGCGGTGCATTTGATGTCGGAAGCATTACGCAGTATGTGGGCGCAGCTACCGCAATGGTTGCCAATGTGTTTTCTTTAACAGGTTTGCTTGGAACATTGGAGACAAACACCGGTTACTTGGATAAGACCTTTGAGTTTCTTGACATTCCGAACGCTATGTACCAAGGTAGCCTCACTACCGAAAAAAGATCTGATCGTAGATACGAAGTGGAATTTAAAGATGTGTCCTTCAAGTATCCCGGCAGCGATATTTGGGCGCTTCGCCACGTGAATATGAAGTTCAAGGTTGGCAAGCGACTTGCTGTCGTGGGCGAAAATGGCAGCGGCAAAACCACATTTATTAAATTGCTGTGCCGCCTGTACGATCCACAAGAGGGGCAAATTCTACTTAACGGCATCGACATTCGCAAGTATCGCTATGACGATTACATAAACATCTTCTCCGTGGTGTTCCAAGACTTTCAGCTTATAAGTCAGCCTTTGGGAAACAATGTTGCGGGAAGTATGAACTATGACCGGGAGCGAGTACGCAAGGCGCTGTTGGATGCAGGCTTCGGTGACAGACTTGCTACGATGGAAAAGGGACTTGATACAACACTCTATAAGGGAGTATATGAAGATGGAGTTGACGTTTCGGGCGGTGAAGCACAGAAAATCGCCATTGCCCGTGCGCTTTATAAGGATGCACCGTTTATTATCCTCGACGAGCCGACCGCAGCACTTGACCCGATTGCGGAAGCGGAGATCTATTCAAAGTTCGATGAGATCGCAGGTGATAAAACGGCTATCTATATCTCTCACCGTCTGTCCTCTTGCAAATTCTGCGATGAAATCGCTGTATTCCACGAGGGTGCTGTGATCCAGCAAGGCACACACGCCGAACTGGTAGCAGACGAAAACGGCAAGTATTATGAACTTTGGAATGCGCAGGCACAATATTACACAGAATAACTACAAAGATGCCCCTGTCCAACAGATTCGTACCATCGGACAGGGGCTTTTGGTTCGTTTTGTTTAGTTGTCCATACAGAATTGGATATGTACTAGGAATTTGACTGAAGAAAATGTTTTGCCCGTGAATGTGAAGCCAACATAACAAAATAAAAACAGATGAGAAAGAGTGGCAGTAACCATACCCCAATCCATTGTCCGAGAATACCGAACACGGCTGGTGCCAACATAATCCCCAGATACGAAGCTGCCATCTGTATTCCCATAATGTTTTGAGAAATATTTTCTCCAAAATTCTCAGGGGTTAAATAGTTTAAGTTTGGAAATAACGGCCCGTTACCAAAGCCGATCAAGAAAAAGCCTATAACGGATGTTGTCAGGAAAGGCATAAAGAGCAAGAGAATTCCTGCACCAAGAACAATTTGCCCCAATCGAATGATTTTCCAGCTATGTAGCCGCACAGCTAATAAACCGGAACAAAATCGTCCAAGCGTAAGGCCAATATAATATAACATAACTACTTGAGCCGCGTTGGCAATCGGCATATTTTTATTTTCAACGAGAAATGTACTGCACCAATTACCACAGGTATATTCTATTCCGCAAGATGTTATAAACATACAGCAGATTTCTTTGACTCCTGGCATCCGGACCATTGTACGAAAAGAAAGACCGGATGCATGGCGTACAGAAGCAGAAGATACCGAAATCTTAGTTTTGCCCCAAAGGGTTATTGTGGCTATCAATAATAATAGAATTGCAAATTGAATACTGGCGGCAGTTTGGTACCCGGTGCGCCAGTTTCCTTGTGATCCAATAATTTTTGATAAGATATATGGGCTGGCCGATACACCTACACCGTAGAAACAGTGTAAAAAGCTCATGTGTATTGCGGAATAATGGAGGGCAACGTAATTGTTAAGTGCAATATCGATTGCTCCTGCGCCTAATCCAAGAGGTAAGGCGCAGACGCATAACAAGTAAAAGTTATTAGAAAAGGAAAATAGCAACAACGCAATTGCCGTTAATGCCGTGCTGAATATACAAATAAATCCAGTTCCAAATCGAGCAAGCAACCGTGAACTTAAAAGACTGGAAATAATAGTTCCGCAGGATATTATGATTGTTACAAAACTTCCATAGGAAATGGGCAAAGTTAGTTCAGAGTAAATAGCTGGCCAAGCTGTCCCAAATAGTGAATCAGGAATTCCTAAACTAATAAACGCAATGTAAATAACAAGTAATAAGAGCGTCGTCATTTCATATCTCCTTGTTGTTCAGAGTGATTTATACATTTTGTCTTTTTGTACAACTTTTAGCATCGCCGATTTTAAGAATAAATCCTACTGGACAATCAGATTATGGAATAATTTTTCTATTTATCGGCGGCAAGCCTGCAAAAACACCTTACCACACCAAAACCTCGCAGCCATCCTCTGTTACCGCAACGGTAACCTCCCACTGTGCGGACGGCTTGCCGTCATCTGTATAAATCGTCCATCCATTATCGGCGTCCTGATAAATTTCAGCTGTTCCGGCGTTTACCATCGGCTCAATCGTAAATACCATTCCGGGTACCATCAGCATCTCTGTCCCCTTTGGCGTTACATAGCTGACAAAGGGATCTTCATGAAATTCCAGTCCAACGCCATGTCCGCCGATATCCACAACGATACTATAGCCGTTTTCCTTTGCATGACGGTTGACCGCATCCGCCATATCCCCCAGAAATGTCCACGGTTTTACCGCCTTGATGCCCTCTTCCACGCACTCCTTTGCAACCCGCACGAGCTTTTCCTTATCCGGCGTCGTCTTTCCAATGATAAACATTCTCGAAGAATCGGAGAAATATCCTTTGTAAATCGTAGAAACATCGACGTTAATGATATCGCCCTCTTTTAAGATCACATCCTCACTTGGAATACCGTGGCAAACCTCGTCGTTGATGGAAGTGCAAACGCTCTTCGGGAAGCCCTCGTAGCCGAGTGGAGCCGGGATGCCGCCCAGTTCGCGGGTTTTGTCGTCAACCCATTTGTTGATCTGCTCTGTGCTGATTCCGGCACAGATATTCTCTGCCACATAATCCAGAACGGCGATATTCACTTTACCGCTTTCCCGGATGCCCTCGATCTGCTCCGGCGTCTTGATTATATCATGTCCGGGCACGATATGTCCTTCCAGCTCAAAGCCATGAATCTTTTCATCAAACCGCATGTGGCAATTCTTGTACTTTTTACCGCTGCCGCACCAGCACGGGTCGTTACGTTCCAGTTTCTTACTCATTTTCTGTGTTTTCCTCCAGTTCTCCGGCTTCAATTCTGGCAGCTTTTTCTTCCAGATACATCCACCGCTCCATTTTTTCTTCGAGCTTTGCAGAAGCCTCTTCCTTTTGCTTCGACAGCTCGTTTAAACGGACAAAGTCCGTCGCCGCCTTCAGAATATCCTCGTCCAGTCGACAGACCAAATCTTCCAGATCCGCCATCTCCTGTTCAATCGTATCATAATCCTTCTGTTCCTGATAGGTAAATTTCAGCTTCCGCGCAGGCTTTTTCCAGGTTGCCCTTGCAGACTCGCCCCTTTCCCCTGAGGTTTCTTTTCTGCCGCCGTTTCCGGCTTCTGTTATACTGTCAAATTCCTGCGTCTCCATACTTTTACGCAGCGCATAATCGCTGTAATTGCCTTCGTACTGCTGCAGATGTCCGCCCTCTTCGAAGGCGAAAATCCGGCTCACCGTCCGGTCGAGAAAATACCGGTCATGGGAAACGATGATGACGATCCCCTCAAAATGATCCAGATAATCCTCAAGCACTGTCAGTGTTGTGATGTCGAGGTCGTTGGTCGGCTCATCCAAAATGAGAACATTGGGCGCGCCCATCAGCACCCGCAGCAGATTCAGCCGCCGTTTTTCCCCACCGGAAAGGCGCCCGATCTCCGTATACTGCTCGCTTCCTTCAAACAAAAAGCGCTCCAGCATCTTCGCCGCAGATACGCTTCCCTCCGTCGTCGGCACAAATTCCGCAACCTCACGGACGTAGTCAATCACGCGCATATTCGGATCCATATGTGTCACTTCCTGCGCATAATAGCCGATTTTCACAGTCTGTCCAACGATAATTTCCCCACTGTCGGGCTGTTCCTTTCCGGTCAAAAGCTTCATCAGCGTCGTCTTTCCACATCCGTTTGCGCCAATAAACGCGACACGGTCATTTTTCAGAAAAATATACGAAAAATCGTGAATCAGAATTCTGTCCCCGTATCCCTTCTCCACATGACGGGCTTCCAGGGTCGTCCTGCCAAGGCGCGTGGAAATGCTGCCGAGCTCCACCTGTCCGTCCGTCTCCGGCGCCTTGCGATTTTTCAGCTCTTCATAGCGTTCCAGACGCGCTTTCTGCTTTGTCGAACGCGCCCGCGCGCCGCGCTGTACCCATGCAAGCTCTGTCCGAAGGATATTCTGGCGCTTTAGCTCCGTTGCCTGTGCCATTTCTTCCCGCTGCGCCTTTAATTCCAGATAACCGGCATAGTTCGTGTCGTAAGAATAAAGCTTTCCCTTGTCGACCTCTGCGATCCGATTGCACACACTGTCTAAGAAATACCGGTCATGAGTAATCATCACCAACGCCTCTTTGCGCTGTTTTAGCTGCTCCTCCAGCCAGTCCGCCATTTCATGGTCCAGATGGTTCGTCGGCTCGTCCAGAAGCAAAATATCCGCTTCCTTTAATAAAACGCTCACCAGCGCAAGGCGTTTTCTCTGTCCACCGGATAGCTCGCCCGATTTCTGGTCAAAATTCGAAACGCCCAGCTTCGTCAGCATCGTTTTCGCCTTTGTCACAAGCGCCGCCTCATCCTGATGATCCCGCTTCTCTGCCTGTCCGGATTCCGGTCCGGACAGCTCCCTGTGTCCTGCCAGCACACAGTCAAGGGCCGTCATTTCCGGATCAAAGACCGGGTGCTGGGGCAGATAGGCGATCACCGCATGGTTCGCTTTCGTCACTGTACCCTCGTCCGTCTCTTCCAGCCCCGCCATGATTTTTAACAGCGTGGACTTGCCGGTTCCGTTGATGCCGATGATCCCGACCTTTTCGCCCTCCTGCAGAAAAAACGACGTATCATCAAACAGCTGCCGTCGGCTGTATGATTTTGATAAATGTTCTATGGAAAGTAAATTCATTGCAATCCTCATTTCTGCTGCGGTCATTTTGGTCAGTTTTCTCTAACTTCTGTTCACAAACTGCCAGAATACCATTTCTATTATAATTCTCCCCCTGCATTCGTGCAAGAAGTTGTTTTTTTCCATTGTTTTTACATGGCAAAACGTGGTACAGTGCACACGTAGCTTACTCATAGCTTTCTGTGGATAAATTTTCTATTCGCAGAAAAATCTATCTGCAGGAAGCTGCGAATGGCGCGACTGTGTAGGCAGATTTCCCGCCCGCAAAAAATGTATTTACGAAAGAGGTCACTCCCATGCAACAGGAACAATCCATTTCCAGTCAAAATTTGTCCGATTCCCGGCTCAGCCGCTTCAGATTCCATTCTAAAAAGCCGTCCGATTCCGCTTTTTATAAGGCGTTTTTTTCCATGTATCCGCTGCTCGTCCTGCAGAATGTCGTGACGCTTTCCGTCAATCTCGCCGACAACATGATGCTCGGAGCTTACGGTGAATCCGCACTGTCCGGTGCTGCAGCCGTCAATCAGATTCAGTTCGTCTATCAGTGTCTGCTTGCTGCCCTGGGCGATGGACTCGTTATGTTCGGCAGCCAGTATTGGGGCAAAAAGCAGCTTTCCCCGCTGCGCAAAATCGCCGCATCCGCCATGCACTTCGGGCTTTTGCTTTCTGCAGTTTTATTCCTGCTGGTCAGCATTTTCCCGATACAGGCGCTTCGGATTTTCACGACGGATTCCGCCATCCTCGAACAGGGCGCACAGTATCTGAGTATTATCCGTTTTACTTACCTGTTCTTTGCAATCACACAGATTCTGCTCGCAACCCTTCGAAGCGTGGAAATCGTCGGCATTGCGTTCCGGCTTTCCTGCATGGCGCTTCTTGTCAATTGTTCGATTAACTATCTTCTGATTTTCGGTCATTTCGGATTCCCGCAGCTGGGCATCCGCGGTGCGGCGATCGGCACGCTGACCGCCCGCATATTGGAGGTTATCGTTCTGCTTGTTTACCTTTTCCGCAGCGCAGGCAAAAAGCTCGGGCTGCATTTTTCCAATTACTTCCATGTCGATCCGGTTCTGACGAAGGATTACCTCAAAACAACAGCCCCTATGCTCGTCACGAATGGACTCTGGGGCGTCAATACCGCCCTGCAGACCGTTATTTTAGGGCATATGACAGCTGCTGCCATCGCGGCAAACAGCGTTGCCTCGACCCTTTACATGCTTATCAAATCCACCGCCGTCGGTGCTTCCTCCACAGCCTCCGTCATGATCGGAAAAGCAGTCGGCTCCGGTGACATCCCGCTGACAAAACACTATTCCAAACTGCTGCAGCGTCTGTTTTTATGCATTGGTGTACTGTCCGGCATTACACTGTTTTTCATCCGTATCCCGATCCTCTCGATCTACGATCTGCAGCCTGCCACAAAGGAAATGGCAAATACTTTTCTCATCATCCTGAGTGTCATCTGCGTCGGCATGACTTATCAGATGCCCACCAATAACGGCATCATCCGCGGCGGCGGGAACGCACTTTTCGTCGTCAAAATGGACCTGATCAGCATCTGGTGCATCGTCCTGCCGCTGTCGTTTTTCATGGCGTTTGTGATGCATGCATCCCCGACCGTCGTGGTCTGGTGTCTGAACGCAGATCAGATTTTTAAATGCGTGCCCGCCTTTCTGGAATCCAACTACGGCAACTGGATTCGGAAGCTGACGCGGGACGAGTGAGGGCGCAGGCTTGATGCAACGCCCCACACCATCCGGCAAAGACACAAAAAACCCGGAACAGAATGTCTTCTCAGCAAATATTTGCCAGATAGCATCCTGCTCCGGGATTTTTTATTCGCATATTGGCATCAGACAGCTGCACTTCTTCCAGCCTTCCGATGCTGCGCATGACACGTGCAGAGCCATTTGACGGCAGGCTGCCGCTTCAACCGCCCTGCCCGCGCCGCGTGCTTGCGCTGTTTATGCGTTTACTTTTTCTACACCAATGGTAACGGTTTCTCCGTTAACGTTCCACTCCTTGCTGACTGCAAGCGCCTCTTCACCGACGAACGCATCCGCCAGAACCTTGCCGGCGATCATTGCTTCATTCCGTGCAACAATGCCTTCTACCTTCTCATTGCCGCAGACAGAAACCTTAATGTGATCCATCACTTCAAAGCCTGCATCCTTACGCATAGTCTGGATCTTGCTGATGACTTCGTATACAAAGCCCTCTTCCAGCAGCTCCTCAGACAGGTTGGTGTCCAGAACAACTGTCATGTAGTTGTCTGCCTCAGATACATAACCGGGCTTCTGAGCCATATCGATCAGCAGGTCCTCTTTAGTCAGCTCCACTTCTGTGCCGTTCACGTCAAATTTCAGTGCTCCAACGCTTTCCAGCTCATCCATTGCAGCATTTCCATCCAGCTCATCCAAATGCTTTTTGATGCCGCCAAGCTGTTTGCCGTATTTGGGTCCAACTGTACGCAGCTGAGGCTTGAAGGTGTATGCAGTAAAGTCACGCACGTCATCTGTGAAGACTACCTTCTTGACATTTAATTCGTCTTCGATGATTTCCTGATAGAAATCAGACAGCTGCTTGTCGGCTTTGACAAACATCGTGCCGATAGGCTGACGGTTCTTGATGTTTGCCGTGTTACGGCACGCACGTCCCATAACGACGATTTCCAGAACCTCTTTCATATCCTCTTCCAGCTTCTCATCGATCATAGCGGTATCCACGGTCGGGAAGTCGCACAGATGAACGCTTTCCGGAGCGCTTGCATCTACGCTGCAGACGAGGTTTCTGTAAATATCCTCTGTCATAAACGGGATCATCGGGGCTGCAGCCTTGGCAGTTGTCACAAGCGCTGTATACAGTGTCATGTAAGCGTTGATCTTATCCTGCTCCATGCCCTTTGCCCAGAAACGTTCCCGGCTTCTTCTTACATACCAGTTACTTAAATCATCCACAAAATCCTGCAGTGCTCTTGCAGCTTCTGGGATACGGTACTGATCCAGGTTTTCATCCACAGCCTTTACCATGGTGTTGAGTCTGGACAGAATCCATTTATCCATAACGGAAAGCTTATCATATTCCAGAGTGTGCTCTGCCGCATTGAAATTATCGATATTTGCATACAGTACAAAGAACGCATAGGAGTTCCACAGCGTGCTCATGAACTTACGCTGACCTTCCATAACCGCCTTGCCGCTGTAACGCTTCGGAATCCAGGGAGCGGATACCGTATAGAAATACCAGCGGTTTGCATCTGCGCCGTATTTTTCCAGGGCTTCGAAGGGATCTACCGCATTCCCCTTGGATTTACTCATCTTCTGACCATTTTCATCGAGAACGTGACCCATAACGATAACGTTTTCAAAAGGAGAGCGGTTAAACAGCAGCGTAGATTCCGCCATCAGAGAGTAAAACCAGCCTCTTGTCTGGTCAACAGCCTCGGAAATGAACTGTGCCGGGAACTGTCTCTTAAATACGTCCTGATTTTCAAAGGGATAATGATGCTGTGCAAAGGGCATTGCGCCGGAGTCAAACCAGCAGTCGATTACTTCGGGAACACGGTGCATGGTGCCGCCGCACTCCGGGCACTTCATTGTGATCTCGTCGATATAAGGACGATGCAGCTCTACAGTCAGCGCCTTTTCGTTGCCGGATTTTTCAAACAGCTCCTGACGGCTGCCGATGGATTCCATATGTCCGCAGGAGCACTCCCATACATTCAGAGGAGTTCCCCAGTAACGGTTTCTGGAAATACCCCAGTCCTGTACGTTTTCCAGCCAATCGCCGAAACGTCCTTTACCGATGGATTCCGGAATCCAGTTTACCGTATTGTTATTTGCGATCAGTTCATCGCGGACTGCCGTCATGCGGATGAACCAGGATTCTCTTGCGTAGTAGATCAGGGGCGTGTCGCATCTCCAGCAGTGAGGATAGCTGTGTTCAAACTTCGGAGCCGCAAACAGCAGGTGCGCATCCTCCAGAGCCTGCAGGACAAGGGGATCTGCTTTCTTTACAAATACACCCGGCCAGGGAGTTTCTTTGGTCATATCGCCTTTACCGTCTACCAGCTGTACGAACGGAAGATCATATTTTCTGCCTACGTTTGCATCGTCTTCACCGAATGCAGGTGCGATATGAACCACGCCGGTACCATCTGTCAGGGTAACATACGTATCGCAGGTTACATAGTAGGCTTTCTTATTCTGTTTTTTGCAGATATCCACTGCACAGTCAAACAGCGGCTCATACGCCTTGTATTCCAGATCTTTACCGGTGTAGGTTTCCAGCACTTCATAGGCGGGAGCTTCCGGATTTTCCGCATTCAGCTTGCCAAGAACAGTATCCAGCAGAGCTTCTGCCATATAATAGGTATAGCCGTCAGCAGCTTTTACCTTGCAGTATGCTTCGTTCGGATTTACGCAGAGTGCAACGTTGGAGGGCAGGGTCCACGGCGTGGTTGTCCATGCCAGGAAATAAGCATCTTCGCCGACTACCTTGGGGCACTCGATCCCCAGCGCGTTAGCCACAGGCAGCGCGTTCTCCAC
>OLOU01001421.1_pt1 | contig 16554 bp, 12 predicted proteins | sample 1672101 | NCBI WGS metagenome assembly OLOU01 (sample SAMEA3136645, study PRJEB25190) | human gut metagenome | biome: human gut; feature: human-associated habitat; material: faeces | place: Austria | collected 2013
GGGGTTGTTCCTATGTGTGAGAGTGGAAGGAATATCCTAGCTAAGCATAAGAAAACTCCAAGATACTGATTCCAAAACTTAATAACAATGCAATAGTCAAAAGCCCGCATTTAGAGCATCCCGAAGACTTTAGTATTTCTAGATTATGATTTAAATTTTTATAGCTGAATAAAGCAATGACCAGGTTATAAAAATACTGATGATAAATAAAGCTAAATAAATTAATTTTTCTATCAAAGAAGGAATAGCGGAAAACATAATATAATTCTTTTTATATTCAAGTTTATAAGACATAGATGTGGATATTCGAGTATCAGGAGCATCAGTTAAACTCTCTTTATCAATATCGTTTAAAAAATCCATATCTTCCTTAAAAAAGGCACTAATCCTTCCCCTTTATATAAGTTCTATTACGTAACAGATACCACTTTAGCGGAAGATGGCTATTTTAAGGATGACGCTGTATATTCCATTGATATCCGTTATGAATTCTCTACTGACAAAGATGCGCTTATTTATTAAAGATTTTCTTTGAAAATGACTCAAAATCTACTAATGGGATGTATACCTTGTTAACATTTTGTTTCTAACTTTTGCGGTATTTTGGTTCCAATATTTGTGGCATTTTGTTTCCAACTTTTGCGGTAAGTTCATAAAAGGAAGACAAACAAAATATCAAACGAGACAAATAAAAAGGTCTGATACCATGTATCAAACCGATTATATTTTTGAGTAGTTTCAATTTTAACTTCCTTATTCTTTACTTTAAATGACATAGATGTAGATATTCGAGTATCAGGAGCATCAGTTAAACTCTCTTTATCATCAATATCGTTTAAGAAATCCATATCTTCCTTAATAGCGAAACTGGAAAGAAAATGGAATTCGAAGAGGTGAATCATGTATTCTATCCATTCGGATATGGGAATCTTATGGGCGTCAAATACAGTCTCCGTCAGCGGGGAGAACGCTTTCCCGCAGTCAAGGCAACGGTATCTCCTGGTTCCGTTTCCGTAGTCACCTGATTTCTTGAAATGAGAAAGTTCAAGAATTGTGGATTCACAATGATTATAATTTGTGTATGTAGGAACTGATTCATGCATATCATAACATTGAGTCATATAACTAGTTGATGGGATTGACAAATCCCATCTTTCTGTGTAAAGTGTTTAGCGATCGTGTTGCAGATACCTGCGTGGCCTGCGACCAGGGGGGTTCCTGTGGGAACTCCTTTTTTTCATATCCAGAGGACATTGGCATGACCAGAATTTCATGGTATTCCTCCAGATTGTCGCCAAAAGCCTTATAAAAAAGCTGCCAGAGCGCCATGGTTCCAACAATGTAGAACACAGGCAAGCTTTGGCAGCTTTTCCTTTTTTATGACCCAGAAAGCGAAATTACGCTCTCGAAAAAGCAAAGATTTCTTCGAACTTTTTTCGATGCCAAGATAGGATTCTATCGTGTTCTATTTAAGGCATGCGGATGCATTGTTTTGCAATTTGAGGGTCATTGAATAGCCTTGAAAAACTTTATAGTTTTCCTAGCTCTTTCATTCTTTTCCATATTGTTTCTAATGTGATTTCATAGAGGTCAGAAAAAGAATAAGCCTTTTTCAGTTTTTCGATATCGTGGAAACCTTTAACTAGTGTAAGAAGAATGTTTGCAGCCCATTCTGCACCATCATAGTTCATATTGTTTTCTTCGTTTCTTAATGATGGTCTGAAGGGTCTGAATTCCTGCGTTTCAATTTCCCGTTTCGTTTCACTTTCCAGGTAGGAGTGATATTTTTCGTCCACGAAACCAGAATTATGGCAGTTTTCGTCTGTCAATACTGCAATTAAGGACAAATCGCCGTAAATATCATCGAATCCTATTTCTGTAATATCTTCTTTCATCTTCTTGGCTATTTTCTTAACTCTTTGAAAGATGAAGTCTTTAAAGCCTTCTTCAAGTAAATGGTTGGATAAGATATGGGATGCAATTAGCAAGCCTCCATCTGAGAATTCATATTCTTCTTTTTTTCTCTTTTCTAAGCGTTTTCGTAGATATAGGCAATATTCAGATCTTGTTGGGAATTGACTTGCGCTCTTGAGGGTTTTGCACCGCAATTTTTCCTTGCTATTATCGATGATGTCTTGGACTAAAGGATTCAACTTTGGAATCAGCGAAATAATATGATTGGCAAATTGAAAAAACTCTTCTAAGAAAAGATAATAACCTTTGCTGTAGCAATTCGGCTTGGAGTTCCAATAAACCAATTTCACGTCATAACCTTTCGGAGCATCTTTGTCGAAATCTATATTATTTTTCCAAATTGCATAGGGATAGAATTCATGCTTAGATTTTGTTAGGCCTGAGTGTCTATCTGTTTTTTCTGGGTGTACGGATGAAGCGCTTCTTATGAATTTGAAAAAAGCTATGTCGCCTTTTCTTTTTCTGTTGGATTTGGCAAAGAACTTTTCCTTGCCATATTCTTGATCAAGGTGTTTTCCAAGGCAAAAGAAGAGGGCTTCTGTGCATCCTAAAATGATTGAGATGCAATTTACTACCTCATAGAAACTGAAAGCTTCCCCGCAATCGTTTTGTCTTCTCAGTTGAAGATTGTTCAGATAATTAGATGTTTCACGAATTCTTAGTTCGCATGTGCAAATCATGTTGTGTGGTTGGATAGAGAGAGAAGATTGTGAACTACGCCCCTTAAGTGTGATTTTCTTCTTGATAAAAAGCGAATTGGAAGTTAATTCTACAAAAGACTCTAAAGGGTCTGTGTTGATTTTTGACATATGCTCTCCTTGCAATAAGTAAATTTTTACCCGATTTGACAAGATTCCATCGCTTATCGATGCTTATTAATTTGTTTTGCCAAACTTCTGCTTTAAATATTCTTTTAGGTTCTTGTCGCAACAATAGATATATGTTCCCTTCATTCCTCTGGTCAGAAGAACGAGATAGGAATTGATGATGTCCTCGATCGTTTTGTTGACATCCGTCCCTACTTTGCCATGCTTATCATAATAGGAACTTGGAGCGCATTCGATGACACCTTTTTCTTTGTTGAACCGGATATCGTTTGAAAAGATGACGCCTGCATAGTTGAGATCATATCCTTGGCAGGTGAAAACCGAGCCGATAAGCGATACGGATTTCTCATCGGTTGCGAAGTTCTCGTTGATTCCATTCCAGCTGTATTTCTTTCCGTCAATCATGAAGTCATAATCCTGGGTGGAATGGATTCCTTTCTTATCTCGCATGGATTTTGTGAACGGGAAACCATAGCCGGAGACGACTCGGCATAATCCGTCGTATTTCTTGTCTTTTTCCTTTATCGCATCCATCATTTCGGCACAGTCGTCGAATATCTTGAAATCGTATCCTGTAGAACGAAAGTCGGGTGCGTTTTCATTTGTCTCGTTTCTCAATAGCTTCGACCAATAGGAGATGTAGTCCTCTCCGGCAATGAGCCGGATCTGATGGTTAATCGAATACCAGTTGTTCTTTTTTTCATCCTTCATGGCAAGGAAATCCTTCTCCGAAACATCTGCTCCAGAGGTGGATTGTTTTCGGTCATAAAAGAAGATTGCGACATGTTTCGCCTGCTTCTTGATCCAGTCGAGCTGAGTGGTATTCTCATAGTCCGTAAACCCTAGTCTATCATCCGCCTGCTTAAAGGAAAGATGGCTTGTCGACTTTCCATAGGTTGCCAAGTGATGGGCTTCATCTACCAAAACAATATCGTATCCTTCCTTCTTCTTTGTCAAATCGACAGGACTGACGACATCCACGTCTTTCAAGGATGGTATGTTCTTGAATACGGACTTCACGGTGTTTCTGAATTCCGTCATAGGAGCCACGAAGACGATGCTGGGTTTAGGAAGGCTTGCTATCTCCTTGTTCATCTGCATGTAGCTGATGGTGCTTTCGAGATCCTCGATACTTTCGATGTCGCTGTAGTCCACTTTCTGTGTGCAAATGTCTGCTATGTATTTGATAAGGGAGACTGCGAGGATGGATTTCCCAGTTCCTGCTCCACCTTCCACGATGATATTTCTCTTCTGTCCAGATTTCAGAGCAATGGTGATATCATCAAGGAGCTTTACTTCCAGGTCATACTGTTCGTCAGTGAGCTGCTTGAACGGAGAGTATTTGAAAATCTTCGAGTTTTCCACTTGGAGGAGCGTTTTGTCCGCCAAGCCTTCTTTCTTCAGCTGTTTCCAGATTCTTTTAAACAATTCCTTGTAAAGACCACGTTGATAGTAGTTATGGAATTTCGACTGGCCATTGTTCAGGTTTTGAAGTTCGAATTTTCCATCTGCATGCATGTGTTCGATAAGCATGTTCTCGATATCCAAAATGGCTGATTTGTTGAACATGTCGTTGAAGAGGACATATTCGCTGATCATCGGCTTTCTGACAATATTGTCCAGATGCTGTAACATTCGATTATAAGCGCTAGAGGTCTCTCCTACGTAAGCAACGGACTTTTGTCCATCTTTGCCATCCAAAATATAAACAACGGGCCAATCGATGCCTTTGTTTGTATTCAGCAGGGCTTTTGCCCCTTCTTGATTGAAACTATATTTTCCGATGGTTGTCTTAGGTAGTGTTGTGTTTTCCATGTTTGGTTTAGTCGTGTGTTTGCTTTGAATGTTTACTGATTATAAAAATAAGAAGTATTTTCAGATAGTTACATAAGCAGTTATATGATAACACAACGATGAATCTATTCTTTCAACTGCAATATATATTTGGTCTTAATTTGAACAAAAAAGTGATGAAAAAAACATATCAAGTCCTTGCAATCATATTTTTGTGCAGTCACGTGTATGTCGTATTTGTTTTAGCAATACCCTCAAACATACACCCTCTACACCATATGAAATAATCGTGTTTGTTGTATTTGTTTTAGCAATACTCTCAAACTGGACTTTGGTAGATTCGGGAGCAGAGCTGGTGTGTGTCGTATTTGTTTTAGCAATCCTCTCAAACATTCGTGCACAATACATCAAGATTAATATGTGCGTGTTGTATTTGTTTTAGCAATACCCTCAAACCCAATTAGCCCCATCTGTTATCGCCAGTATGTGTTTGTTGTATTTGTTTTAGCAATACCCTCAAACAATGAAGATGATCCTAATAATGATTGTTCTGTGTTTGTTGTATTTGTTTTAGCAATACCCTCAAACTTAGCGTTGGTCGGTTAGTGAGCAAGCACGTGTTTGTTGTATTTGTTTTAGCAATACCCTCAAACATATTCGTTGTAATTTTCGTAATGTAGAAAGTGTTTGTTGTATTTGTTTTAGCAATACCCTCAAACTATATCCTCCTATGGGCTTGATAGCCCTATGTGTTTGTTGTATTTGTTTTAGCAATACCCTCAAACAATGTAGAGCCTCCATATTCACCACAGCAGTGTTTGTTGTATTTGTTTTAGCAATACCCTCAAACTTAGTTGATTGTAATGCGGCTTATAAGTTGTGTTTGTTGTATTTGTTTTAGCAATACCCTCAAACAAATAGGTATTGCAAAAGAACTGACACTAGTGTTTGTTGTATTTGTTTTAGCAATACCCTCAAACGACATGTTCATTATTGTAAGTAAGTGTGAGTGTTTGTTGTATTTGTTTTAGCAATACCCTCAAACAATCGTCCTGAATATCTTGGTGGTTCTCGGTGTTTGTTGTATTTGTTTTAGCAATACCCTCAAACAGATTGACAGTCGAATGAAATGGATCAGGGGTGTTTGTTGTATTTGTTTTAGCAATACCCTCAAACTAATGCATACGCTTGTTGAATTGGTCTATAGTGTTTGTTGTATTTGTTTTAGCAATACCCTCAAACAATAAAGGATTTATTACTGATAATACTCAGGTGTTTGTTGTATTTGTTTTAGCAATACCCTCAAACTGCAAGATGGGAAGTCTGGAGCATACGACAGTGTTTGTTGTATTTGTTTTAGCAATACCCTCAAACGGAAAAGTGGAGATTACTTCCATAAGAAAGTGTTTGTTGTATTTGTTTTAGCAATACCCTCAAACAACGTATCCTCGACTACTTCCTGATCCTCGGTGTTTGTTGTATTTGTTTTAGCAATACCCTCAAACAATATTTCAGAATATTCCCGTAAATTGCTTGTGTTTGTTGTATTTGTTTTAGCAATACCCTCAAACTTTGGAACGCCTGGAATGCCTCTATAGTTTGTGTTTGTTGTATTTGTTTTAGCAATACCCTCAAACTGATATGTCCTGTAGTACTCGAAGTTGGAGTGTTTGTTGTATTTGTTTTAGCAATACCCTCAAACATATGAGTCCTTGTCCCAAGTTGTCTTTGGTGTTTGTTGTATTTGTTTTAGCAATACCCTCAAACTTCACCTCGTATTGCTTCAAATATACTTTCGTGTTTGTTGTATTTGTTTTAGCAATACCCTCAAACAGTTATATCAGCGACAAAAGGGGTAAATTGGTGTTTGTTGTATTTGTTTTAGCAATACCCTCAAACTCCTATCTTCATAATAACTATCGAAAGGAAGTGTTTGTTGTATTTGTTTTAGCAATACCCTCAAACACGATTTTGTAAACGAGAACGAGAGGGACGTGTTTGTTGTATTTGTTTTAGCAATACCCTCAAACTTACGATTGTGAAAAAAGATTTTCAACAGCGTGTTTGTTGTATTTGTTTTAGCAATACCCTCAAACCGAACAGATGATCAACAACATCTACCTCTGTGTTTGTTGTATTTGTTTTAGCAATACCCTCAAACATCAATGCATTTCTCAGAAATGAATTAAAGTGTTTGTTGTATTTGTTTTAGCAATACCCTCAAACCATTATAATTCTCAAAATCTTGAAAGAGCTGTGTTTGTTGTATTTGTTTTAGCAATACCCTCAAACATGTATAGTCGCATTCACCTTTGGTCACAGTGTTTGTTGTATTTGTTTTAGCAATACCCTCAAACTATTCTTGGATAAGAATCAACCCTATAGATGTGTTTGTTGTATTTGTTTTAGCAATACCCTCAAACTGAACCTTTTCAACCAAGCCACCTGATTCGTGTTTGTTGTATTTGTTTTAGCAATACCCTCAAACGAGACCTTGTCATAGACTTCAAATACAAGCGTGTTTGTTGTATTTGTTTTAGCAATACCCTCAAACAATCCGCTGTTGATTATGATAGGAATGTAGTGTTTGTTGTATTTGTTTTAGCAATACCCTCAAACATCGTCAAAGCAATTCTCATAGACTTTACAGTGTTTGTTGTATTTGTTTTAGCAATACCCTCAAACAGAGATGATTGTATCTGTGGCAAGTGCTGGTGTTTGTTGTATTTGTTTTAGCAATACCCTCAAACCTTGACTTGTCTTTGCCAATATTCTCAGGGTGTTTGTTGTATTTGTTTTAGCAATACCCTCAAACTGCAGTTTCATCGGCTTGAATCATTTCACGTGTTTGTTGTATTTGTTTTAGCAATACCCTCAAACATAGCTTTGGTCGCTTAGTGGAGCAAGCACGTGTTTGTTGTATTTGTTTTAGCAATACCCTCAAACATAATCGGAGATATATCTTTTGAATCATGCGTGTTTGTTGTATTTGTTTTAGCAATACCCTCAAACAGACATTCTTTCAGACCAATCACGAGCGAGTGTTTGTTGTATTTGTTTTAGCAATACCCTCAAACTGTTCTTGCAAATAACGCAATCCAATCGCAGTGTTTGTTGTATTTGTTTTAGCAATACCCTCAAACGGCTATAGTAATATCACCTCGAATCAACTGTGTTTGTTGTATTTGTTTTAGCAATACCCTCAAACGCGTTTCCGGTATACCACGTAGATTCTGAGTGTTTGTTGTATTTGTTTTAGCAATACCCTCAAACCTCAAACCTCAAATCCCGTTTAAAAGGCTGGGAAGAAAGCTCCGCTAATACACTTAAAATTATACTCTTTTTATTCATCTTCTCCAATATGAATTTCAGCCAAATCTTCATCGATATCAACAATGAATTCATTGTTGATTTTATACTTGTTTCTATGAGATGAAATATTGATCATCTTTATTTCAAGACTATTTAATTCCTTATGAATACTCTCTATCTCTCGAGGAGTAAAATAGTCATATAAGTTCATTATAAAGAACACTTTAAAACCTAATACATAAGATAGCTCTCTAATTTTAAAGACTAATTGATCAACTGGATTATCAGTAGTATCAGCAATTCTAAGATTAATAGCTTTTAAAAAGTTGACTAACGTTAATCCATCATCAAAAATCAAAGGCAAATAGTAATCGTAACTAATACTATTAATGAATTCATTGATTTTGCTCAATAACACTTGATAACTTTCTCTCATCTCTGGAGGTTGTTTAGTACCAATTGATTTTTGTACTACTAAATTAATCTTCTTCTCATCAATTTGAACATTTAGAGGATTTTCTATAAGATAACAATCTTTATCTATAGATCCTTTCTTATCATTTGTATCTTCATACAAAAGATAATCATCTCCGTTTTCTATTTGATTTTTCAATCCGATATAGAAAGTCCTATAAAAACTAACATTCTCTATAACTAAAGAATAAAACTTATTTGAATCAAGGTTCAATTCCTGATCAAAATCTTTACTTCTTATAACAATCATAGTTCAATAACCTTTTCATCTGTGCATATGACGTCAGTTTTAAATTCTCCAACTAAGAAACTCATACTTTGAAATTGTTTTTCCGTAACAGTAAGCATAGTAACAAATCCTTTAGGTGGAAGATGATTTTTCATTACTTTTTCCATAGCTTTAACGTTAGATTCATTTATTGACAGCTTTATATACACTGATTCTTGAAACATAATAAATCCAGATTGCTTTAAGAACTTTACAAACTGCCTATAGTTCTTTCTATCAATAGCTGTTAAAACAGGAAGATCAAACATTAATATTGATCTCATATATCTATATAGTCCCATCTTTAAATGTAATTTGTAAAATCAAATTAGGATCTTCTGTTTTCAATGCTGTAAGGATACTTAAAACATAATCTCTAACTGCATTATTTAATAACATGTTTTTGTCATCGATTCTAACTTCACTAGTCAGCATATTCATAAATTGTCTTTTAAAATTGTCTGGAGTTAATTCATTTCTAACCAACATAATGTCCACAAATGGCCTTAAAGGTTCGACAAAATCACAAGCCAAATTATAATGATTGGTAGTTCCAATATGATGAATTCCAAAGGCATTTAGATAGCCAAAAGAAGCAATTTCTTTGCTGACTAGGCTTAAAAGTAATGAATATCCATAATTCAAATAAATATTTCTAACATCAGACTCCTTCCTTCTTTCAAAATCTAATCCAAATAACGAAAAGAAATAACTTTTTGCTGCTAGGCCTTCCCTGTTTGTAGAATCGCCTCTATTAATATCATATTCATAGTCTTTAAGTAAATTAAAAGCTTTCTCATCTCCTTTAAGCTTTAAAACTTGTGCTTGATTATGAATCTTATATTTAATAATCTTGCTCCAAACTTCATCGCAAACAATTGGATTCCAATTTAACTGGATTTTTATCTTGTTAGGAGTATCATAACAGCCAGCATACGGCTCTACTTCTCCTTGGGGCATGTGAGCATCATTGCAAAAGACAACTCTGACCTTATGGTCCATCAATTTAGACATCAAAGCAGCCGTAATGCAAACTTGCTGATTCTCAATTATTAAAACTGATATCTCGTCCAAAAGAATCCTATATTCTTCTTCAGCTCTATAGACAAGATACTCCATAGAGGTTTCAAGCTTACAACGCTTGTTAATTTTTACTATTCGATATCCCACCGTTAACAGCCTTAATCATTTGGAACGACAAATATAATGTTTTCTTTCAAACCACAACTTGATTCTTTTGAAATTATTGTTCCTTCCGTTAGAGCCTTATTACTAATCACCCCACCTAAAGAAGAAGGTAGACCTGATAGATTTGAAAGTTTACAACCTTGCACACTCTTGCAAGAAAGCAATTTGATTATTGTAGCTATTATCTTCGCTTGTTCAAGAGTATTTAAAGAACAAAATTCGTCATACTTGCTTTCCAATTTAATAAAAGAACAACTGGTTTTAGGTAATCCTTCAAATATAGGTTTATTAATGACATTATTGATTAGATAACTGAAGAATCTATTATTTTTATCATGCTCGACTTTATTAGATCCATCAACTAAGGTAGAAGTAGGATCATTTTTCATTTGTTCTGTATATTTTGATAAATCCTTAGGTTTAGTTGAAGAAACATTAGTGCCGAGCAGATTACTTATTTTCCTATAATAATTTTTCCATTCTATGGGCAAAATTAATTCTGATAAATTTATATAAACTATATTATTTCCTGTTCTCCCTGAAGTTCCTAATTTAACAAGTGATAAATTAGAATCATTTTTAAAATAAGGAATCTTAACGATAGTTCTCATAAACAACTTGTCAGATATAACAACAGGATTCTTTAATTTGTTTTTGCAACTTAAATAGTTAATAGTATCCTCTTCTTTCTTCTTAAAAGACTTCAAATAAATAGTAGGAATTGATTCTAATGAATAAATATGTTTTCCTTTCTTTCCCTCAGATTTAACAAGCATAAAATATGGAGTAATCATATCTGAATATCCGCCATATTTATTAACATCCATAACTTTATTACTATCTGATCTTAAATGCTGTTTTAAAGGAAATAATTTATCTGAGTTATCTTCATTATCTTTCGCTTTTGTTTTTAGTGTGATTTTTTTAAAGAATCCTTGCTTACCACTTAATGTATATTGCATTTGAGTGACCAAAGGATCGTTCAATTCCATATAATGTTCAATTTTATCAAAAGTACTTTTTGTTCCATAATCTCTCACTTTGATTGTTCTTTCTTTTCCATTAGAATCAGTTTCTTTTTCATTATGAAAATGAGCTTCCCAATATACAATTCCTGTCTTATCATCAGCTTGAGTTTTTGTGAATAATTTACTAGCTAATACACTTAAATCTTTTTTGCCATTATTATTATAGTCAATACGATTATTTATATAGAAATTCTTGAACTTTTCATAATAAACATTTCCAACGACTATATTTAAATACGCATCATTTGCATGGTGGAAATCATTGATATCACGAACTTTGACGAAAGCATCATAAGAAGGCCTTAATTCACCACAAAGTTTTCTAAAATCAGAAACGAAATTAGCTTTGGAATAAACAATCTCCGAACCTTTTTCAGTCATCTTGAGAATATCACATACAGCTTTTACTGATTGATTGGTCAGTGTCAATTGACGGTTGATAAATCCATTTAATTCATACGAAGTCAATTTTTTTAACTCAGGTCTAAGCAATCTATTAGCCTTGTCCTTAGGCATAAAATAAGATCTTTTGTTTTTATCTTGTATCTTAGCTAATTTTTGAATCCAGTTTCTACCTTGCTCAGAAATAATTGTTGAAGGAATTGGATATTCGTCTTGTTTTTTATTATTTAATTCTCTTTCAACCAAAACCATATTATTAAAACTATCATCCTTTAATTTTGCTTGCGGGATAATATGGTCGATATCATAATTTTCATCCAATTTATTTAAATTTATTTTTTCGCCAGAATATACTGATCTTCCTAATTGCATGAAGTACAAATATACTTTTTTCCTTCTTAACTGATCATCAGTTTGCTTTTCTAAGTCATCACGCAATTCTTGATCTACTAATTCTTGATCTACTAAATCTTTAGCAGCATCATAGGCTTCTTGCAATTGCTTCTTTCTAGATTTAACCATCTTTCCAGCTTCGCCAGGTGCCCTAGTTGCTTCAACAAAGATTCTATCAAAATGATCAATATTTAAAGTATTCTTTAATTCATCGATAACCTTAAATGTTTGTTTGACACTTCTCTTCATAGCTGGAGAAGCATATGATTCTTCAATTAAATCATCTCTACTAAGCTTCTTCTCATCATTCAATTCAGCAACTTTCTCTTTAAATCCCGAAAATTGTGATTCTTTTGTCTCATATATTTCCATGAAATTTAATGGTGTATCTCTCATGACATCGATAATAGTCATAGGATAAGCTTCCCCAGTATTTTCATTAACACAATCAATCGTAATACCATCTAACAATTTCCTAGACAATGGAGCCCAGCCCGAATATTTTTGCTTAAAGAGATAATTCACCTGGTTATCAGATAATTCTAATTTCTTTAGTCTTTCCTTTAACAATTCTTTATCCTCAACAATTGTAATAAGTTCTATGATTTTCTCTGCCAATTCAAATTTAGCGGAGTCCTTATAGAATTCAGGCCCAAAAGCATTAGAATTACTCATATCAATAAACGAAGATAATGATGAATTAAACATTGTTAAATCAACTTCATCTTCTCCAATAGATTTACCTGAACCTTTGGTAGTTACAGTCGGATCTTCATCAAATAATTTATATTTATTCTTCAATGCATTTACAATATCTTTCCCTTTTATCTTTTTCTTCTTTAAATAAACATTTTGAATTATATAATCCTTGTCTTCTTTAGATATCAAAGATCCATTTACCTTAAGATTATTCAAATCGTTTAATACTTTGTATGCTTGGAATATCAAAGATTCTTTAGGAAGAGTATTCTCACCAAAGATATAAGTGCAATAGTTAGTTAAATTACTTATAAATTTATCTGCTGTGCCTTCTAAATCTACAATTTGGCTAAAATTCCAAGGATTAATAATTCCTTGATTATTCTCTCCTCTAAATTGAACCCAGTGATTATCTCTTTTATCATCTCTAACATAATCATTTGGCTGAGATAAAGGTCCAATATAATAAGGAATCTTAAACTTTAACAATGATACAATCTTATATTCTTCAGTTTTACCATCAGGGAATGAAGGTGCTTTATCTTTTAAGAAAGGATAATATTTGCTTTGGTTCTCAATAATAGTCCTCATTTCGTTTAAATTCAATTGATAAGGAAAGACACCATTATTGCGTGAATTTTGTCTAGGTAAGAATGTATTCGATTCTATTGCTTGATTAATACAATCAACATCCAATCTATCTTGATCACTTAATTCATTTGCTTTACTCTTCAAATTATCGAAATTAAGATCATCTTTTATTTTCTTTATTAAAACACTAATATTTTTTTCACTAGTTATATGAGCTCCTGTATACTTTGCTTTACTATTTGTCTTGGTGTATCCAATATAAGAAACATAAGAAGCCTTCTTTTTTTTATCTTTAGATTCTTCTTTGTTAGATTCTTCTTTGTCCTCTTTATCATCGGAATCATCCCCATCTAGAATTCTAGAATCTCTAAACATGAAATAATACTGTTCTTTAGTAGCATATTTCTTATAAAGTCTCTTTAATGCTGCTAATTGTTCTTTATGTTCCTCATAAACATTAACCATAGCATCACACAATAAGCTTTTACCATGTAATAAATATGCTAACGTTCTAAAATCATAAATCTTCTTTGCTTCTAAAATAATTTCGATATAACTTTCTGGAAGACCATATCCGTTAATATCATCTTCCAATGTTTCGCTAGACAAATCTATTTTTTTATCTCCGTATTCATCATCGCCATCATGTGCAACTAGTATTTCTTTCGGCAAGAAATCTTTTAATTTAACACCACTTCCACCATTAATAAGCTTTAAAATCTTTTTCCTTATATCTTTTGAATTAAATTTGCCAAATAACTTTCCTTCCTCATCTTCCAAATAAGATACTTTGTTGATTTTTTGAAAAATCTCATTTGCTAATTTACTTGCTTTCTTTTCATCAATATTAAAACAACATTCAGATGAGTCAATTTGATTATCTTCATTTTCGTCGTCTTCACCATTATTTAAACTTATTAATATCGCATCAATATTATCAAAGCACTGTTTCAAATAAGTAGGATCAACTACAGAACCTTGTACATCACCTTCCATCAAGAAGCTTCCACGATATTTTATCATGTGTGCCAACACTAAATAAACTTCTCTAATATCAAATTGTTTTTTAGGATCATAATAATGGTCATTAATAGTCAATCCATTAACCATGGCTTTTCTCAAATGGTAAATTGTAGGGAAATCCTTATAGTATTCTTTATCAGTTAAATCCTTATCATTAAATAAGAAATTATGCTCCATTTGCAATTCTTTATCTTTGTCTTCATTCCAAAGATTAGATTGATCCAATCTTTTGAAGAAGTTTGGATCAATCTTATCCATCTCAGGTTGAAATAACTCTCTAAGAAGGAGAATACGTCTTCTTCTACGTGCCAATCTTCTTCTAGCTGTTCTATTTAGTCTTCTATTTTTAGCTGTATTTGCTGGTCCAAAAAGTCTAGCACCCCATAGATGGCATCCCTCTCTTTTTATTAGTTTTCCGTCTGGGCCATAAGTCTTTTTATGACTTCTAATAATATTATATTTATCATCCGTAACACACCATCCACAGGAATCAGTTCCCATATCCAATCCCAAATAATATTTTTTAGAGTTGTTAGAGTTTTCCATAATAAACCCCTTTCTATAATAAAACACCTATATAAATAAACTCTTTGTGTAGTAAAAGAGTAAGGTATTTCAAAAAGAAATAGCTATTGTCCGTTTTTTTGAACATTAAAACGATACTATTGACAATTTTAAAAACAAAGTATAAATTATTGGTGTTTTAGCAATACGAGTTCAAATAAACGTTAGTCAAAACAAAGGGGGCTGTTAGACCCCGTTTTTTTTATTTATAGATTTAAAAATCCAGAGCCTCTCCTTACTCTGGATTCTATTAATTCTTTGCTTATCTCTTTTAAAAGTTGTTAGTAAGTACCTTTAACTCTAATTCCATTAGTATTATCATCGTAATCATTCACGTTTACATGGGTAATACTTTTCTTATCAGCACTAACTATTTTTTCATCTAATCCAAAGTAATTATTAGATAGATTCAAAGATCCTAGCAAATTACCATCCGCATCTTTTCAAAAATCACTTTTAATAGCAGCGTCACCCTTAAATCCTGTTTTAGTTTGAACATTAACACCCCAACCATTTATTAGACAGTCTTTAATAGTTGCAAGATATCCCAAGGTATAAATTGGATAGCATTGCCTAAGATTTCAGTCATCTCACATCCTTCTATCAATGCTGATTTAGCAGTAGCACCTAATCCATCACCACTTATTCCATTCAAGCAAATAGCGTGACCACGCGATTTATTCTTTACTTCAGTCTCGGAATTCCAGTTTTATCCACCCATATCTTTCCATCCATCACGGTTTAAAGTGTCATCGTTTTCACCGACGAACTTACAATCCTTGATGGCAATATTAAATTCAGGGCTATTCTTAGTCTCAATGTTCAAACACAATCCAATCACTTCTATCTTGAACGTTCTTACGATCCTAAGAAAGACTTTAAAAACAAAAAGAATCGTGAGAAAGGAAATGCGGAAGATATTAAGTTTGAATAGTAGATGAATTGTTCAATCGTGAAATACTCAAATTCTAGTTATTCAGTCAATAGTGAGAATAAATTTTTAAAATTATCAATTGTTTCTTTGCTGAAATCATCAAGGGAGCAAGTCTTTTTCATTAAAGAAGTGTAATTGGCCTTCTTAAATTCATCAGAATCTTTGTTTAAGGATAAAAATTTAATCTTGTCATCAGAGCTAAACATGTCTTCTATTTCAATGAATTTCTTTTTATCGGTAGTTAGATCTCCAATTGTGACGATTCTAGATTCAAAGCAAGTTTCTTTACAATGGGTTTTAAATGCAAGACCGGCTTTGTCGCCATCAACTAAGATCATTCTTTTAGGAAAAAATATATCTTTTAACTTCTTAATAATTTGGAGTTGATCATTATCGTTTGAACCAACACCTTTGAAAGGAATAAATGAAATATTTTTAATTCCTAAAAGATTCTTAAACATCGTTAAATAATTATAGTCAGTAATTCCTTCAACCCAAACCACTTGCGTTTCATAATCATAAAGAACATTTTGTTTAATAGTAAGAGATTCTTTGATAGGAATTAAAGAGTCGGGGTCATCCATACTTACTGCTGTAAATAAGTTATCAATTTTTGTGATATTGTTATTCATTGACACTACTCTAAGTTCTTCATAATTATCTATATCAATTAAGAAAGGCATGTGCGTTGCTATGACGAAAGTAATTCCGTTTCTTATTGCAAATTCTTTTATAAACCTTCTTAATTCAATTTGACCTTGAGGGTGCAAATGGGTCGCAGGCTCATCCATAATGACGATATCACCTGGATTTAGTTTGCTCCCACAAAGGAATTTGAAATAAAGATTAAAGAACCACCTAAATCCTGTTGATTGATATTCAATCATAATAGGGTCTTCATTGTCACCTCTTGCCATTCCAAAGCTTATATTATTTGATTCTAATTCTATGGTAAATTCATATTTATCGTTATCAGCAAAATAAAGCCTATTAAATTCATCATTTAAATTTGTGATTTTTGAATTAAACCTAAACTTTTAATGCGTAGGTATTGAATCATCGAAGATATCGGCCAATCTGTCA
>OLOU01001423.1_pt1 | contig 16520 bp, 15 predicted proteins | sample 1672101 | NCBI WGS metagenome assembly OLOU01 (sample SAMEA3136645, study PRJEB25190) | human gut metagenome | biome: human gut; feature: human-associated habitat; material: faeces | place: Austria | collected 2013
TGACAGATTGGCCGATATCTTCGATGATTCAATACCTACGCATTAAAAGTTTAGGGTTAATCATGTTCCTCATGTTCCCATCATGTTCCTTGTGAAAACATTTTGGTATTAGTCCATCTTACTTTTCTCTATGTATTTTATGTGTTTTGATTTATTATTTGCGTTATGAGTCAATGTGAAATACGTATCTCACAATAACGATATTTTCTAAGAGCCTTAGTCAGATTCCGGCATTTGCAACAGTGCCCCAAGATACATTCTCATCACTTTTTGTAGAATATAATCGACATTTATTAATTATTATTGTAGAATATAATCGACAAAAGGAGAGAACCATGGATCACGAAACGCTCAAGCAAATCATCTTTGACCAACATGAAGTTATCAAGAAATATCAAATCGTAAGTCGTGATTACGTTTTTGATAAAAACGCCAACTATGTTCTTATAGGTCTAAGGCGTTCTGGTAAATCAACGCTTCTATACAAACGAGTTCAAGATCTCGTTTCGAGTGGAGTGGATTGGAAGCAAATTATATACATCAATTTTGACGACGAACGATTGCTCGGCTTTCAAGCAAGCGATTTTGAAGATATTTTGCTTACCGCTGAAGAAATCACAAGTCAAAAACATTACTTCTACTTCGACGAGATTCAAAATATCGATGGCTGGGAAAAATTTGCTATCCGAATGGCTAACGCCAAGGAGAAAGTCGACATCACGGGAAGCAACGCAAAAATGCTCTCTCACGAAGTATCTGCAAAATTAGGTGGACGATATCTAACGAAAATCATCCACCCTTATTCCTTTAAAGAATTCCTCAGAGCAAAATCATTGGAAGCAAGCTCCGCTTTTTCTGTTTCTGACCGTGCTGAAATCGCAAATGCCCTTCGTGAATTTTATCGATTTGGAGGATTCCCCGAGTCACTTGCTTCCGTTGACAAACGTGAATACGTCTCCAACATTTATGAAAAAATTTTGTTGGGCGACATTATCACCCGTAACGCGATACGCAGCGAAAACGGCATGAGGGTCTTAATAAAAAAGATTGCAGGCACCATCTCCCAAGATGTTTCCTATACCAATCTTTACCATGCTTTGAAAACCATCGGCTTCTCCCTCTCAAAAGACACGATCATTGATTATTGCTTTTATGCCAATCAGAGTTTTTTACTGTTTACTCTAAAAAACTACTACGCCGCATTTGTTGACAAAGAGAGCAATTCAAAATTCTATTTTTCCGACAATGGCATCTTGAACTTATTCTTAGCTCAAGACGACACCTCCCTCTTTGAAAATTTGGTTGCAGTCTCGTTAAAGCAAAAATATCAAGACAAACTCTATTATTTGAAAAGCAGCAAAACCAAGATTGATATCGATTTCTTGGTTGATGAAGAGAATATCGCAGTTCAAGCTTGTTATTCCATGGCGAACGCGGAAACCGCCAACCGAGAAGTTGGGCAATTAAAAAAACTAGACGCGACAAATCCTGGAAAATATAAGCTCATGATTATAACGATGAACGAGACAGGGAGCATTCCCCTCGAGCACAACGTGATCCACATCATAAAACTGCAGGATTTCTTGCTTTCAAATTAAAAGAATGGGTTCTTGTTTGTTTTCTATAGGAATGATGTCACTTTAAATGTCGCTAATGATGTCACTTTAAATGTCGCTAATAATATCACTTTAAATTCAATGAAAAAGCTTATAGTCAACGACTATAAAGTGTTTGACGCGCTAAAAGAAAATCCCAATCAAACAAGGGAAAACATCGCATCGGAGCTTAAAATAAATAAAAGAACAGTTCAGAGATGCCTTGAGAAATCAGTCACATATGATTATGTGATAAGGGATGGTTCAAAAAACAGGTTATTGGGAAGTCTTAAAGAAAAAATAGCCTTCTTTGAAATGGCAAAACTTTCCAAGACAAGAGATTTTCACCCCATCCCTTCCATATAACATGGATAAAGGCCACCTATCCCCGTATCGATACGAGGTAGGATGGGTGTTCATTTTGATGGTGGACCTATTCCCTATACAAGTAATGGCCTGTTTTTTACCGGTTTACTGCCACTTAGCCCATTTTTGCAATAAAAAAGAGGATTTCCCGCTTTTTTGAATAGTAGGAAATCCGTCAATTTTTATCGATTTTTGGCCTTTCTCAGCCGTTTCTCTTACTTAGCAACACTACCGTCTCGACATGCATAATTTTTCCTCAAAAAAATGTCCCAAATACAACTAAGGTTATGAAGTCGACATCTTTTGTAGACCCGTATGATTGACAGTGCAACATGTAAAAGGTAACTACCTTATTAGAAAACGATGAGATCGATATGTCTTTATCATTGTTTCGATAATATTTTAGAAAACAAATTTTTGTTAAACAAATAATTCAGTGAGCCTTTTATTCACATAAGTCCTAAATTTGTTCAAAGGAAACCCGATTTCCATTGTTCTTCTTGAAATTCAGCTTTCCGCCCCAAGAGATACCATACAGATAGCAATTCTCTTCAAATGGCCTTTGGTTTACATCATCGTAATAGCAAATATAATAGCCGACGTGGCCTTCTGAAATATCTATTGAGCCAAAATCAAAAGTGTCTGTCACAAAGCCCTCATAATGCATGATGACCCCATCGGTAGTGCCCTCAATTGTTTCATAAGATAAAGGATATTTTTCGTCGTCAGGAAAATCGTCGAGATTAATATAGTCACATTGAAGTTCATTCCCCTCTTTATCTTCAATTACTCTATTGATTACAAATGTCCCATAACCAGGATTGCATTCCCATAGATCATTTTCCCAATCTTTTGCAAATCCTTTTCTTGCACCTATATAAACATTAAAGGTTGCATTTAAGGATTGCTCTTTTTCCGCTTTAAAAGCCAGCCCCACCTGACTTGTTGGACTAGATGGGCCGTAATACTTATTAAAACCAACTTCAACAAAGGTTCTATTTGACAAACCATCGTTGCAACTAATCAATGCCATGGCGTTAGCAAATAAAGTCAATAATTTAGTTCTTTTATATTTCATACCAAAAACTCCAAATTATGCAGATGTTTTTCCATAACGTAATTAGTGATATAGAATTGATTTTCACTCATACCTGTTCTTGTTCCAAATACCATGTCATCAATTGACAGTTTGCCTTTATTTCGACTACCCGTTGCGGTTGCAGTATCAGTTTATTACGCAATTTCTGATTGCCTCAGAGTAAGTCATACAATGCTCTCCTATTTGTTAGATTATGATAAATGTAACACTTTTCACACTAGGTTTCAATGAAGATAGGGGAAACATTGAGACTTCGAAAGTCATCACTTTTTTAAATGAATGAGGTTTATCCTGTCGGTTCTCAAAAAGAAAAGCCCTATTACTCTCTCTATTTTCGCACTTATCTCGCTTTCGAATCAAACTATACCCCTGTTTTTGACCCTTTTTAGGCCAAAAATCGGTTTTCCAGGTTGTCTGTGTAGTTGCAGTCTACTCCGAAAACGCAAAAAATCTGAAAATCGTGATTTTTCGAAAAAGCCGATAAATACGGGCTTTTCACCTATTCCCCCCCCATCGTATAAACATATCGGCCACCTATCTCCATTTCGATACTAGGTAGGTTGGATGCTCATTTTTGAAGTTGACCTATTTCTCCATACGAGTAATGCCCTGTTTTTTACCGCTTTACCGCCACTTAGCTCATTTTTGCAACAAAAAAGAGGATTTCCTGCTTTTTTGAGAAGTAGGAAATCCATTAATTTTTATCGATTTTCGGTCTTTTTCAGCCGTTTTTCTTACTCAGCAACACCATAGTCTCAACATGCGTAGATTGGATGCGAGGAACATGTCTACCAATACGAGGCACCTCACGCAAGGAACATGTCTACTGAATGCATTTTTCAACAGGTCTATTGGAAATTAAAGACAACCTTGGTAGTATAAGGAAAACATTTACCTTAACAATCTATCATCATACTTAAGATGACCAAGCCCTTCTCTACTATCCATCGCAATGATAGCTGCAATCTAGGCAACACTTCTTTGTTTCTCCCTAACTTTAGGACTATCGAAAGAACGTTTTGCCCCTTTACTTCATTCAATTTGCCTTCCAATACCCTGACTTATTAGATCCGACCCTCTCGATAAATCCTCTTTTTCTCAGCACGGCAACGGTATTGTCAATGGACGTCCTGCCGAGATGGCAGACAACAGCCAGTTCCTTTTTCGTAATATTTGGGTTATTCCTGATTTCAGCCAATACTCTTGTTTGTGAGTCATTGAGTCCGTGCTCTTCAGTTTTATTACCCACTTTATTACCCACTTTATCACCCACCTCATTGATGAAGTTGAATGGAATAGTGACAGTGATGTCGTTGTCGGAGAAATCAAACGCCCCTTCTCCGTATTCAGACGAAATAACAAGCATTCCTCTCAATTTAACGATAAAGGGATACCAAACAATTTAATTTCAAAAGTAATCAAGAAAGCTGTTAAAGAAGCTAAAATTGTTGGCACAAGTGGCAAGAATAGAGATGTCTACGAAACGAAAGTAAATGGAAGGGTTGTTCATATAGCAATTACCATTAGTGATAATGGTTATATTGTCGGAGCACATCCAACATCTACATGGAAGGAGAAAAAATAGAATGAAAAAGAAGTTACAATTATTGCTTGAATATGGTTGCTATCCAATTTGGTCATATGATGAAAATGGCCAACTTATATGGGATGATTTTCCTAAAGATGATAAACCAGATCAACATTTAGAGAAACTAAAAGAAACTATATCTGATGAGTTCGATTCATTATACGTCAACAACGAACACGAGTTTTCTTCAAAAGGCTTTGATTCAAAAGAAGATGCAAGAAAATTCATTGCACACTTAGATGAGTTTAGAACTCTTGTAAAAGAACGATATTCAAAAGACTATGAAATAGTAGATGATTTCTATGATTTTTCCGCTGAGGCAAAATAAGTAAGTTTCATTTGATTACAAACGAATATTATTCTATTAATTTCAGCAAAAAGGCGGCATATGCACGAATGCTATATGCCGCTTTTATATAGAGGAGGATGCGAGGACAATATGTTTCCATACTCTACATCAGTTAAATCAAGCGAAATTTCAGTACTAAAAAATTAAAAAAGCATGTATTTATCGACTATTTCTTAATTTCCAACTTAACAACAGTCTCAACATGCATAGTTTGAATGTAAGGAACATGACCATACATACGATGAACCGCATAGAAGGAACATATCCACTGGAAGCATTTTCCTACAGGTCTACCGGAAGTTTCAGTCAATTCTAATAGTGTAAGGAAACATCAAAGAGACAATTCCTTAGCTACCTATTCTCTATGTAGGCATGGATTGTTGAATTTGACGTTATATGAGTATTAGTCGAAACGCTAGTGCTTCCAGCAAAAATATAACCGAAAATAGAAGTTTTATTCTTAATTTTGGTGGTTAATTGTTGCCCATTATTTTTTGAGGAATCGTCATTAGCATGAATTGTCACTAAACCGCTGAACAAATAATGGTTCCCCAACTTTGTTCCTTTTGCATTGCCTTGAGTAACTTCATATTTAATATAGGCGCCCTTCTTGACCGCAATATCAACGGCAGAACCAGCACTAGAAGTACCTATTTGATAATAAGTACCGCCACTAGTGGCCGATTCGGAAATGACTGTCGTAGACCCGCCTGATCCACTTTCGTTATCAATGCTGAATCTTACCAACACGCCTTCGCTAGGGTATATGGTTACCTCGATGTCGCCTACCATAGTGAATGATGTGCCGCTACTGAACGAGTAGTTGCTTCCATTTTGACTTGTGAACTCAGTCTTTTCGGCTCTGTCTAACGAATCGACTTTGAATTTCAGCCCCTTCTCAATTGGGAACTCCGAATCCGTCGTCATATAAACACCCTCCGGTGTTAGTGAAGACTCTTTGTTGCTTGAGTTAAACATGGAGACTTTGTATCCCAAGGCCGGATGCTCATAGTTATTCCTGTTATCTACCCTTATTGTTAAAAGGAACGAATTAAGGTTGCCACCATCGGCCCAGCACATTCTCTCATTCGAATCCGACGAGATGACAACGCCGCCCTTCAAAAGGTACGAAACCTTTGCATCCGTGTCGCTATCAAAGAAGTCTCCGGTCGCATAAACGGAAATGCCTGTTTTGGTCAAGCCTTCGTATGACGTGACCTTTAAGGAATCCTGGGGGGCATTTGATAAATCCATTTTAGCATTGCCGGCTCCTTCTTTTGTCGTGAAATGACCGCCAAGCTGGGCGGAACTCGACATCACAAAGCTGCCATTCACAAGGAATTTCGAATCTCCGTAAGCTTGAGGATAGTCTATTATCCCGGCCGTGGATTTGGCTTTGTACCCGATTAGCTTGCTCTTTAGATTGAGCGTCCCACCCTCGCAAACTGTAAGCGACGAGCCTCCCATGAATTTCATGTCATACCCATTAGTGTTGAAAATCCCGGATTTGCCGATGACAATTTGCATCTTGTACGACATCGGCAGGAATTTTCCGCTGGTCGTGATATCAGTCCCGTTAACAGTGATAGATATACAGCCCAAATCAGCGGCGCCATTGATGCACATATACGTTTTTGAGGCATCCGAAGAGGTGTACCCAGGCTGCACCGGGCAATACTCAAAAGAGATGTATCCGCTCGTGAGTTTGATAAATGGATTCTTCTTATTTGATTTGCCATTATAAATGATAAGCAATGTCTCATTTATCGGTATTTCCGTCCCACCACTTGATTTGAACATCCTTGCGGCCGCCTCGAATTTTGCCCCGCTGGCGATGGAGAAATACGTTTGGATGCACGGGAAATCGAAAACGTTGATTGGGAAGACATCTTTCCCGTTCAAACCGGTAAGCTCACCCATTGAGCCTGCATCATAGAAGGCCATCGGCGTTTTCAAATACCCGCCAGAAAGGACCTTGACATACCTCAATTTATCCGACTCGTTGCTGAATCGATAATTGGATACGTCGTCATCGTTGTCCACATTCTTTGCGCTGATTTCCTTTATATATCCATTGCAATACAATTCGCCTGAGACAGTAATCGAAGACGTATTATTAAGACCGATTTCAGAGTAATACCCAGAGACTCCTTTTTGCCTGAATTGCCCTCCGATATATATGGCAGCTCCTGATGAAATTGTTATATTCGAGGAATATAAGGAAAAACTGCTAACCCTATATTTTTTAATATTCTGATCTGATATATCGATGAATTCGTCTCTAAGAGCCTTTATCTCGCTATTATCGGAAATGTCGCACTTCTTCTCTGAATAAGGCATGTATAAGGAAACGCCGCTGTTCAGCTTAATCGTCTGATTTCTAACGTTAATATGGGATCCAATCGTGAGATACATATGTACTTTGGTCGTTGCCGCCTTCTCGTTTGCGTTTTTTACGGCCCCTTCCAAAGTGGTAAAGCTGGCATATGGCATAGATGACTCATTCTTCCCGTCGAAGGTGTAATTATCAATCTTCCCACCAACGCTGGCGAAAGAAGGATCGGCTTTCGCTACAGCAGGGGTGTTCAGAATCCAATCAGAGAGTCCAAACGAAATAAGCATAAATGAGCAAACAAAGGATAAGAAAATTGCCAAAGCCCTCTTCATATTAGCTTATAACCCCCAAAGAAACACTGAATGAGAGATTCGGAGATGATGTAAAAGAATCAAAATAAGTCGCAATAGACGCTAAGGAGTTTGAATTCACAGCAAAAGACAGATTAACGAATAAATCCTCCTGATCGTTTGTGGTCAGATCGGTAAGCGGAATCTCCCCTGCCAATTTAGAGTAAGCCGAGCTTAACGCATAATCGTTCCCTGTAATTGAATTGTATTGCAACGATGCCTTTGCACTGAAATAGCCTTTTTGGAAAAGGGTTATAAATTTGGAAGATGGTAAATCGTTCACTATCTCCAAATTGAAGTTCAACACATTGTCATCAAAATATCCCAATGACTTTAGCGCCATTTGATTCATCGAAAAGCAGAAAGCATATGTTGCCGAATCAAATATTTGCCCATCGGAATTCACGAATCCGTATTTACAAAAACTATATCCAGAATCAAGAGATTTGAAATTAATGGCATACGTTAGATCGGCGGCTTCTACGTGAATTTCGGCTTTGGCACTTCCAACCATCCCGATTGACCAAGCAGAGAAGCTAACTGAAACAAGAGAGATGTTACTTAGAAATAGTAACCCCCCGAGGAATTTTGACTTCATTTTATTGATCAAACTTTTCTTGGCCATTTTCTCTTTCTCGTTTCAACTGACATGATTTTACCACACCAATGTAGATTTGTGAAATTCTCTAGATGACATCGATTCTTTTTCTTCAATGTAAATTTTAAAAAGCTTTTAAACCGATGCTGCTTTTCACTTCATAATCGTTAAGATTTTATTAACGATAAGTTATAATAAAAGTGAAGGAGGAAGCGACATATGAGAAAGCTAAAGATATATGACCAATCGATGGGAGGAGGAAACTACACTTCCGTCCCTACAATACTTTTGAAAGGAAAATGGCTCGAAGAAGCAGGCTTCCATATAGGAGAGTATGTCAGCGTAGAAATCAACGCTGACAAGATACTGCTGGCAAAGACCACCCCACCGGAGGCCAAAACAAGAAAGGAATCCATCGAAGAGAAGATCAACAGGCTGAGCAAAAGCCAGTTTAAAGAGCTCAATGCCTATCTCGATGGAATGAAAGGTGAGGGAACGAAAAGATGAACGATGAGCAAAAGAACCTATTCATCCAATTCTGCGACTACCTTTTGTCATTCATGAGGAAAAATAATTGGTACGGAGCCTGCCATGCTACTACTGCGATGATGTATGCCTTCGCAAAGAAAATCGGAATCGACGCAACGCCATGCATCGGAGAATGCGAGCAGAAAGGCTTCCAGCCATTCGACCATTCCTGGCTGGTGATTGACGGCAAAATATACGACTTGGCGATTTCGATGCCATTCATTGAAGAGATGGCTAAAGGACCAGTTTACGGTTCGATAGATTCCAGAACAGGCAAAGAGGTTGACATTAGCTATGGCATCAGTTACGACGGCTTAGGCCAGCAAGCCGCTTATGCATACAGCAAGAATCTTTACGATTACCTTCATGACTGCCCTGATATCAATTTGATAAGAGTTTTGTGCGACATTGCAAAATACTCAAAAGTCTACATGACGAGAAAGTGGCTGGAACAAAATCTTGCTGATAGCTACTTCGTACTGAGAAAAAACGATGACGGAAACAAAAGCTAGGATATTCTTGAGAAAGTCCTATCGGATGTGAACGCCCTTTTCGGAAAAGTCTTCCCATACAACAACGTTCTTCTTGAGAAATGCAACAAGAAGGGATATTCGCCATCCTATGACGAGATTTTCGATTTTTACATCACGTCCCATGCGATGAGCTTCCTCAAGAATTTCTATTACGAGTACATCGAATCTCCCGGCATCTTTTTGAATGCGAGATGCATCATCGAAGGGCTGGCAATGAAAACGGCCTGCAAAAACGGATATTTTGAGAACATCAGCCTCGATCTCATAAAGAACCAGGTTTCCATCATCGAGTACAAGCAATATAGGAAATTCCAAGAATGCCATGATTCAAGCATCATACCGGACGATATCAAAGACAAATTCAACGAGGCTTTAGACTTTTTCCAAGCCACATTCCCGGACATAAGCAAAGCCGATTTGAAGAAGATAGCCAGCTCCCCACTCCCCTTCGCCTGCAATCCAAAATTGTCATTCCAAAAAGTGGTAAAAGACAATCTTGGAGATGAATGGGAAAAGCGATACTCAATCCTTAGTGCAATGATTCATCCTACATCAAATGAAAGCCTTACCTCTAAGGGGCATCTTTACCTATTATTGGACACGTTTGAAATCCTAAAGAAGGAGTATTCAACCCTTCCTAAAGGAATGAATTTGAAGCAATACAGTTTTTTGATTCTCTCAAGCAAGGATGCTGGGGGGTTCATAGACTCAATCAAATCTGAATGCACGAATTTAGAAAGCGTTATCGACATTTTCAACAAAAGCTTCGGAGATAACTATGTCTCAAACACTTTCCACAACATATCGATGATCATACAGGAGATGGCGTTCGATACCGTTTTCGGCTTCACGGAGCAAGTCAAGTCCAAATGGAAGGTCCTCATAGAGCTTCTAAGCGTCTTCTACGAAGTTTATTTGAACTCGAAGGATGTCAACGATTCCTATAAGCTGATGCAATGCCATGATAACCTGTCGATTGCCCGTCTCTACAATTCGAAGGAAGACATCGACGAAATCCTTTCGGAGGCATATGGGTTCTATAAATCCAAATACCCAAACGGTTTGAGCAAAGATAATTTCGACATCGCTTTCGAGAAAACCACGGGATACACATTGGATGCCGATGGAAAGATGAAATCCTTGACGAAGCTCGTCAGTCAGTTGGCTGATTTATTTAAGGAAGATGGCAAAGGCTTATCAAACGGTCATTCGATAAAGCTCCATTATGCTGAATCTCAGATGGTCTCCCACGCAAACGGATACCTTTGGTACGCAAACACTGGAGCATGGTCAGACGTGAACGGGCTCTTCTACTTGTTTAACCAGATTATGTATACGTTGTGCATATGCATGAGCAAGCTGTTCGAAGATTGCTATGAGGAGTCAAAAAGAGAAATCGACAAAGAGACCTCTGGTGTCTTGGCAATGGCAGGAGAAAATATCGCTGCCAACACTCAAAATCTCTTCGATTTATTGTCAAAAAGAACGGGAACTTTATTCGGAAATCACTAAGAAACTCAAGAGTCAAACACACACCAAATGAGCATTAACAGTTATAACGTCACCATTATAATTTAGATCACTTGTCTTTGAAGATGCCTTGAAAAATTAGTCACATATGATTATGTGATAAGAGATGGTTCAAAAAACAGGTTATTGGGAAGTCTTAAAGAAAAATAGCCTTCTTTGAAATGGCAAGACTTTCTAAGACAAAAGATTTTCACCCCATCCCTTCCATATAACATGGATAAAGGCCACCTATTCCAATATCGATATTAGGTAGGATGGGTGTTCATTTTTGAAGTCGACCTGTTTTCCCATACGAGTAAAGGCCTGTTTTTTACTGGTTTACCGCCAATTAGCCCATTTTTGCAACAAAAAAAAGGATTTCCCAACTTTTTTGCAAATTAGGAAATCCTTCATTTTTTACGATTTTCAGCTATCTTCACCCGTTTTTCTTACTCAGCAACACTATCGTCTCAACATGATGCGAAGTAGGGAACATATCCACACCTTGTACTGAAATGATTGAATAATCATTCTTCAATAGATTTAAATCTCTAGCTAATGTAGCAGGGTCACAAGATATGTATGCTACTTTTTCAGGGCCGTTTTTTATCAAGGCTTTAATGAACTCTGGCGTTGTTCCTTTTCTTGGAGGATCTAAGACTATACAATCGAAATGCTCATCAGTTCTTTGAAGATATTCAGTCGCATCATCTAAGTGAAAGGTAATGTTATTTATATGGTTGTTTTTAGCATTTGTCAAAGCATCTTCATAAGAGCTGCTCTCTATTTCTACACCGACAACTCTCTTAGCTTTGTCAGCCATACAAATTCCAATTGTACCAGTTCCGCAATATGCATCTAATATAGTTTCTGTTCCGTTTAGATTAAGGCCTTCGATTGCTTTCCCATAGAGTTGATCTAAAAGAGATGGATTCGTTTGATAGAAGGATTTGGCTGATATGATAAATGTCTTTCCGAGAATCGAATCTTTTATATGGCCATCGCCATATACAACTTTATCGAGCATTCCTAGAATGACATTTGTTCTTCTCTTGTTTAAATTCAGTGTTATCGATTTAACTTCAGGACATATATCTATCAAATCTTTTACTATGTTATCGAGATTTGGAACTTCAAAACTTGTGACGACTAATGTGACTAAAGCTTCTTGGTAGTTGTATGAAGTTCTAATCAATATATGACGTAATAGTCCTACTTGTGAATCCTCATCATAAGCCTGAATATTATATTTGTTCAATATGGTTAAAAGGTTGGTCAAAACAATATCGGATAATTTGCTTTCGATTGGACAATGCTCCATTTCTACTAACTTATGGGTGTTGATTCTATAATATCCACTGACTATTTTTTTCTCTTTAGCAGAATACTTTACAGGTCTTTGTATTTTGTTTCTAAATCCATCTTTTAAAGGACAAGGAATTGTTGGCTTTACTTCGATATCGAGATGGGTGAACTTCTTTATAAGATTTCTTATGTTTTCTTGTTTATAGACAAGCCTTTTTTCGTATCTTAAATGACCTAGATCTGATATTCCTGTCTCTGTCAATTCAAAAGGACATTTGACTCTATCAGGGCTTTTTTTAGTGACTTTGATCGTGTCACCAAAAGCAACTTTTCCTTTGACAGCTCTAAGCTGTACTTCACCTTCCTCACCAGGAAGGAGTCCTCTAGCGAAAAGAATGTTATCTTTATCCTTGCATACACCTTGCCCTAAATCATCCAATCCTGTACATTTGGCACTAACAATAGGAAGGTTTTTATATATAGTTTTTTCACTCATTTTAAATAGTCCTTTTAGTTTTTATCATCCATAGAGTCACTCAGCTTATCGAAGGCTTCACCATCATCCACACTCTTGTTTTCAGCTCTTGTTCTCGAATGTGGATCCTTGACACTACCTTCGTCGTTTAAGACATCTATTCCATATAGATTCTTAAATCTTTGGCATTGATCATCACACATCTCTTTGGCATAGGAGATTAGTTGAAGAACTAATCCTTTTGTGTTTGGATTGGCCGAGAATACTTCGTCCATATATGACATGAAGATTCCTGTGACTCTCAGTACTAACTGATATAATGCGACAGTTGATAAGTCAAAGAAGAATTGATCGTTTGAATAGAAGAAAACAGGTGAGGAATGTGTGACTTCACTGGCTGTTTCGTACCATTCGGAATATTTTGAAAGTCCGGCTAAGAATTCTATTCCATCCCTGAAGTTCAATTTAAAATCATGTAATTGGTTGTGATCCCATGACATCAATTCAGCACGATATTTTTCAAACAAAGGATAGTCCTCAGATTCGATAGATGGGCCTCTAATGATTTTAAAGGAGCCTTCTTTTCCATTTGAATCACGAATAGAGACAGCGTATTTTTCAAATAGCTTTCCTTTCTCTTCCAGTGTTTTGTATTCTGGGGTTTGATAAAGCCATCCGTATTCGATGAACTTCTTCATATCTTTACTCTTCAATCCGTGAGATTTTAAATCAGCTTTTAAAGCTATGAATATTTCGTCTGTTCTCTCTTTGGATTGTATAGATCCTCTAAAGGCGTTATCGTAGATGATATGCTGGACATATTCATCCTGCATAGGCTTTCCATCTTTGACTAAGATTGCAAGGATGCATTCTGCTTCATGCAATGTTCTCCACGATACATATGCATCACTAGCTAAACCTTGCGATAACATTTTTAAAGTTCCATTTGATTTTGAGAAAATCCTTCCGAACAAATCGTTGATTAAAGTCTTCTGAGGATTGTTTTGTATGAAAGGAAAATTGAGATTTATAAGCTCAGTAATCAAGGCTTTTAAAGCAGTGTTGACCGGTGAATAAGGACTCAAAGAAGATATTTTAAGTTGACCTTTTCTAACTCCTCTTACCAATAGCAAGAATTTAACAGCAACTTTATTTGATAGTGAAACGATCAAAGAATGGTCTTTTACTATTTCTTTTTTGTTCTTGTTATCTCTTACTGCAAACCACCATTCACCATACGAATAGTTTATTAAATCGAAGACCAATGAGTATAAGGAAGAATTCTTTGGGAGATTACCTGTCTGTTTTAAGATATCTAGTGTGTTCTTTAAAACAGCTAATGTTCCATCCCTATCAGCTTCCGGAATTCTTTCGTTGAAGTACTCTTCAAAGATCTGAGCTGGATAAGATCCTAAATTGTCTTTAACTAATTGATTTATGTTTGTTTCCATAGCTTCTTTCTCCTAACTTAATAAACTTAACATGGCTTTGTAGGCTTCGATTATACACAATCCAATATTATAACCGCCACATGGTAATGGTATATCTAGCATTTCACCTAAAGTATAGATATTTTTATGCTTAATTAGATTCATGTCTTTTGTATTGATTTCAGAGAAATCGATACCGCCTTTGGATACTTGTGAGAACTTAAAAGGATATAAACCTTGGATTTGGAATGATAGATCACTAGCTTCATTATTCAAAGTCTTATTATCTTCTTTAGATTTTTTAACTATATATTCACTCAATTGTTTTGGATATGCATAATAGATATTATTCATATCTACTTCTATCTTAGAATTGGAATGTTTAGTTAAATCCAAATGAAAAGAATATGAATTCAATTCATTTGGATTTAATCTAATCGATGCATTGAAGATACATATTCCAGATAATCCATCAGGTTTGAATAATATCTCGCCTTCTTCTTTATAAATCAAATCATCCTTTTTATAAAGAGACATGATGCATTTAGCTCTTATTCCATCTAAGGCTTTAAGTCCTTTTTCTTTTACTTTTATAGGACAAATAGCGGGGGTATATTCGATATGTTTTAAATTTAAGGATTTCAAAATAGACCAATCAAAAGGTGGATATGCTAATGAATTACCACCGAATGAAAGACATACTTTATCGAATGAGTATTTCTTTATGTCATTATTTTCATCGATAGTTTTAAAAGAAATAGATTCATCTTTGTTTTCAAATACATCAATTACTTTCTCATGAATTATTTGTGCTTTGTACTGTTGGATTTTATCCATCATTGAATCATATAAAGCAGATGATTTGTTCGCAAAAGGATATATGAGATTCCCTTGATTGAAATAAGGACAATTTGTTATTTTGATGAACTCATTAAAAGCATCTAATCCTATCGATCCTTCCACGATACTTTTTGCTTTGTGAAAGATTGGGTCTTCCATGTTCGATGGGTTGAAATAGTCTGTATTGAAGAAGTTTGATCGTCCGTTTCCAGATATAAGAATTCTAGAAGCCACTTTTTTTGAACCATCAAAAATTGAGACTTCAAAACTAGGATCTCTATTTTTTATGAATAGAGCTAAAGAGACTCCGGCTACTCCACCACCTAAGATGGCAATTCTATGTTTAGAATACTTTGACACGGGAATTGTCCACTTCTTTATCTATAGTTTTTTCGCCATGTCCTATAGCTATAGATTCTAATATTTCGTATTTGCTATCTAATCCAAGCTTCTCTTGGAACTTAGAAAAGTCTTTATTTTCTGCTAAATCTTTAGCAGCATGAATCCAACAAGATTGAAGTCCTAAGTTTGTAGCTTTGAGCAACATGTTTTCCATAGCAGCACCAACATCCAAAAGATATAAGGATTCGATTTCTTTGTTTCTAAATACAAGGATTATGTGCTTTGCACCATAATATCTATCCATTCCAAATTTATTCTTTGCAATCGATAAATATTCTTCCGCATATTCGTTCGTCAATCCAACAAACATCAATTCTTTTTTACCCATTCCGCTTGGAGCTAATGTACCAGCTTCTACTATTTGTTGCATGTCCTCCTTGGATACACCTTCTTCAGTGTATTCTCTAGTAGATCTTCTAGCTTTGAGAACATCATCGAAACTATCAATCATATCTATTCCTTCTTTCATCTTATATATTTTACCTTATTTTTTGGAATAAAAAGACCCGCATTGTTTTGAAATGCGGGTATATGACATGGAAACTCGAATTACTTTTTGAGTTTGAGATCCTTGATAAGGGCTTGATATCCCTCATAGTCGGTTCTCTTGAGATAGGTGAGAAGCTTGGTACGCTTTGCGACGTGAATTGTCAAAGAACGCTTTGCACAATAGTCGTGAGTGTTGGCCAAAAGGTGAGCAGTGAGATCTGCAATCTCTTTGGTCAAAAGAGCGATTTGGACTTTGGTGTTACCAGTGTCCTTCTCGTCTTTTCCGAACTTCTTGGTAAGTTCGACGATTTCTTCTTTTGCTAATGCCATAATAGTTTTCCTCCTTGGAATTTTAGCTCGACCATGCCCATGAGAAAAACCGAGGAATGATTATCTCTCGGACAGGTTGCAATAGAGTATTTTACTCCAATGTTTTTTAAATAACAAGTCAAATGATATTTTTGATTTGATCTCTGATCCTTCACCAGATAAAATACTGTTTTATAAGAGGTGAGTCAGCAATGAAAAATATTCATGTATCGGCAGCTATAATAATGAAAGATAATAAAATCTTTGTGACGCAAAGAGGATATGGGGAATTTAAAGATTGGTGGGAATTTCCAGGCGGAAAAATAGAAGAAGGTGAAACTCCTGAAGAATGTTTAAAAAGAGAGATTAAACCTAAACTTTTAATGCGTAGGTATTGAATCATCGAAGATATCGGCCAAT
>OLOU01001425.1_pt1 | contig 16512 bp, 17 predicted proteins | sample 1672101 | NCBI WGS metagenome assembly OLOU01 (sample SAMEA3136645, study PRJEB25190) | human gut metagenome | biome: human gut; feature: human-associated habitat; material: faeces | place: Austria | collected 2013
TGTGTTCCAGTACGCAACGGGCTATTCTGCGGCCATCGCGCTCTCGCAGCGCATCCTCGCCGAGGGTGAGCCGGCAGTGCGCGATTACCTCGGCTTCCTCTCCGGCGGATGCAGTAAGACCCCGATCGAGCTGCTGCGCGGTGCAGGCGTCGATATGACCAAGCCGCAGCCGGTCGAGTCCGCGCTGAAGCTCTTCGGCGAACTGCTCGATGAGATGGAGGCCCTTCTGCTGTGACGCGCGAAGATCTGTTCCTGCCCGTGCTGCACAGCTTTGAGAACGGAAATACGTTTACCGGCAGTTATGGCTCGATGCGATTCAAGGCAACGCCAAATGTTGTGATGTTGACGCCGAAGGAGGTCAACCTCCCGGAAAGCTCCATTCGTGCCGAGGTCTGGCACGGGCCGCTGTGCTATGAAAAGAGCGAGATGGAGGACGAGCGGACGTTCCCGATGTCGGAGGAGGGCCGCACGGAGCTGCATGCCTGGCTCAAGGCGCACATTGCGCCGGAGGAGCTGGCATGAGCCTTGTGATCCGCGTCACTGATTTCGCCGCGCCGGAGCTGGACGTCTACGCGCGGACGACGGAAAACCAGCTCGTTTGCCGCGAAGATCCGGAAAACGGCAAATTCATCGCCGAAACGCCAATGGTTATTGAGCGTGCGCTGGATGCCGGATATGTTCCGATCTCGTTCCTGATGGAGGAAAAATACCTTGAGAATCAAGGGAAAGCCTTTATGGAGCACTGCCCGGACGTCCCGGTCTACACGGCGGAGCTGTCCATCCTGCAAAATCTGATCGGCTATCCGCTCACGCGCGGAATGCTCTGCGCGATGCGCCGCCGTCCGGTGCCGAAGCCGTCCGCGCTCTGCAAAACATCCCGCCGCATCGCCGTGCTGGAGAACGTGATGAACCCAACCAACGTTGGCGCGATCTTTCGCTCCGCCGCCGCCCTCGGCATGGACGCCGTGCTTTTAACGCCCGGATGCAGCGATCCATTCTACCGCCGCGCGATCCGCGTCGCGATGGGCACGGTCTTCCAGATTCCGTGGACCTATGTGGACGAGGATTGGCCGGAGCTGTTGAAAATTAATGGCTTTTCGACCGTTGCGATGGCGCTCTGCCCGGATTCCAGAGCGCTGAACGACCCGGAGATCGCCGCGCAGGAGCGCCTCGCCATCGTCCTCGGCACCGAGGGCGACGGCCTTGCACCGGCGACCATCGCCGCCTGTACGTCACGCTGGGACAGTTCTCCATCGTCCGGCTGGAACGGGATGTGCAGCTGGTCGTGCCCATGGTGGAATACGCCATCCCAGAAAAGGAATGCTGCGACAGCGAGGGCTGCTGCACCGAAGACCCCTGCGAAATGTTCAGCCGAATTCCCTTCCCCGCCCGCCAGTTTACTCCCACCGGCTGCGACCGGAAAAAAGGAACTCCCTGCGATCAGGATTAACAACGCTGCCCCCAAAGGCTTTTGGCCTTTGGGGGCAAATTCTGTCATCTAGTGTTCCACATACTTTGGCAGGATTTCGTCCACGTCTACGTAATAGTGCTTAAAATTATCATTTTCGACATAGACCTTCACTTTTTTGCCGAGCAGCTCCGGATCGCGGAAAATGCGCAGGCTGGGACTTTTGAAAATGTGCCGCACACCGTGGGGGTCGATATACTGTACTACTATATAGTAGGGATACCGCCCGTTTACGTTGACATTGATATTCGCGGCAATGTCCACCACCTCGCCCAGGATGTAGTGTCCCGAGGCAAGCAGGGCATCCGACCGCTTTTTCTTGCAGAGTTCGACAATGAGAAAGATGATTCCCAAAATCAGGAATATGGCGCCGATCCCACCGAAAATGAGACCGACCATAAAGGCGTCGCTGTCCCGCAGAAGCGCTGCCAGCGCAATGCCCAGTATCACAAAGGTTCCGCCCAGGGCGGTATAAATAATGCCGATGATCAGCAGGGCGCTTCGCCCGATCCTCGCTTTTTTCTCCATATCAGCCACGCATCGCCCGTTTTCTGGCAATGTTGATGGGGCCTTCCTGCATGTGGTTGATCCATGCAAGGCTCTTGCCCGCGCCGTAGGCCGTGCAGGCGTCGGGGTCGTCCGCCAGAACGCAGCCGATGCCCGTGCGCTCGGCGATCAGCAGATCCATACCCCAGATCTGGCTGCACCCGCCGGTGAGGGTGATGCCGTTTTCGGAAATATCCGACACCAGCTCGGGGCTTGTCTGCTCCAGAACCGCCAGCACCTCGTCGGTGATCATCCGGGCGGGACGGCGCAGCACCTCGAAGATCTCCGTGGAGGTCAGGGTGATGACCTTGGGCATACCGGTCTTGAAGTCCCGTCCCTTGACGTTCATGCTCCGTTCCTCGTCCCGGGGGTAGACCTGACCGATCTGGATTTTCACATTCTCTGCGGTGACCTGACCGATCACCACGCCGTGCTGACGGCGGACGTACCGGGCTATCATCTCGTCAAAGTAGTTGCCCGCCACCTTCAAAGAAGACGAAACCGCCACGCCGTTCATGCTCAGCACCGCGATGTCCGTGGTGCCGCCGCCGATGTCCACCACCAGATGGCCGCTGGGGCCGCGAATGTCCAGTCCCGCGCCCAGACCCGCCGCGAGGGGTTCCTCTATCAGGAACACTCTGCGCGCGCCGGCTTCGATGGCGGCGTTGATGACGCTGCGCTCCTCTACCTCGGACACGCCGGAGGGTACGGAGATGACCACACGGGGCTTGGGAGTGAAGAAGGACGCCTTCGTCGCGGTCTTAAACATTTCCTGAAGCATCCGGACGGTCATTTCATGGTCGGATACGGTGCCGTCCTTCAGCGGGTGCATGGCAACCACGTTGCCGGGAGTACGTCCCAGCATGTTCCGCGCGGCCGCACCCACCTGCAAAATCTTGCCGGTGTTCTTGTCCATGGCCACAACAGAGGGTTCCCGGACGACCAGTCCCTTGCCGTCGGCGTAAATCAAAACATTGGATGTACCAAGGTCAACGCCCAGATCATTGGAAAATAAAAACATAATGACACCTACTTATTCCTTTCCTGCCGATGCAACGGCAGCGCAATGTACTTCCTTCGCCCCGGCGGTTTTCAGCACACGGGCGGCTTCTCCCGCCGTGGCGCCGGTGGTCAGGATGTCGTCCAGCAGCAATATCCGCTTTCCGGCAATTTCTACACCTTGGGTCAACCGGTAGACGCCCAGCACATTTGCCCGGCGTTCCGCCTCGCCGTGAATGCCGGACTGGGGACGGTTGTGACGGACTTTCCGCAGAAGGGGCGTCGGGGTCATCCCCAGCTCCCGCCCAACGGTCTTCGCCAGCAGCTCCACCTGATCGTAGCCACGGCGCAGCTTCCGCAGACGGCTGACGGGGATCCATGTCAGCACATCGAACCCGTCGGGGTACTGATTCTGGATACGCATGGCTAACAGCCTGCCATAAGCAGCGGCGTAATTTCTCGCGCCGCCGAACTTGAAACGCAGAAGGCTCCTTCTTACATTCCCTTCATAGTACCAGACCGCAGCGAAACTGTCAAGAAATTGACACCTTCTTTTTCTATTAAGAAATTCCGGCGCTTCCTCCCGGCAGGTGCGGCACAGGTCAAGTTCCTCTTTTCCCAGGACTTTGCCGCACAGAACGCACTTTGGCGGGAACAGCACGCCCAGCAGCCAGTGAACCAGTCTCATTCGGTTTTCCCCTGTAAGCGAAGCTTCAACCCCGTGTAGCGGCGGTTCTTCTTCGCGTTTTCCACCATCGCCGCCACGGTTTCCTCGCGCCCCACGATAATCAGCAGCTCCCTCGCCCGTGTGATGGCGGTGTAGAGAATGCTGCGGCTGAGCAGATACGGAGAACCGTTCCACGCCGTTAAAATCACAGCCCGGTACTCGCTGCCCTGACTTTTGTGAACGGTCATGGCGTAGGCGGGTTCCAGCTCGTTCAGCTGGGTAAAGTCGTAGTCCGCCGCCCGATCGTCGAAGGTCACCGTCAGGGTCTCCGCACCGGTGTCGATCCCGGTGATCGTCCCCACGTCGCCGTTGAAAATGCCGGTGCCCACGGCGCTGCCGTCGGTCTTCTTCCATAATATATCATAATTGTTGCGGATCTGCATCACCCTGTCCCCCTCCCGGAAAATAATATCTCCGAAAGCGCGCTCCTTTTTGTCGGGAGTGGCGGGGTTCAGTGCGGCTTGCAGCATTTTATTCAGGGCAGCAGTGCCAACGCCCCCCTTGCGGGTGGGGGACAGCACCTGAATCTGCTCCGGTGGAATGCCCATGTTCTTGGGCAGCCGGGTGGTGCATAATTCCCGGATCAGGGTGCTGACCGCATCCTCACTCTGCCTGCGCAGGAAGAAAAAGTCGCTTTTGACGTTTTTCAGCTCCGGCATCTGCCCCTGATTCACCCGGTGGGCGTTCATGACGATCAGGCTCTGCTGTGCCTGCCGGAAAATCTCCGTCAGCCGCACCGTGGGAAGGCAGCCGCTGCGCAGCATATCGTTGAACGGGAATCCCGGCCCCACGGGGGGCAGCTGGTCGGGGTCGCCTACCAGAATCAGCCGCTTCCCTCTGGGGATGGCCTGCAAAAGATGGTGCAGCAGCTCCACGTCCACCATGGACATTTCGTCCACGATCACCGCGTCGCATTTAAGGGGGTTGTCCTCGTCCCGGACGAACACCATGTCCCCCGTGCTGGGGTCGATTCCCGCTTCCAGCAGCCGGTGGATGGTGGAGGCGTTCTCCCCCGTCACCTCCGTCAGCCGCTTCGCCGCACGGCCTGTGGGCGCGGCCAATAGGCACGCCAGCTGCATCTGCCCCAGCAGGGACAGTATACCATTTAATATAGTCGTCTTACCGGTACCGGGGCCGCCGGTGATCAGCAGCAGCCCGGAGGTGGCCGCTTCCCGGATGGCGCGGGTCTGTTCCTCGGAGTATTCGACGCCGCTTTCCTCCGCCACGTTTTGAATCATGCGCTCCAAGCCTTTGGGCGGCGGGAAGCTGCCCTTTGCGAACTCTAAAAGCCGCCGGCTGCAATTCACTTCCGCTTCATACAGCCTTGGAAGATAATCAACGGTGATACCCGCCAGCGTACTGCGCACCAGGCGGTCGGCTTCCAGCAGTCGCCCGATGCCCTGTTTCACCGCTTCTCCGTCCACGCTCAGCAGCTGGCTGACCGCCAGCTGTAGCTTGTCCTCCGGCAGAAAGCTGTGCCCCGCCGTGAGATTGTAGTTCAGTTCAAACAGGATTCCGGCCTCCACCCGCCGGGGGTCGTCCCCCGCCACGCCCAACTCAATGGCAAAGCGGTCAACCGCTCCAAAGGGCGCGTCAAGCCCCTCGTCCATGAGTAAGTACGCCAGCTTGCCGAAATCCTGTGGCTGCATCGCGGGATAGCGCTCTCTATGGAACTGCAGGATGCTTGCAAACGACAGGCTCATGGGGACAGCTCCCGCACCGCCAGCTCCGCCGGGAGGTGATGCACGGCAAAAAATTCCATCAGCTGCCGCATTCCCACCTGTAACCGGAATTCCTCGCCCATGGCTTTTGCTTTTTCCCGGGAAATGCCGGGAACCTCGGCCAGACGCTCCGGTTCCCGTTCCATGACCAGCAGGGTCTGCTCCCCAAAATGCTCCACGATCCGCGCCGCCGTCTTGGGGCCGATGCCCTTGATGATGCGGCTGCTGAGATAATTCAGGATTTCCAGACTGGTCTGAGGCATCAGCCGCTCCAGAAATTCCGCCTCGAACTGCCGTCCGTAGCTGGAGTGGGTGCTCCATTTGCCCGTCACCATCAGCCGTTCGCCCACCGCGGGCAGAGGGATGGTGCCGACCACCGTCACATTCTGACCGCCGCCCACGTTCACGCGAAGGACGGCGTAGCCGTTTTCGTAATTCTGATATACCACAGCGCTGATGGCGCCCTGCAAAATCTCCAGATCTTCCGTCAAGTCGTTTTCTCTCCCATTCTCTCGGCCAGCTTTTCCGGTGCGCAGACCGTCACGCCCCGCTCCGTCAGCCAGTCCCGTTCGGCATTGCTGATGCCAAAATCCACCATGGTAAGCTCTTCCCGCAGCAGCCCCAGCTCCCGCAGCCAGAGATAGCGCCGGGCAAAGGAATCCTCCGTCACCCCCGGCCTTGCCGGAGCGTAAAGCCCGCCGCCCCGCTCTGCGGGCAGCAGAAATCCGTACAGCACCCACAGCGCACTTACCAGCCCAAAGGCCGCCAGCGTTCCCAGCATAATGTAACCCACCACCAGAACCACCTCCGGATATTGTATGAGGGACACAGGATTTCTGTGCCGGTCATTCTGGCAGAGCAGCATTTATTCCTTTTCATTTTACTATATTTCTTTGAAAATGGAAAGCCCTTTTTGCTTTCTTTCTCCACTTTCTGTCCTCTAAAAACCTGGTAAAGAAACTTTTGCCGGATTCTTCAAAATTGGTCTTGAATCTCGACAAAAAATCGGGTATAATAATCTGGAACGATTTTGCGGGTCATACATTTTTCCCCTGCGGAGGCACTATGAAGCTGCTGAATTTGCTTATGTGGGTGGTGCAGTTTGGGTTTTCCATTCTGTTTCCCACGGTTTTCTTTTTGATTCTGGGCGTCTGGCTTCAGGATAAGTTTGACCTTGGTCTCTGGATCGTGATTGTGCTGGGCATTGTGGGTCTGCTTACCTCCGTCAGCACTGCCCGCTCGTGCCTGAAAGCCCTGCGCAAAGCCGCCGATGAAAGCAGCGACCGCAAAGACCCGCCCGTCTCCTTCAATGACCACAAGTAAGAGGAATTCCCGTTATGAAATTACAGGCAGCATCCAAAAAGGAAATCTCCCGCATTGCCGTCGGCACTCTGGTATGCGACGTTATCATGGTTGCGGGGTTGTTTCTTCTGAGCCAATTCGGCATCGGCAAGTTTGACATTCTCCGCATTCTGCTTGGCGCGGCATGCGGCTCTGTGGTGGCAATTCTGAATTTCACCATTCTCTGCCTGACGGTGCAGAACGCCGTAGAGATCGACAGCAAGAAGAAAATGCGGCAGAAATTCCAGACGAGCTACAATCTCCGCCTGATCATCCAGGCGGCATGGGTCGTCGCCGCATACCTGATTCCCCAGGTGCATTTTGTGGCCGGTGCGCTGCCCGTCCTGTTCCCCAACGTGGTCATTTTCTTCCTGCAAAGCCGGGGCAAGCTCGTTCCCAACGACGAAAAGCCGACTGCCGGCGAGGCGGGCAAGACCATTCCTGAGGAGGACGAGCCGGAAGATCATCCCGGCCCCTTTGAAGTGTAAGAATTGTAATATTCATCGATTTTATGAGGTGAGTGTATGGAAGTTGAAATCAATGGCGCGCGAATTATAGCTACATTTGAAAACGTCCCGCTGTTCGGAACGGTTCAGATCACCCAGACGCTGATCGTCAGCTGGCTGATTCTGATTCTGATCTCCGCTCTGTTCATCTGGCTGGGGTCCGGATTGAAGGTCACAGGCATTTCCCGGAAGCAGGCCGTCGCTGAGACGATCTACACATCTCTGGTGAAATTCGTCCGGGGCAATATGGGGCCGGATTTCGACCGCTACATCCCACTGGTCGGCACCATCTTCGTCACCAGCATTTTCTCCAACCTGATCAGCCTTGTGGGCATCTGGAGCCCCACCGCCGATCTGATGACGGAGCTTGCCTGGGCGCTGGTGGTGTTCGTGCTGATTACCTATCATAAGATCAAGGCCTCCGGCATCGGCGCGTATCTGAAGAGCTTCCTGGATCCCCTTTTCATCCTGGCGCCCATCAATGTCATGAGTGAGCTGTTCACCCCCGTCTCCATGGCCTGCCGTCATTTCGGCAACATTCTCTCCGGCACGGTCATCAGCGCCCTGATCTACGCCGCGCTGGTCGCCGCCAACAGCGCGCTGTTCCATCTGCTGGCATCCAGCATGTATGTCGCGCTGATCGTCACCATCGTTGGTCTGATTCCTCTGATTATCGGCTTCACAAAGAAGAAAAAGAAGCTGAAAATTCTTGGCATCATCGTCACGGTGCTGGGCGTTCTCGCCATTCTCACCTGTCTGGGTGTGCATTACCCCTGGCTGACCATTGGCATTCCCGCCATTCCCAGCCTGTACTTCGACTGGTTCAGCGGCTGCATTCAGGCATTCATCTTCTGCACCCTGACCACCCTCTTCATCAAACAGGCCGCGGGCTGATAACGCGGCGGCCATTTGAATAAACACGTAAACAAATATTTAGGAGGAAAATATTTATGGAAATTTTGGCTAAAGGCATTGCTCTGGCAGGTTGCGGCATCGGCGCCGGTCTGGCTCTGATCGCCGGTATCGGCCCTGGTATCGGCGAAGGCAACTGCGCCGCCCGTGCCTGTGAAATCATCGGCCGCAACCCCGAGTGCAAGAGCGACGTTACCAGCACCATGATTCTGGGTATCGCTCTGTCCGAGACCACCGGTATTTACGGCTTCGTTACCGGTCTGCTGCTGATTTTTGTCGCCCCCGGTATGTTCATGAAGCATCTGGGCTGATTTCCGGCGAGAAATTCGATCACTAAATTGTACGCCGGAAGGAGGCAACGCAATGGACCCTTACCAGTCGTTGGTGACGGTAAACCCCGTAACTCTGATTGCACAGATTTGCAACCTGTTTATCCAGCTGCTTATCGTCAAGATCTTCTTCCTGGATAAAATCAAGGCCGTGCTGGACAAGCGCCGCGAGACCGCCGACAAGCAGATTGCCGACGCCGAGGCCGCAAAATCCGAAGCGGCAGCCATTAAGCAGACCTATGAGGAAAACATGCGTCAGGCAAAGACCAAGGCTGACGATATGATCCTCTCCGCCCAGAAGACCGCCGCCCAGCGCAGCGAGGAGATCATTTCTCAGGCGCAGAAGCAGGCCGCCCAGATCAAGACCAAGGCCGCGTCCGACATCGAGATGGAAAAGAAAAAAGCCATCAACGAGGCCAAGAATGAAATTTCCGAGCTGGCTATGGCCATCGCCGGAAAGGTCGTGGCCCGTGAGCTGAACGACGCCGATCAGGACGGCATGATCGACCGCTTCATTGAAGAATTGGGTGATCAGAAATGACAGAGGTTGGTAACGTCTACGGTCAATCCCTGTACGAGCTTGCAAAGGACGAGGGGCTGTCCCGGGAAATCGGGGAGCAGCTGACCGTCCTGCAAAAAAGCTTCGGTGAGGAGCCGGATTTTGTCCGTCTGCTCTCCAACCCCAGCCTTTCCAAGCCGGAGCGGTGCCGGATTTTAGACACCAGCTTCCGCGGCTCGGTGCATCCCTATGTTCTGAATTTTATGAAAATCCTGACGGAAAGAGGCTATATCCGCCACTTTTCCGACTGCTGTGACGCTTTTTCCGAACTGTACAACCGGGATAACGGCATTCTGAAGGTGACGGCCGTCACCGCCGTAGCTCTCACCCCGGCGCAGGAGGAAAAGCTCACAGGAAAGCTGAGCCAGATCACCGGAAAGACGATCGCGCTCCACAATCGCATTGATCCCGCAGTCTTGGGCGGTGTCCGCCTGGACTATGACGGTCAGCGCCTGGATGACACCGTGTCCCACCGTTTGGACGCCATCCGGGAACTGCTGAACAAAACCGTACTCTGACGAGAAAGCAGGGACTGTATGGAACTGAAACCCGAAGAAATAACGAAAATCATTCGCAGCCAGATCAAAAATTACGAAAACAAGATTGAAGTCAGCGAAACCGGCGTCGTCATTCTGGTAGGCGACGGCATTGCCAAGGCCTCCGGCCTTGAAAAGTGCATGGCCGGTGAGCTGGTGGAATTTCCCGACGGCTCCTACGGCATGGCGCAGAACCTGGAAGAGGACACCGTCTCCATCGTCATCCTCGGCTCCGACCAGGGCATCAAGGAAGGCGATACCGTCAAGCGCACCGGCAAGGTCGTGTCCGTCCCCGTGGGCGAAAAGCTCATCGGGCGCGTTGTCAACGCCCTGGGCGAGCCCATCGACGGCAAGGGCAGCATTGAGGCGGAGGCTTACCGCGCCATCGAAATGCCCGCCCCCGGTATCATTGAGCGGCAGCACGTCTCCCGCCCCCTGCAAACCGGTATCAAGGCCATCGACTCCATGATTCCCATCGGCCGCGGCCAGCGTGAGCTGATCATCGGCGACCGCCAGACCGGCAAAACCACCATCGCCACCGACACCATTCTGAACCAGAAGGGCAAGGACTGCATCTGCATTTACGTTGCCATCGGTCAGAAGCGTTCCACCGTGGCGCAGGTCGTGGACAGCCTTACCGCCGGTGGCGCTATGGACTATACCATCGTGGTCTCCGCCACCGCTTCCGAGCTGGCACCCATGCAGTATATCGCCCCCTATGCAGGCTGCACCATGGGCGAATACTTCATGTATCAGGGCAAGGACGTGCTGGTCATTTACGACGATTTGAGCAAGCACGCGGTGGCCTACCGTGCCATTTCCCTGCTGATCCGCCGTCCGCCCGGACGGGAAGCTTACCCCGGCGACGTCTTCTACCTCCACTCCCGTCTTCTGGAGCGGGCAGCTCAGCTGTCCCCGGAGCTTGGCGGCGGCAGTCTGACCGCTCTGCCCATCATCGAGACTCAGGCCGGTGACGTGTCCGCCTACATTCCCACCAACGTCATTTCCATCACCGACGGCCAGATCTTCCTGGAATCCGAGCTGTTCAACTCCGGCATCATGCCCGCCGTGAACCCCGGTATTTCCGTCTCCCGTGTCGGCGGTGACGCTCAGATCAAGGCCATGAAGAAGGTGGCCGGTTCTCTGAAGCTGCTGTACTCCCAGTACCGCGAGCTGCAAAGCTTTGCCCAGTTCGGCTCTGACCTGGACGCGGATACCAAGTCCCGTCTGGCTCTGGGCGAACGGATCGTGGCCGTGCTGAAGCAGAAGAACGGTTCTCCCAAGGAAGTGGCGCAGCAGGTGTGCATCATCTACGCCGTGACCCATGGGTATCTCACTTCCATTCCCGTTGCTCAGATTCCCGAATTTGAGAAGCGGCTGGAAGAGCATATGAACAATCACCACGCCGACGTTCTCGAGGCCATTCGCTCCACCGGCAAGCTGGAGACCGAGACTGAGAACGCCCTGAAAGCTGCCCTGGACGAGCTGGTGGCTGAATTTCAGGCATAAGGAGGGGTAAGCCATGGCTGGCGTTTCCACCAAGGAAATCAAGAACCGCATCCGAAGCATGGAGTCCACCAGGCAGATCACAAAGGCCATGGAAATGGTCGCTGCCTCCAAGCTCCGCCGGGCGCAGGCGCAGGTGCTTTCCTCCCGCCCCTATTTTGAAATTCTTTACTCCACCATTGCGGACATCGCGTCCTCCAACCGGGATTTCTCCTCCCCCTATTTACAGGAGCGTCCTGTGAAAAAAGCACTGTATATCGTCATTGCCGGTGACCGCGGTCTTGCCGGCGGCTACAACAGCAACATTCTCAAGCTGGTTCAGTCGGAGATCGCTGGCAAGGACGCCGTAGTCCTACCCATCGGCAAGAAGGCTCTGGACTATTTCAGGAGCAAGCAGATCCCGACCTTTACGGAGCAATACGCCGAAGCGGCCGAACTGACCGTGGGTGACTGCTTCTCCGTCTCCAAGCAGGTAAGCAAGGCTTTTCTGGCAGGAGAATTTGACCAGATCGTCGTTGCGTATACCAATTTTGTCTCCGTCCTTGCCCAGACGCCCGCAGCCATGCAGCTGCTGCCTCTGAAAAAGCCGGAAAAGAAAGAGAGTACCAATCAGGGCGATATCCTGTACGAGGGCGACAGCGAAGAGGTTTTCGCCGCGATCATCCCCGAATATCTGGGCGGTGTCATTTACGGTGCGCTGTGCGAAAGCCGCGCCTCCGAGCAGGCTGCCCGCCGGGCTGCCATGGATTCCGCGACCCAGAACGCCGACGATATGATCGACGACCTGAGCCTGAAGTTCAACCGCGCCCGTCAGGCCGCGATCACGCAGGAGATCACGGAGATCGTCGCAGGTTCCTGAGTCCCCGCAGGGGCGGTATTCTGATCGCCCAATCCCCAGAAGTTACGAATTTGCGGTATCTAATGTCGGTTATGCCCGGAATTTTGGGTAAGAGTGGGTATTCCCCCCGCGTTTTGTTCCGCAAATATTTCAGCAGAAGGAGTTGAATTCCCAATGGCCAAAAACAAAGGAACTGTGATCCAGGTCATGGGTCCTGTTCTTGACATCCGCTTCGCTGACGATCAGCTGCCCGGTCTGCTCAGCGCCATCGAGATTCCCAACGGCGAGCATACCATCGTGGCGGAGGTCGCACAGCACATCGGCGACAATGTGGTTCGCTGTGTCGCTATGTCCTCCACGGACGGCCTGCAGCGCGGCACCGAGGCCACCGACACCGGCGCGCCCATCTCCGTCCCCGTTGGCGAAGAGTGCTTGGGACGTGTATTTAACCTGCTGGGTCAGCCCATTGACAACAAAGCGCCTGTACAGGGCGTCGAGCGCTGGCCCATCCACCGTCCCGCTCCCTCCTACGAGGAGCAGCAGCCCGCTACCGAGATTCTGGAAACCGGCATCAAGGTCATCGACCTGATCTGCCCCTATGCCAAGGGCGGTAAGATCGGTCTGTTCGGCGGCGCGGGCGTTGGCAAGACCGTTCTGATTCAGGAACTGATTTACAACATCGCCACTGCCCACAACGGCTATTCCGTCTTCACCGGCGTTGGCGAGCGTACCCGTGAGGGCAACGACCTGTACAACGAAATGACCGAGTCCGGCGTTATCTCCAAGACCGCCATGGTCTTCGGTCAGATGAACGAACCGCCAGGAGCCCGTATGCGCGTGGGCCTGTCCGGCCTGACCATGGCAGAGTACTTCCGTGATGTGAAGCATCAGGACGTGCTGCTGTTTATCGACAACATCTTCCGTTTCACCCAGGCCGGTTCCGAGGTATCCGCACTGCTCGGCCGTATGCCCTCCGCCGTCGGCTATCAGCCCACTCTGGCAACGGAAATGGGCGCCCTGCAGGAGCGTATCACCTCCACCAAGGAAGGTTCCATCACTTCCGTTCAGGCTGTCTACGTTCCCGCCGACGACCTGACCGACCCCGCCCCCGCTACCACCTTCGCCCATCTGGACGCCACAACGGTTCTTGACCGCGGCATTTCCTCTCTGGGCATTTACCCCGCCGTTGACCCGCTGGACTCCACTTCCCGTATCCTGACTCCCGAAATCGTTGGTCAGGAGCATTACGAGACTGCCCGTGCCGTGCAGAGCATCCTCCAGCGCTACAAAGAGCTGCAGGACATCATCGCCATCATGGGTATGGACGAGCTTTCCGAAGAGGACAAGCTGACGGTCAACCGCGCCCGTAAGGTGCAGCGTTTCCTCAGCCAGCCCTTCCATGTTGCCGAGCAGTTCACCGGCTATCAGGGCAAGTACGTCCCCCTGAAGGAAACCATCCGCTCCTTCCAGGAAATCATTGCGGGTAAATATGACGACATTCCCGAATCCTACTTCCTGTTCGCCGGCTCCATCGACGACGTGGTTGCCAAGTACCGGGGCGGTGAGAAGGCATGACACCCTTCCACTTGAAAATCGTCACCCCCGACGGCCTGATTTATGACGGTCAGGCAGAGGAACTGCTGGTTCGCACCACCAACGGCGACATCGGCATTCTTGCCCGTCACATGAACTATGTCGCCCCTCTGGGTATGGGGCGGGCCGTCATTGTGTCCGACGGACAGCGCCGGACAGCGGCGTGCATCGGCGGCATGGTCAGCGTCTCAAAGGGCGAGGTGACGTTAGTCCCCACTACCTTTGAGTGGGCAGACAAGATCGATGTTGCCCGTGCGGAGGCTGCCCTGGAAAAGGCAGAGAAGGTTCTCCACGATCAAAACGCTTCCGACACTGACCTGCGTCTGGCCGAAGCCAAGCTTCACCGCGCACTGGTCAGAAAGAGCGTTGCCTCCAACTTATAAGCGATCACCCCGGTATCCGAATGGATACCGGGGTCGTTTCAGGATGCGGGCCGCAACGGCCCAGACACACGCCGCCGCTCCCGGTAAAGAATGGCCGCGGCGGAAGAAAGTGAGCAATCCCAATGGTAATACAGAAAATTGACAGCGATATCGAGAAAATGGGCATCGCAAGGACCATTCTGGAAGTGCTTCCGGATTGGTTCGGCATCCCGGAAGCTACGGAAGCGTACATCGCGGACAGCAAAGGCCGCTCATTCTTCTGCGCCTTTGCGGACAATGTTCCCGTCGGCTTTCTCTATCTGAAAGAAACCGGGCGGCATACCGTGGAGCTGGCCGTCATGGGCGTGCGGAAGGAATATCATCGGCAAGGCATCGGCAGAGCGCTTTTTGAGCAGGCCAAGGCCGAAGCCAAACGGCTGGGATATTCCTTTATCCAAGTCAAAACCGTCCAGATGGGCAGATATGCTATTTACGACGACACCAACCGCTTCTATCTCTCTCTGGGATTCAAGGAACTGGAAGTGTTCCCAACGCTGTGGGACGAATGGAATCCCTGCCAGATTTATATAATGGCTATATAGGCTCAAAATCACCCTGGTATCTGTTGGATACCAGGGTGATTTGTTTTGTATAGCTCGCCGTGACCGTTATTCTTCGGTGGCCTTCGGGTCTTCCTTCCCGTCCTCGAAGCCGTCGAACATGGAGGTGGAAGAAGCGTCTCCCACTTCCCTGCCCTGCATGATCGCTTCAAACTGCTCGCCGGTCATAGTCTCCTTTTCCAGAAGGAAGTCCACGACCTTGTGCAGTTTGTCGCTGTTGTCCGTCAGAATCTGCTTGCAGTGGTCGTATGCCTTGTCGATCAGCGCCCTGACCTCGTCGTCGATGGTTCCGGCGACCTTCTCGGAATAGCTCTTTGTGGTCTGGTAGTCCCGACCAATGAACACCTCTCCGCCGTCAAGATAGGACACTGTACCCAGCTTTTCGCACATGCCGTAGCGAGCGACCATGTCCTTCGCCAGCTTCGTTGCCCGGTCGATGTCATTGGAAGCGCCCACGGAAATATCCCCGAGGAACAGAGCTTCCGCAACACGTCCGCCCAGCAGCGACACGATCTGCTCATACATTTCGTTGCGGGTCAGGTTAGAAGAATCATCCTTGGGCAGATACCAGGTCGCGCCCAAAGACTGCCCCCGGGGAACAATGGTGATCTGCCGCACCGGGTCGTGAGTAGGCAGGTTGTACATGGCAACAGCGTGACCGGCTTCGTGGACAGCTGTCTCCTTCAAATCCTTCCGGGTCTGAACGCGGCTCTTTTTCGCGGGGCCTGCTGTAATCTTCATCAGCGCCTCGTTCATGTCCTCCATGGTCAGCACCGGGCGGTCCGCTCTGGCCGCCAGAATCGCCGCTTCATTGAGAAGATTGCTCAGGTCAGCGCCGGTAAATCCGGCGGTAGAGCGGGCGACGGTTTTCAGATTCACCGAAGCGTCCAGCTTCTTGTCCTTGGCGTGGACTTTCAGAATTTCCTCGCGTCCCTTCACATCCGGCCGTCCCACGTGGATCTGCCGGTCGAAGCGGCCGGGGCGCAGCAGCGCCGGGTCCAGAATGTCCGGCCGGTTGGTTGCCGCCAGAACGATGACGCCCTCCGAACGGGTGAAGCCATCCATTTCCACCAGCAGCTGGTTCAGTGTCTGTTCCTTTTCGTCGTGACCGCCGCCCAGACCGGAGCCACGCTTGCGGCCGACGGCGTCGATCTCGTCGATGAACACGATGGCAGGGGCGATTTTTCTGGCCTGTTCAAACAGGTCCCGGACACGTCCTGCGCCGACGCCCACGTACATTTCCACGAAATCCGAGCCGGAAATCGACAGGAACGGCACATTGGCCTCTCCCGCCACCGCCTTCGCCAACAGGGTTTTACCCGTTCCCGGAGGGCCTACTAATAAGGCTCCTTTCGGAAGCTTCGCACCAATATCGCGGTATTTTTTCGGATTGTGCAGAAAATCAACTACTTCCTGCAGGGATTCTTTTGCCTCATCCTGTCCCGCAACATCTTTGAATGTCACACCGGTTGTTTTCTCTACATATACCTTGGCTGTCGTCTTTCCGACGCCCATCGCACCGCCACCCATGCGCTTCATCAGGAAGCCAAACAAAATCCAGATCAGGACAAGTGGAATAATAAAACTTAAGATATTGACCAGCCATGTAGATGTATTATCCGGTACCGTTGCTGAAATCTCAATTGCTTTTCCTTCAGAAGTCTTTGCATTCTTTAAAGTTCTGATCAGATCCATATCATTAACGATTCCAGTATAATAAGTCACTTTATAAGGTGCCTTATCCTTTACCAGTGTGTAGTCCATCTCATAGGAGCTGAATTCCACAGTCTTAATATTTTTCTTGTCCAGCTGCTCAAGGAATTCCGAATATGTAGTTTCCTTTGAGCTCATCTGCGAAAAGCGGCTGGAAAAAAGTGAAATCAGAAACAATGCCACAAGCGTTACCATAATGAATCCAAGAATCATCTGCCCATTGTGGTTCTTCTTGT
>OLOU01001428.1_pt1 | contig 16454 bp, 15 predicted proteins | sample 1672101 | NCBI WGS metagenome assembly OLOU01 (sample SAMEA3136645, study PRJEB25190) | human gut metagenome | biome: human gut; feature: human-associated habitat; material: faeces | place: Austria | collected 2013
GTCATAGGCATCATCCTTTCTTTTCTCAGCGTTCCGGCTGATTTTTCTTCTTTGTCTTTTTATTTTCTTTGGGCGGCGGACTCAACTCAGTTTCTACATATTCGCTGATAATCAAAAGTGCTTTGTAATAGTCCCCACTTTCCAATACCCTTTTACGCATTTCTTTTGCTTCTGCTGTCTGTTTATTCTTTTTCAAAAGAGTTGAGGCATCGCCCATAATGGAAAAAATATTCCCATCATGTCCAAGGAGCTGTAACTTGGGACGTTGTTTCTCAGGCTTTGTCGGAATCTGCTCTGTTTTCTTTTCATACATTTTCGGCTGTTCCATATTAGGATGCCAAAAATGCACATTCATCGTTCCACCATCTACCTTGATATCCCTCTGTTCAAATCCTTCACCCCACCCGTCACTGTACTGCCCTGTAATGTATTCGGTGAATTCCTGTAGTTCTTCCTGACTTAAAAATTCATTTAATTCCAGTTTGGTACAGCCGTACAGGATTCCGTCTTTGTTTTCTATCGTAACAACTGCACTTTGTATCTTTTCCTGAATGGACTCACTTCCGTCAAAATACTGCATGAGATCATCTTCCCCATAGCGTTCCAGTTCTTCTCGGATGACTTCTTCATAATCGGCAAGTTCTGTTCCATCTAATGGCATTCCATATTCATCACTCTCCGACCACTCTTCTTCCCATTCGGATTCTTCTGAATAAAGATTTCCAGTCAGCTCCGTCAACAGATGTACGTGCATCGTTCCTTTTTCTTCCATTCTCTATCACCTTCTTTCTAATGGTCTGTCCCTGCATTTATTTGTCTGCTTTTTTTCTTTCGCAAGGTCTGCATAATCTGCCCCTTCTTTTTCCGGCAGATTGCAAATAATCTGATACGTTCCCTCGTAATGTTTTTTCATCTGTTCTTTCGCCCATCTCCCGGCAAAGTCATTATCGGTGCAGATTTCAATTTCTTTGATTTCCGGATGGTTCTTCAGAAACTCTTCCAGTGCATCCGGCAGCTTTTTAAAACGTTCACTCTGTATCTGTGTGTTTTCTTTCGGAGCAGCGATTCCTCCAAGGGAAAGACGATATTTATCCCTCTTTCCTTCTTCCAGTGTCATGTGGGCCAGTGCATCAATACACGCTTCATATACGACAACTCGTTTTGTTTCTCTTTCAGGTGGAATACAAAAGCTGTACTTTTTTTCACTCCCGGTCTGCTCCATCTTGAATCCTTTCCCGTTTTTTTCATAGATTCCTCGCAGGAATGCATATCTTGCTTTTCCGGATTCATCTTTTCCAACAAAAACAGCGTTATGGTACGGGACACTTTCATAAAGGATTTCATGCGAAATGCAATACGTGATCACTTCATCGCTGATTCCTCTGTGGTTTAAATAAGCCCTGATTCGTCTGCAATTACAATATCTCTCCGGCAGCTTAAAGGGTGGTTTTTCCTTTTTCGCAGACTGTGTCGGAATAAAAGACGGACTCTCTTCGCACAACAGTTTTACGGCATCTGTAAATTTCATTCCATCTACTTCAATCAGGAACCGCAGTGCGGACACGCCACCGATATCTCTGGATTTCCAATGCCATTTGCTGGACAGTTCATTGATTTTAAAACTGTCATGATCCGTCAACTGCCATTCATTTCTGGTCCTTGTCTTTTGCAGTCTCTGTGCCTGATGCGTTCGCAAATACTCATACGCAGTCATATTCTTTGCTGCCTGAATCTCTTCTTCCGTTACCCAGGGCATTACAGAATGGTATCCTGAAGAGCCAGTACCTTATCGGTTCGCTCCCAAGGAAACTCCTTTCTTCCAAAGTGTCCAAAAACTGCGGTCTGACGGAAAATCGGACGGTTCAGCCGGAGAGATTCCATGATCTGGACAGGTGTCACTCCAAACACCAGAGGGATTGCTGCCGCCAGACAATCATCCGCACACACTTTTCCTGTACCAAAGGTGTCTACCTCAATCATAACCGGCTCTGCTACTCCGATTGCATAAGCCAAAGACACCTGACACTTGCTTGCAAACTCAGCAGCTACTATATTTTTGGCGATATACCTTGCCATATAAGCTGCCGAACGGTCTACTTTCGAACAGTCTTTTCCCGAAAATGCACCGCCGCCATGCGGAACCATACTGCCATAAGTATCCACCATCAGCTTTCTTCCGGTCAGTCCGGTATCTGCATCAAATCCTCCGCACACAAATTTTCCTGACGGATTGATCAGAATCTTCGTATCCTCATCCGGCGGCAGTAATCTGAGTGCTGAGCGAAGCACTTTCTCTCTGATCTCGGCATCTAACTTCTTCAGGTTCTTTTCTGCACCATGCTGGCAGGAAACAACAACACTTTCCAGTCTCACTGGTTTTCCATCTTCATATTCTACGGTTACCTGTGCTTTTCCATCCGAAAAGATATCTTTGATATATCCGCTTCTTCTGCAAGCCGAAAGTTCACGTGTGATCCGGTGTGCCAGAACAGTCGGCATTGGCATAAGCTGCGGAGTATCATCACACGCATATCCGACCATAACACCCTGATCTCCAGCTCCCCTGCTTCTATCTCTTAATTTTGCGCCGATATTATCCCGAAATTCTTTCGACACACTCACTGCTTTCGCAATATCTGGACTCTGCTGGTGTACAAACGTATCCATTTCTATCCCATCTGTACAATATCCACACTCTTCTAAAACTTTTCGGATCACATCAAACACTGGTGGTTCATATCCGCTGGTGATTTCTCCTGCTACAAACACATTTCCTCTTGTAGCAAGGACTTCACACGCCACTCTCGAAGATGGATCGTAACGCAGACATTCATCTAAGATTGCATCTGCTATCTGATCGCATACTTTATCCGGGTGTCCTTCTGTTACTGATTCTGCTGTATAAAAACGTCTCATCTTTCTTCTCCTTATCTACAGACAGGGCAGGCGCTGCCTTATGAACATCTCCTGCCCTGTCAGATTGGTTTATCCTGTAATTTTTATTTTATTTTACTTCTGTTTCTTCTTTGTTGTCTGTCATTTTTGACTTCTTTCTGCGGTATACAGTCACTCCTGTAGCTGTTCCGGCAGATGCCAGTGCAAGCAGAACAAACGGCCATACTTTCTGGTTATCACCTGTTTTTGGTGCATTTGTTTTTTCTGTTGTTTTCTCCGGTGTTCTGGCATCTTTCATTTCTACTTTCTGGACTTCCATTGTATCTTTCAATGTGAATGTAACATCTTCCGCAATCTCGTAACCATCCGGCGCTGTGATCTCACGCAGAGTAAGTTCTTCATTGACCGGGAGCTTTGCAACGGAATGTGGCTTTCCATCCGTAATCCACTCTTCCAAAACAGTTCCATCTTTGCGGATGATCTGAAGCTTTGCCCCTTCCAGTTCTTTTCCGGTTGTTAGGTCTGTTTTTGAAATTTCCACTTTGGAATATTCGTCTTTCATCTCAACCTTTGTCACACTTCCATCTTCTTTGACTTCAAACGTCACATCGCTGGCAGACACATAGCCATCTTCATAAGGAGCCAGTTCCTCATGTAAGGTATAACTTCCTTCCGGCAGTCCGTAAATGACATGTTCTTCCTTCGTACTAATCCACTCTTCCACAACAGTTCCGTCTTTATCAATGACCTGCAGTTTTGCTCCTTCCAGCTCATTTCCGGTTGTTGCATCTGTTTTGGTAATACGTGTTTCTGTCGGCTGATTCTCAACTTCTTTGTTCAGTTCAATCTTTGCAAGATTCTGATTTTCATAGGTTGCATCTACATTCCATACTTCTTCATTTGGAAGATATCCGGCTTTTCTGACTTCCTCTTTGACATAGTATTTTCCATGTGGAAGATCACTGTCGAAAGTAAGTGTTCCCTTTGTATCTGTTGCTTTCTTTTCCAGCAGGGTATCTTTCTCTACGAGAACCTCTCCCTGATTAGAAAGAATATCTTCCGCAGCATACAGTCCAAAAATAACACCTTCCAGCTTTTCTCCTGTGACAGAATCCTTCTTTTCTACCGATACGGAAACTTTCTGTCTTTCATTTTTATAGGTAACGCCTTCATAAACGACTGCCTGTGTATCATCCTCTGCTGTCAGGGTAAATTCTTTCTGTTCTGTATTCAGGACAAAATTCTCTCCTGCTACAACCTCTTTCAGATAATACGTTCCCAGTGGCAGATTGTTGATAACTGCTGTTCCATTTTCATCTGTAGTCAGTTTGGCTACCAGATCATCTTTCTCATATCGGACAACTGGATTTCCTTCTTCGTCCTTTGCTCCGTCCGGTGAATAGATGGTATCTTTGGCATATACTTCGAATTCAGCACCTTCTACTCCGGTTTCTTCATATTTAAAGCCTTTATAAATACCTGTTTCTTCTTTACCAGATACGGTATTTCTTACTTTAGAAACCAGTGCTTTTACTTTTGCCAGAACAGAATCTCCGGTTACTTCGGTAAGCTGTTCTCCCTTTTTCGTCAGGAGCAGGCTTCCTACCTGTTCGTCATTTTTCTGTTCTACTTCTACAATCGCAGCTCCTGTATCCGGATCAATCTGATGTGCAGTGTTTGAGGATACTGTAATTACAATACCATTCTGTGGATTTTCTTTATATGTTCCTTTTGTAGTCTGCTCTAATGGTGAAATAATCGTTGTTCCATCATACAGGGACTCTTCGCTTCCCTGTCTTACAAATCCTTCCGGTGCTTTTACTTCTTCGATTCGATAGGTAGCGCACTTCAGTTCCTGCGGTGTGATCAGATATCCTTCCTCATTTGTTTTGAATACACTGATCTTTTCTTTCTTCGGATACTGAACAACCTGTTCCACATATTTCTTATTTGTCACATCGTAAATCTTATAAGAGGCTCCGGCCTTTAAAACCGTATTTCCAGTCTGTGCATCCTTCTTTACGATTTTCAACAAAAATTCAAACGGACGGTCATCAAATACTCTCCACTGCATTGGTTCTCTGCTGTCATTTTCCACATTTACAACAAATGGATCAATGGTTTTCAGATTCTCCGGGGTAGTGCTTTCCACTACAACATAACTTCCATACGGCAGTTCCGGGCTGACTGCATATCCTTTGGTATCAGTGATCAGTTCCGGTACTGGTACGGCGGTTCCATTCTCATAAGTAACTGCAACCTGCTCTTTGCTGAAGTCATAATTCTTGAAATCACTTGCTGTATAGCTTTCTCCATTGGACGGTTTCAGTTTCCCATTTTTCACCTGTGTCAGGTCGCTGATCAGATATACCTTAAATCTTGCTCCTGCAACCAGGTCCGTTTCTGTCTGCTCTCCATCTTCACTGATTTTGATCAACTGGAATGCCTGTTTCTTTACCTGCTCTTTTACCGTAAGGTCTCTTGTCACTTCGGCAACATCCTGACCTTCATAAGTTACTGATACCTCATATTTGGTAGTATCCAGTGTATATCCTTCCGGTGGAGTGATTTCTTTTAGATACATTTCTCCAAGGTATAATTCTGAAAATTCCAGTGTTCCGTCATCTCCGATGACTCCCTGTGCAATCAGGCTGTCCTGTTTATACAGAACTCCTGTTGTGCCATCCGGATGCACGATGTCCTCTTTGGCATAAAGACCATACACCGCACCACGAAGAGCACTGTCCCCCTGCGCTTTAAATGCAAGTGTTTCTTTATCGATCTTTGCGATTTTTACTTTTCCGGTGACTCTCTCATCTGTTGCTGTTACATTCAATGTCTTTCCGGCTGCAACATCTACTTTATATACTTCTGTATTCAGTTTATATCCTGTCGGAGCAGTGATCTCTTTTACATACACAGTTTTCAGTGCAGAATCAAAATAATCGCTGACTGCTTTTCCATCTCTTCCGGTTGCTGACATTGTCATCAGCAGGTTTTCACACTTCTTATCAGTATAAATACCATAAACTGCTCCTGACAGTAGATTCTGTGTATTGACATCTTTCTTCATAAGTTCAATGCGTGTCATATTCAGCCACTGTACACTAAAACTTACCGGAGCTGCTGTTTCACTTTCAAATACACCGATATCCTGCTTGGAATTTCCGGTTGTCAGCACCAGTGTTCTCCATGTCTTTCCGACAGAACCATATAAGTTGCCGGAAGCATAACTGCCTGTCAGTAATAAATCCGCAGACAGATAGAATGTATCTCCACCATAAATCTGGATTTTTCCATTTGTAACACTTGTTCCTTTGGAAAGATTATGTGCTGTCACATTTTCCGGTACACTCAATGTCACATAGTTTCTGTGATCTCCAGACAGTGTGATATTTGGTGTTTTCTGGATGTTTCCATCCCGTACTGCATTCAGCTTTGTGCTTGAAAGGCTCAGTTCACCTTTTGGCGGTTCTTCCTGTCCAAACAGATAATTGATATATGCGATAACCCCTGCATTTACAAGGTCATTATAATTACACCCTGTAAATCCGGCTTCTCCTGCATAAGCGTAGCTGGCTGCAATGTGTGTATACACATACTTTTCATCTTCCGTTTTTCCAGACAGATAACTTCCTGTCAGATCTCCTGCCCCGCCATAACCATAATAAAGGACTTTCTGTAGATTTTTATTGCTGTCCAGTACCTGTGCTACATAACTTCCACTCGGTGGGGATGCTTTCTGGGACTGAAGGCAGTATGCAATTTTCCCATTGACTGTAAACAGGCAAGTAAGATAATTTCCAATATAACTTGGATAATAAATAGTTCTCCCCTTTGTCAATGTAACTGTGGAACCGCTGCTTGTAGCTCTTTCAGCCGCAGACAATACCATCACATTTCCCTCTTCGATGTCCTCTTTCAGTTCTTTGATTGCCTGTGCAGATGCATCCTCTTCGGATGTTTCAATTTCTACATCTGTGTAGTTCTGCACAGGCGAATCCGAATCATCTTCAGATTCTGTATCTGACTTCTGTTTCTCTCCACCATTTTCTTCGGAATGTGCCTGTCCTTCGGTATCCGTCAGAGTCACTTTACGGGTGATGGTATAGCTGTCACTCTTATCTTTTGGAACGACCATATAAGTGGCAATATATGTTCCTGCTTTGTCTGAATGATACTCTCCACCATTCTCATCTTTGATACTTACAAGCGTAACATCTTCTTTTTCTGCATCATAATGGATTCCTTCCATACTGGTTTCCACTGCAAATGTATCATCTGAAACTGCTTTTGTGATATCATCTGCTGTAACTGATGTATCTTTCTGGCTTGTTACCGCCTGTTCAGATGCCTGTACTTCCGTCTGCTGTTCCGAGCCTGTCTGTTCGACCGCAAACGCATTTACACTGCTCAAGGTACTGATGCCCATCAGGACAGCCAGTCCAAAAGCAGCTATTCTGGTCTTTAATTTTCTAACCTTCATGTGCTTTTCCTTCCTAATTATAAATAGATTTTTTTAATTAAATACCGCAGAAGATGTTTCCTCTGCGGTACGTTTTATCTTGTATATCGATTTTTTTCTTTTTTCACTTCCTGTCTGGTACGCTTCACCGCTTTCATGACAGAATCTGTTGGAATCTGGTTATCCTTATATCCTTCCAGAATTCCATCCAGATAAAACTTCGATGGTCTTGCCGGAACATCTTTGTGCGGAGCGTTCATCATATATACAAACACCTCTTTCTCCACTCCATCCTGATTTTTTACCTGAATCGATTCTTTCCCATAAAAACTTGGGAATCCTTCATAGAAATCCAGACTCTTCTCACACGCTTCTGTGATTTTCCATAAAACTCCTTCGACACAGCTTCCCTTTTCCGGCAGTACCGTTGCTACTCCGTTACCCGGAGCCTTTCCTCGAAATGCCAGCCGATAATCTTCAAGCCGGACATTTTCCACAACTTCCGCAGCCGGACACCTGTACTTCATCTGCTCCAGATTCATGTTGCTGCCATAAGCGAAGTAATATCTATCTTCCATTTTTTCTCACCTCTATCTGACTCCTTCTGTCCTTTGATTTTTCTTCAAACACTCATACGTGCTTTTATCATATCTCCACGCAAGATCACCATCCAGATTTGCCAGCAAATGTTTTCGGACATTTTTATATTCGTCTCCAATTAACCCAAGTCTCAATAAAAATGTACGAAATGTAAATGCTGGATTTTCTGATATCAGTGTCTTTTTCATCTGTGTCGATCTCTGATTGATCGCCTGTGCGGAAATGGCTAATGCCAGAGTAATATTTGCTCTTACCTTTCCTGCATGAAGTGTGCTTTCAAAACAGCGCCATTCCAAAGTTCCTTTTGAAAACACAGCATGAAGATTCAGAGCATAATAACGGGTATGATCATAATGGGTATGACTTCCATCCCTGCCTCCATACCAGACATTTCTTACTCGGTCCATTGTGATTGATTTATTTGGTATTTTTCGGATTTTCTCCAATACCTCCGGTCGCACCCTCTGACAATAACTATTTGCTCTTCTCTCCTGCACTTTCAGTGCTTTGAACAGAATATCTTCCTTTGCATACATAATTGTCAGTGCATTTTTCAGACTCTGCGGTGTATGATTCGATGCATCTACATGAACATGCTGACCACAGGACTCATTTACAAAACCGCCATGCTGTCGCAGACATCGTACTACTTCCTGTAACTTACCCATTTCATCATAGGATAATTTCGGAGATACCATTTCTGTTGAATATTCTCCACCTGCGTCTACAATTCGACCGTATACTTTTCGTTGTGTATAAATGCTCCCATCAGACATAAATTTCCACTTTTTTCCTTCCAAATCTATCACTGACCAGACTCCATAAGTAGTGCCGTCATAATATGCTTCTGTTCCAAACATTTCAGCAACAACTTCTGCAGCACGTTGTCTGGTAATTCCTGTCATCTCGATTTCTGTGCCAAAGTATTGGTCTTTTATACCGATCATGCCTAATGGATTCCTTTCTCAGACACTTCCTGTGTGTTGAGTTCGGAGTCTGCCTTTTGTAACAATCTGCCAATTGCCTCGATAACATTGACAGTTACTCCGTTTCCAGCCTGTTTATAAAGCTGTGCGTCAGAAGTGCTGTCTATGATCTTATCAATCTGCCAGTCGTAATAACCCTGCAGTCGCAGACATTCCCTCGGAACTAACCTTCTTATTCTGCCGTGATACAAGATGCCATGACGATCGGTTGCAGTAATTGTAAACATCGGTTCTTCGGGTTCTTTCATACGTCTGCCGTTCTGACGAACATTCTCTTTTGCTGGTGTTAAGACTGCTCTTGCTCCATCCTCTGCTAATACACCAGAACATTCTCCTTTGTATTTGTGGACACCGCATTGTCTGGTATTCAGGCTTCTGCATTCTTCCGTTACCACCGGCGGAGGTGAAAGATCGACAAAGTGCAGCGTTCCCTGTTGAACACCTGTTGTCAGGGTATGTGCGATCTGGTGTCCGACTCTTCCTCTCCTGCTGTTGAGATTCGCATAGCCTAAATCGATGCTGTCACCCTCTCTTGCAAGTTTGTAGCCGAGCTTTGTATTTTCTTTAATTGGAACACCCACATCATATAATCCTGTCTTTCCACCCATTCCTCCGGCTTGTGATGTCAGGGTACAGCTTAATCCTTTGGGACTGTAGACTCTTTTTCCCTGACTTCCTGCCCGGATTTGAACAAGAGCTGCTCCATTTGTTTCTGGTTCAGGTAATACTTTTCCGGCACATCGGAAATCAAGATATCCGACAATATACACCCGCTTTCTTGCTTGGGGGACTCCGAAATCCTTGCTGTTAAGCACTTTCCATTCGACATGATACCCCAGTTCAGAAAGCGTACTGAGGATGGTGCAAAACGTCCGGCCTTTGTCATGCGATAACAAACCGGGAACATTTTCAAGGATAAAATACGATGGTCTTTTAGCTTCAAGAATCCGGGCAATTTCAAAAAAGAGAGTTCCTCTTGCGTCAGCAAATCCTTCTCGCTTTCCGGCGATAGAGAATGCCTGGCAAGGAAATCCTGCACAGAGTAAATCAAAATCTGGCATTCGTTCTGGTTCAATTGTTCTTGCATCACTACAATACCACTCCCCTTCTGTGTCAAACAGCAATCGGTAGTTCTTATCCGCATAAGTATCCACCTCGCAATGTCCGACACAGACAAAGTTTCCTGCCCGTCTTAAGCCTTCACGGAATCCCCCGATTCCGCTAAAGAGATCAAAAAATTGAATGGTTGCGGCTATCAACCTCCTTTTTGCTGATAAAAACAGGCGGCATGATTTCTCATACCGCCCTTCGTTATTCTGTATCAATTGGTTACCATTCTGTTGGTTCTTCTGTTTTGGTTTCTTCTTCCAGATCAGTTTCTCTTTCTGGTTCAGTTTCCTCTTCCGGTTCGCTGTCCCCTTCTGGTTCGTTTTCCTCTTTCGGTTCACTCTCCCCTTCTGGTTCGTTTTCCTCTTTCGGTTCGCTCTCTCCATCTGGTTCGCTTTCCTCTTCTGGTTCGCTGTCCCTTTCCGGCTCAGTGCTTTCTTCCGGTTGTGTTTCTTCTGTTCCCAATTCTCCAATTGTCTGTTCGGATTCTTCAGGCTGATCTTTGCTTTGCCATTCGGCCTCTGCCTTTTCCAGTGCTTCTTCTATAATCTGAATTAAGAAGTCTTTCTGTTTCATGTGTTTCTTTCCGATGACTACTTTTAATCTCTGGAATAATTCCTCTGATACCTGTACTGCTACTGTTCTTACTGCTCCCATGCTTATTTCTCCTTTTCCTTCCAGTCTGTTGAAATGTTCTTCAATGACCTGTTGTAAAAATTTTTGTGTGCTGCTTTCTGTGAGTTCAATCTCTTCTCTTACTTTCTCATGTAAGTCCATCGGGATCTTTCCGCAGATATTTTTCATTTCTGCCATAACCTTTCTCCTTTCTCTTTCGCTACACACAACATACTCCAAAGCCGCATGGAAAGCTATTCACAATACCCACCAAAGATAACGATGCATTTTATGCCTTACCCCTAGCAGATCCAACAATGTATGTATCGTGCAATCATAGGCCTCACCCCCTTTACAAATTTTCCATTTGAGATAGAAAATCCATCATCTGATCTGGTATTTCTTCCGATGATGGGTTCGTTGTCGATTGTTCCGTAGTGCCACATATTCCTAATTCTCGAACACTTTCTTTTATCGTCTTTTGAATGACTTCTTCCATCCATTTCCGATCCTCTTTTTCCAGAATTGCCTGAACCAGATACTGGCTTTTCTGCCCTTCTGGAACACTTTGAAATTTCTCCCATGCCCTCTGGTGTTCTGGATTTTTCAGGTTCGGGCGGAACGAATATACCGGGCGTGTCATCTCGTCCACATCTGCTCTACAATCCGTTCATACCCTGTTGCGTTGGCATGGACGTCCTCTATAAAAACGGGGCGGCAAATCGCGTCCTGTGTGGTCACGTGGCGTTTTAAAATTGCAGAGCCTCCCCCCATAAATACGGTGGGTACTGCCCGGAGATCAAACCCGGATTCTGTCACCGCAGACAGTATTCTTTCTATATATTTCCGTCCGTTTTCCTGTATGATCCGTCTGGCCTCTTCTGCCATACTGCAAGATTCTCCCCGAAGCACACGCTCAATTTGAGTTTCTGTCACAGACAGTCCGGTATTTCTACGCACTTGTTCTGCTGTCTCATCAATACATCGGATTACTCCAAGTTCCAGACTTCTGCACGTTGCTGCATTCGGAACAGCATTGTCCAGCCTCATAAGGTCAACGGTCCAGCCACCAATATCAACAAGCAGAACAGACGGTTCATTCTTCAGATACTCTGGATGCAGAGCAAGCGCAGAGTATCCCTGTGGGAACAGTTTCACATCTTTTATTGTTATCTCATATAACTCACTTTCATATAAAAATCGCACTGGCTGCTCTTTCCGCAACAGATACTCCCTGAATCCCTGTTTCTCTCTTCCAAAACTTGAAAGCGGAAGTCCAACAGCCAGAATTACCTCTGTCTTTCGTTCCGCTTTCCGATGCTTGATTTCTTCTGCAATGGCTGCCAACGTCAGCAGATAATAATTATCATTTGACGTTTTATTTTTTACCAGCGTCTGTCTTCCCGTACCGCAGACATAATACTTTCCTTGATATTGCAGAACATTCTGCATGGTATACGGCTCGTAATCATACCCAATAATTCCACTTGGGAAAGACACTTGTCTTGTTTTAATGGCATAATAGCCATGATCAATTCCTATGATTATCGCAATCACATCCTTTCATTTTTTCTGTTTAACGTAAGGTCAAAAATGTTGTCACTGCTGCAACGGATCGTTGCAAAAGTGCCATTCGTGAACACTTTTCTATGTTCCAGCGTCCCAAAACCTGCGGAAAATCTGGCTTTTTTATACCACTATCGCCAGAGGAACACTACTGTTCCTTCCCAGCCGGTTATAAAAGATCCCTCTCCCGGCGGCGGTCCAGCCTGTCCGGGGGAGGGATATATCGCAAGTTTCCTTTTTGAACAATTGCCTGTCTTTTTATTTTTATGAGATGTTTTTCCTGCTTTTGTAAAATGGGAAGATACTCCGGTTCTGTCAAAAACTTCCGTATATAATTGCCCTTTTTTCCCAGCTTGTTATCATTTTTCAGCAGTTCTATTTCTACCATGTAATGGGTATCTGGATGAAATCTCTTCTCACACAAAATGCTGTCCCCTTTTATATAATCAGATTTAGCCGATTCTCTTGCTGCCGCCAAGAGTTCATAAATACTTACTTCCACCTCTTATCACCTCCCAAAAGACCAGAAAAAAGCAGACCTCTTAATCGAAGTCTGCTCCTGTCGGATATGGTAATCCTCTTTCTTCATATTTTTTATCGATATAATTTCGAATCCATTCCCTGTATTCTTCCGTTAATGCCAGTTCCTGAAATTCTAACAACCACTTTTCCCCTTTTGCTTCGTCATCAAGCCATCGATCTTCTATGCACTCCGGCTCATCTAACATTTTCATCATCGCTTCAAATGGCTCTTTTACATCATCACCAAATTCTTTCCATAAGGCGATTCCATAGTTCTCCAGTTCAAAAAATTCTGTCAGATATGTCAATCGTTCCATATCCCCCAATGTCATTCTTTTTTCATCTGACAATAATGCTCGATCTCTTTTGCCACATAGATTTAAAAATTTTCTCTTTTCCATCTCCACATCCATTATACTTTTACCTCTTCCTGTTAAAAATAATTCCTTATTACGAAACATTATAAAATTTAAATTCTTTAGAATCAATATATATGTTTCTGTATTACGAAACTTTTTATTTTATAAGGGGAGTTCATCATTATGCAAAAGATTAGACCAGATATGGATATTGGTAAAAATATCCAAGCAATTCGATATAAAAACAATATGACTCAAGACCAAGTAGTTGCAAAATTAAATCTTATGGGTATCTCCATCACCAAAAGTACCTATGCCAAACTGGAAACAAATCGCATGAACATTAAGGCATCTGAATTAGTTGCACTTGCAAAACTCTTTCATACCGATATCAATGCTTTCTTTTCCGGCTTGCTATAGTTCGACATTCCCCGACTCCCTGTGTATATAATAGCATATTAAAAATAAGAACCAGTCTATATTCTTATCGGATATAAACCAGTTCTTTTTTCTTATCAAATAATATAAAAGTGACAGGGAATTCAGATTCTTATCTTCTGTCACTCATGTAATTATTATTCTATTTTAAATTTAATGAATTTACCCATTCTTGAATTTCTTTTTCAATGTTATTTTCTATATAAACGTCATACACATTTTTCCACATTATCTGTGTATACTGTTATTTTCAACCCCATAATTATAACTTGGTACACGCTATACACTACTATAAACTGTACTCCATTTTATACTATACAATGATAAATCTGTGTTATTATTCGCATTATTGCTTCCTAATGCTTCTAAAAATTCATTTTTCATTAGCGTACACTCTCCTCCCGATAAACATGTTGCTTATTTATCATTTGTAGTAATTGAATAAACAACCAAATCCCTATATTCCCCTGTGTTTTTATCAATTCTTCTTTTTCTTAAAACCCCATCCTTAATAAAACCTACCTTTTCAAGCAGATTAAGCGAAGGTTTATTATCTATATTACATTTTGCCTCAATGAAATACAGTCTATCTTTTGACAAGTATTCTGAAATCATCTTTTTTACAGCTTCAGTGCCATAACCTTTACCATGCCACTTTTCACCAATAACATAACCAATTTCACCAATCCTTAATTCTTGATATGGTATATCAAAAGATATATATCCTATACATGCACCACTTTCTTTTTCAACAATTACCCATGCATTCGTATTTTTCACCATAGCATTTACAAAAGAATTCATCTGATCCATATTCATTGGATATCCCATTATAAAATCACCCAAATGCTCATCTGTCCCCCATCCCTCGAAGCATATTGAAGCATCTTCATTCACAAAATGGCGGATGTATAATCGCTCTGTTTCTATTTTCATCATAAAAATCCTTTTCCATCTACATTATGACTTGGCACCACTACATCAATTAATCCTACTATAACATACTTTTAAACTGTAAAAAAGGGTTTCCGAGAAATCTCGGAAACAAGGACATTGATATTTACTATCAACATCCTTGTTCTAATTATTACACCATCTCAGGAAGTTTGTAGCCTAATTTTTACATTGCGTCTGCGAAGTCATCTAATGACATACTTACTCTACTTGCGCCTACCTCAGGTTCTAATATACCATCCTGAACAAGTGAATATATTTCAAGGCATCTGCCTTGTTGTATTCCTTCCTGTATGCCAAGCTTTTTATGATCATCCTATGCCTTACACATATTTACCACATCTTCCTTTTCATCATACTTAATATCAGTTCTTGTCTCAATATAACCTATCACCTACAATAATTGCCCATAAAGCAGTATCGATATACTCACCATTTTTATAATATTTTTGTCTGGTAATGCCTTCTAACACCATGCCGCATTTCTTTAATACCGCAGAGGAAGCATCATTTCCATAGAATACTTCTGCCTGAACTCTGTTAAATCCAACTCTATCAAAGGCATAATCTAAGACAGCCTCCAATACTTCTGTCATAATGCCTTTATTCCAAAATCCGGGAGACAGCATATAGCATGTATCACACATATGACATGCTTCTTCCACATTTCCCAAATTAATTGTTCCTATCAATTCTCCCGTTTCTTTCCACTCAATTACCCAATGAAAATATGAATCCGACTCATAATTAGATATCCAATGCTTTACCTTGTCCCTATATATTTCTATGTCATCAACAGGATTAAATGGATAGTATCTGCAAACTTCATCATACTTAGCCCAATTTTCATACATCATAGTATAATCGGATAGTTTGATTCTTCGTAAAAAGCATCGTTTTGTTTCAAAATTCTGTGTGCCTATATAATTCATAAATTATTCCTTTTCATATTCAAAATAAATTCCTGCAAATATCTATTAATCACCTACATGGTAAAATATACAGATACAAGATACATCTACTCCCCCTGTAATATAAAAATCATGCCCCAACACAAATCAGTTGGGGCAATTTCTATACTTTTAAGCTATTATACTACACCATCTCAGGAAGTTTGTAGCCTGCTTTTTGCATTGCGTCTGCGAAGTCATCTAATGACATACTTACTCTACTTGCCCCTACCTCAGGGTCTAATATACCATCCTGAACAAGCGAATATACTTCAAGACATCTTCCCTGTTTCATTCCCTCCTGAATGCCACGCTTTTTATGATCGTCCCATGCCTTACACATATTTACCACCTCTTCCTTTTCATCATACTTAATGTCAGTTCCTGCAAATAGATTGATAGCTGCTACTGTCTCAACGTCAACCCTTGTAAAGGTTTCGTCTTTTGTAATTAAATCATTCAGCTTTCCCTCATCTGACGCATTTTTCAGCACTTCAAACAGTGGTTTCAGACCTGTTTTGAACTTGGAAAAATCCGTAATCTCCAGTGGATTCAACAGATTAATCCTGTAATCGTTGATAAATGGCCGAAATCTCTCGTCCATATGAGGCATCATCTCAACAAGACTTCTTGGACCATCCCAGTTTTTTGTTCCAAGATATAATGTAATTGTAATCACCGGTGTCAGCCTATCCTCAAGTGTAAACCCTGATAAAAACTCATCTGATGATTTATAATCTTTGTTTTTCTGATGTTGCTTCTTCGCCTCGTTGACCTGTTCTCCATAATTCATGGCATCATAAATCATGGTCTTAACCGGCATCGAATAATGAACATCTGTCTGTGCCTCTATCCCCATCAGTACGATGTATACTGATTCTGTATATTTTACAGACACCCCCTTTAGCAAATCTCTCCATTTCTGCTTAACAATCTGCTTCCTATCAATACCGAAAACTGATAACACCTCTGTGGTGTCACATTCCTTTAAATCCTC
>OLOU01001430.1_pt1 | contig 16440 bp, 12 predicted proteins | sample 1672101 | NCBI WGS metagenome assembly OLOU01 (sample SAMEA3136645, study PRJEB25190) | human gut metagenome | biome: human gut; feature: human-associated habitat; material: faeces | place: Austria | collected 2013
TTCGGCGCGCCGTGCGATTACTTATTCATTGCCGTAACAAGTTCGTATGTATCCTTTGCGATCATGAGCTCTTCGTTTGTGGGGATAACAAGCATTCTGAGCTTTGCGTCGGGAGCCGATATGTCGAGCTCCTCTCCGCGAAGTTTGTTCTTCTCTTCATCAATCTTGCATCCGAGAAATGCAAGCTTGTCCGCAACCCTCGTACGGTAATGGGGATTGTTCTCCCCGATACCGCCGGCAAATGCGACCGCGTCTACTCCGCCCATTGCAGCGGCATATCCGCCGATGAGCTTGGTAAGCTGATGGCAGAGCATGGACTCGATAAGCTGATATCTCTTGTTGCCCGCCTTCGCGCCGTTTTCGATATCGCGGTTATCGCTCGTCGTCTGGGATACTCCGAGGATACCGGATTTCTTGTTCATAATCGTGTCGATCTCCTTGGGAGAGAGGTGCTCCTTCTCCATAAGCAGCGGAATGATCGCGGGATCGATAGATCCGCAGCGTGTTCCCATGATTATTCCCTCAAGAGGCGTAAGTCCCATCGAGGTGTCGAGGCACTTTCCGTGATCGACTGCGGCGACGGACGAGCCGTTTCCGAGATGGCAGGTAACGATCTTGAGCTCCTCGGGCTTCTTTCCGAGGACAGCAGCGGTTCGAAGAGTTATATAACGGTGGCTCGTTCCGTGGAAGCCGTAGCGGCGGATACCGTATTTCTCGTAATATTCGTAAGGAAGCGCATACATATACGCATAGTCGGGCATCGTCTGATGGAACCCGGTATCAAAAACAGCAACCTGAGGAATATCACCCATGATCTCCTCGCAGGCGTGGATTCCGGTGAGGTTGTGGGGGTTATGCAGCGGTCCGAGCTCGCAGCATTCCTCAATCGCGCGGATAACATCCTCGTTTATGATAACGGAGCTTGAGAATTTCTCGCCGCCGTGGAGGACACGGTGTCCGACCGCGTTAATCTCGCTCATCGACTTGATAACGCCGTGCTCGGGACTCACAAGAGTATCGGTAACAAGCTTGATCGCCTCCTCATGGTTCGCCATCCGGATGTCGATCTTGTAATCCTCGCGTCCCTCGACCTTGTGCTTGAAGTTTCCGCCCTCGATGCCGATGCGGTCGCACATTCCCTTCGCCATAACGTGCTCGTTTGTCATGTCGATAAGCTGATACTTTATCGACGAGCTTCCTGCATTGATAACAAGTACTTTCATTTTCAACCCTTCCGGCACTTTTGCGCTCAAATGAATGCAGCCAAAGCGCCGTTTCCTTTATAAAAAATATTCTACAACGCAAAACCTCAGTTATTGTATCACATATTTTCCCGTTTCGCAACACTTTTCATAAAAAATCGTTACTGAGCCCCGAAGTACATAAGGTGAAGCGCACGGATACGCCGATCGGTTATCCCCGAAGTGACGGATATCGCATGATTTTCAAGATAATCGTCTGCGGAGGAGGAAAGTCCCTCACGGACGCACTCGGCGGCGATGTCGGTGCAGATGCTCTCGATAAGCGTTCCGATATTTCCGTCCGGGAGAAACAGACGGTCGATCTTCTCCGCGACGTTTTTCCCGAGAAGGGGAAGGCTGCGCATAAGCCTCATTCTCCATTTATAATACGGCATGTGCGCGCGGTTCAAGAGAAAGACCGCCGCAATCGCGTGATTCGCAAATTCCGCCGCACACATACGCGCCGCAGTCGCTTCTCCGTGCGCAAGCAGGCGAGGATATGCGTACTGCCCCGACTGAGCGCACAGCGCAAGATGCGCTGCAAGCTTTTTCAGCCGCAAATTCTCGGGAAGATAGCGAAGATGCTCCCTCCATGCGGAAAATTCTCCGCACGGATCGGTAAACACCTCTCCGTTTGTCGCGCAGCAGAGCGCATAATCGGGAATCGAAAACCACTCCTCCGCACTTTCGGGCATACGGTCAAGCCCCGTAAGCGAAGCGTAAAAATCCGGAATGATCTTAACTCCGAACTTCGTGTGTCCGAGATAACTGCGCTCTTCAAGCTTCACTCCCATGAACACCTTAGGCAGTGATTCATAGGCGCGCATGAGGCGAAAGCCGTACTTTTCGTCTGTCTCGCGCGAGATCCACACGGTAAAGCCCGGCGCAAAATCGTGATCCCGCGATATTTCGTCGTCGCAGCCGAGGCACTCCGAGCCCTCTCCGACAATCCCGCAGGCAAGCAGATCTTCGATATCGGAAAAGCCGTTCTTTATCATCGGCACGCCGTATTCCTCATAATAACGGCGCGAAAGCTCAATTCCCTGCATATATCTCATCCGCCTCCGCGTCAAGCTCCCGCTGCGCGGCAAAATATCCGAAATGGCCGAAGGTCGGGGCGCATTTACGGCAGACGAAAGCGTAATATCCGTCATGATCGATGCCTGGGGTCTTCAGACATTCGTATGCCTGATCCATACACCGTCCGACCGCGCCTTCGCTGTCGCCGAGCGCGCGCTCGTAAAGCTCCGCCATATTTATAAGGGTGATCGCCGACTCGAGCGCGCCGTTCTTCTTCGAGGACATAACGACAAGCGCCTTTTCGTATGCGTCCTCCGCTTCGCCGTACCGTCCGCAGTCCGCAAGGGCAAGCGCCATATTGTTATAAAGCCCGCCGAATCTCGCGTCGTCCGGATCGAGGTATTTTTCGTACACGCCGCGCACATCCTCGTAATACGGGATCGACGCCTCCGCCTCCCCGAACGCTTTCATCGTCGTTGCGGCATTCAAAAGCACCGTCGCACCCGATACGGTCTCTGCGAGACCGAGACTGCGGCAAAGCTCCGTTCCGCGGCGCACCGCATCCATTCCCCATTCGTGCTCTCCGATGCGGCGCGACAGTCCCATGACCTCGGACAAAAGCGACAGCTCGCCGCGCTCGTCGCCGATCTCGCGTGCTTCCGTGAGCCAATATTCGAGCAGCTTTTTTGCGCCGCGGTAATCCTCCTTTGAAAAAAAGGAGTCAAGCTTTTCTGTAATGTTCATAATCGGCACGCTGCGCGCACGGCGCTCCGCGCCGTAGAATTCCTCGCCGCCGCAGAGCGGGCACTGCGGTTCCTTATAATCAAACGGATCGATCATAGTCGTTCCTTTCATATATTTATGATGCGGAAAAAGCTCCGCGCACTTCGTAAATATTGTACCTCATACAGAAAATACAGTCAAGAAGAATATTGCGCGGCGGGGAAATTTATGTTAAAATACTGTCACGGGCGCGTGAAAATCGGATGCGGAAATTCCGTCCGCGCGCAAAAGCGGAAACATAAGCGCACATGGGAGAGAAACATGGAGCATTTTGAAATAGAACGGAAATTTCTTATAAAGCGCCCCGACGAGGCTTTTCTTTCGTCTCTGCCCGGCGCGCGTTGCTATAAAATATCACAGACGTATCTCACGTCGGGCGGCCGCGTGCGCCGTGAAAGCTGCGGCGGAGAAACCGTGTACACGCACACGCTCAAAAAGCGGATATCCGACATACGCCGCATCGAGATTGAGGACGTGATCGGGGAAAGCGAGTATCTTGCCGCCCTCGCCGATGCCGATCCCGAGCTTAAAACGATAGAAAAGAAGCGCTGGCGCATCCGCGCGGGGAAATTCGTGTATGAGATAGACCTTTTCCCGTTTTGGGAGGACGAAGCTTTGCTTGAGGTCGAGCTTGACAGCGAAGACGAAAGCTTTCCGATGCCCGATTTTCTCGAAATCATTTGCGAAGTCACCGACGACGGCGCGTATACAAACCGTTCCCTCGCGCGTGAAAGGCGAGAGCTCGGTGGCACTTGATTCCCGTACCCTGCCCGCGGCGGCGCCGTGCGAATGAACGAAACGCCGCCGAAAACGGGCTCTGCGCATTTTTGAAAAAGTCCGCCGCCCGCATTATTCCCGGCACATTCCCGTATGCGTTCCGTATGCCGAAACGCCGCACTTGAAATCGGGCTCAGTCTATGTTATAATAAACAAAATTCCCACCAGGATATCCGCAGGAGATTTACTATGATAGTTACAAGACCGCCGCTTGGGTGGAACACATGGAATACTTTCGGAGCAAACATCAGCGAAGAGCTTATAATGCAGTCCGCAGACGCAATGGTCAGGGAGGGACTTCTTGACGCCGGTTATGAATATGTCGTGATCGACGATATCTGGGCGCTCAAGGAAAGAGACAAAAACGGACGGCTTGTTCCGGATCCCGAAAAATTCCCGCACGGAATGAAGTATCTTTCGGATTACATCCATTCAAAGGGACTGAAGTTCGGTATGTATTCGAGCGCAGGTTATCAGACCTGCGCCGGTTATCCCGCTTCCTTTGAATATGAGTGGACAGACGCCGCTTCGTTTGCCGAGTGGGGTGTTGATTACCTCAAATACGACTACTGCTACCATCCGACGAACGTTCGCCCGGACATTCTGTACAAGCGAATGGCGCTTGCGCTTGCGAATTCCGGACGCGATATCGTGTTCTCCGCCTGCTCATGGGGAGTCGATAATACCCGTCAGTGGATAAAGGAAACGGGCGCTCACCTGTGGCGATCTACCGGCGATATTTACGACGGCTGGCCGAACATCAAAATGCTTGCACACAAGGAAATGCAGGAGATGGAGTATAACGGCTGCGGCTGCTTCAACGACATGGATATGCTCGTCGTCGGAATGAACGGCAGCGGCAATGTCGGTGTCGGCGGATGCACATTCGAGGAATATAAGACGCACTTCTCGTTTTGGGCGTTCATGGGCTCGCCTCTGATGATCGGCTGCGATATACGAAACATGACCGATGAGACGAAGAAGATCCTGACAAACAAGGAAGTGCTCCGCGTAGATCAGGATGCGGCTTACCGTCAGCCGTTCTTCCTCAATTCCATGCCTTATGAGCCGAACAAGGATCGCGGCCCCGGCGAGGCTTTCTGGAGCTACTATCCCATCGAAAGCCCCATAATGGCACGTTTTCTCGACGACGGCGAGATCGCGCTCGGATTCTTCAATTTCTCCGACGACAAACGGACCGGATGGTTCACGCTCGACAATCTCGGGCTGCCGATCACGGCAGGAAAAACGATCGAGGCGACCGACCTGTGGACAGGCGATGTATGGCGTCCCGAAGGCGGCGTATTCAAGTTTGATTGGCTTGAGGGTCACTCCTGCCAGATCTTCAGAGCGAAAATCGTTGACATGAAATAATAAAGCAGAAATCGGTACAGCTTCGGCTGTACCGATTTCTTATTCCGTATCGGGGCGAACGGCGCGTATTCATCCGTTTTTATCCGTTCGCCGAACATTTTTCCGCATCGATCGCAAGCGTCAGCATCAAAGCGCAAAGCGCGTCGGAAGCATCGTTCACATCGATGACGTATGTATCCGTAAGGTGAAAGAGCTCCTTCGAAACCGCCGCAACAGTATCGCCCGACGAAGATGTTACGGTGTAATCCCACCCGAAAATATCCCCGTCTACCGTCCAGCCGCGGCAATCAATATCGTACACATTGCGAAAAAGCGTAAATCTTTTTTTCACTCTGCCGATATACCTGTCCCCGAGATAAAGCTCGAACTTCGGAAGAAGTGTTAATACCTTTTCTTTGACCGTGCCGAGCTCAGCGCCGTCCGACGCGAATATTTTCAGGCAATGCCCCCATGCAAGCTGACCTTCCACCGTAAAGACAGTATTCCCCGCCTCGTCGTAAATATCGTAGCTGTCAAACCACGAAAACAGCCGCTGCTTAAAAATCAGTCTCACCTTTCGGGCACCGTCCTTTCACGCAATTTTCTCACGCAGTCCGAAGTGTTCCGCTATTCCCGCCCGTCTTCGTCGATCGTCGTGAACTTCGTGTACTTTCCGTCCCAGCCGAGCTTTACTCTGCCGACCGAGCCGTGACGGTTCTTTGCGATGATGACTTCAGCCTCGCTGACCGGATTGTCCATATCATAGTAATCGCCGCGGTAAAGAAGCATAACGCTGTCCGCGTCCTGCTCGATAGCACCGGAGTCGCGCAGGTCGGAAAGCTGCGGACGCTTGTCGTCGCGTTTTTCCGGACCTCGGGAAAGCTGTGCGCAGCAGATCACCGGCACGCCGAATTCCTTTGCCATAAGTTTGAGGCTGCGCGAAATGTCCGCGACCTCGTTCACGCGGTTATCCGTTTTTTTCTCGCTCTGCATAAGCTGGAGGTAGTCGATCACGATAAGCCCGAGATTCTTCACACGCCTGAGCTTTGCCTTCATTCCGGACACCGTGATTCCCGTGGTATCGTCGATGAGAATATCCGTCTCCGCCATCGCGGAAGCGGCATTTGCGATCTTCGACCATTCCTCCTCGTCGAGCTCACCGGAGCGCAGATGATAGCTGTCCACCATTCCCTCGCTCGAAAGAAGTCGCGTAACAAGCTGCTCCGCCGACATCTCGAGGGAGAAAACGCATACCGCCTTCTTCGTCCGCTTCGCCGCCGACACCGCTATATTCATCGCAAACGCGGTCTTTCCCATACCAGGGCGTGCGCCGACGAGAACGAGATCCGCGCTGCCGAGTCCGACAAGGACCTTATCGAGCGCCGAAAATCCCGTCGGCATTCCCTTGACCTCTTCGGGATTCGTTTTAAGCTTATTCAGCCGCTCATACGAAAGAAGAAGCGCATCCTTTATATGTATGAAGTTTTTGTTTTCGTGACCTTCCGCGACGGAGTATATCTTCTTCTCCGCAAGCTCCACGAGATTTTCGACGTCATCCTGCTCGCCGTATGCCGCCTCGCTTATTTCATCGCACGCGGTGATCAGCGACCGCAGGATCGATTTGTCGCGCACGATCTTCGCGTAATCGAGAGCGTTCGCCGCGCTCGGCACGGTCTCGGCAATCAGCCTGATATACTCTTTTCCGCCTGATTCATCGTAAACGCCCGCCTTCACAAGCTCATCGATCAGCGTAACAAGGTCGATCATCCGGCTTTTGAGGTACATCCCCTGCATCGCACGGTATATCTCGACATGCTCCGGCATGTAGAAGTCCTCAGCCGAAATTATACCGGCAAAGGAATCCATGATCTCCGGCTTTATGAGCACGGCACCGAGAACAGACTGTTCCGCATCTGCCGAAAACGGAAGATTCCTTATAAGTTCGCCGCTCATTTCTCAGTCACGACAAGGTTTATTTTTCCGACGATCTCGGGATAAAGCTTGACATCGACGGTGTATGAGCCGAACGCCTTGATCGGACCGTCAAGCTGTATCTTGCGGCGATCCACCTCGATGCCGCACTGCTTTTTCAGCTCGTCGGCGATCTCCGAAGAGGTGACGGAGCCGTAAAGTCTGCCGTCCGCGCCCGCCTGTGCGCCGATCTTCACAACGGCGCCCTCAAGCTTTGCCGCCGTATCCTTTGCCGCGGCGCGCTCGGTCTCGATCTTGTGAAGTCTCGCGTCCTCGCGTCCCTGAGCCTCGTTCATCGCCTTCTTATCGGCTACGACCGCAAGCTTTTTCGGAAAGAGAAAATTGCGTGCGTATCCGTCGGATACGTTTACTATCTGATCCTTTTTACCCTGTCCCTTAACATCCTGTAAAAGAAGTACTTTCATTTTTTAATCCTCCGCCATCCGGCGCTTTATTTTTTTGTCTGTCCTCTGTTTTCAACGGGAAGTGCGCCCTCGTCAAGATATGCGTCGATCGCACCCTTGAGCATTTCGAGCGCCTGCTGTACCGATTTTGCCTCTACCTGCGCGCCCGCCGCGTCGTAATGCCCGCCGCCTCGCAGCTGTTCGAGAATAAGCTGTACGTTTATATCCCCGGTGCTTCGCGCAGAGATATGAACGACCTCGCCGATCCGTATCAGCGCAAACGAAGCCCTCACTCCGTCTACGGAAAGAAGCTTATCCGCAGATTTCGCCGCCGCTACGCGGTCGGCGTTTTCGCCTTCGCCGTCTCCGAGCGCGATCGCTATCACGCTGCGGTAAATAACGACGTTTGTGCGGAATTTCGCCTCGCGGATGTAATCCTCAAGCGGCGTTTTGAAGAACCTGAGCGCCTCCGTCGGATTCGCACCGCGGTCGCGCAGATAAAGCGCAGCCGAGAATGTGCGCACTCCCGTATTTACCGTAAACTGCTTGGTGTCGAGGATAATTCCCGCAAGCATCATCTTCGCCTCGCGCTGCATATTGAGCCCCGCGGGAAGCACCTGTTCGAGCATCTCCGCGACAAGCTCACACGCTGCGGAAGCCGAAGGCTCGATATACGCGATCTTCGGTTCGCGTTCGAATTCCGCAGTCTTTCTGTGGTGGTCGATTATAACCGTATCCGTACAGCTTTTGGCAAGCTCCGGAGATTCGAAAAGCGCGGCATTGTTTACATCGACAATAATTAGAAGGGTCTGCGTGGTAACGAGATCGAGCGCACTGGCGCTGTCAACGAATACGCCGCGATACTCAGGCAGTGAAGCAAACTCTTCCCTGCACTCGTCGAGGCTCGGATCACCGAAATCGGTCACGATATTCACGGGAACCTCCGCAAACATCGCAAGCCGGCACACGCCGACACACGCGCCGAACGCATCGAAATCGGCAAACTTGTGACCCATTATTATCACGTTCGAAGCGCGCGACATATACATGAGAAGCTCGCTCGATATAACCCGCGCGCGCACCTTGGTCCGGCGCTGTACCGTTTTCGTCCGTCCGCCGTAATACTCCGTCGCCGCCTCGCCGCGGACGACGACCTGATCTCCTCCGCGCTGAAGAGCCGTTTCAAGTGCGTTCGCCGCCGCTCGCTCACGCTCGGCAAAGCTTCCCGAAATATTCGATATGCCCATCGACACCGTGATCGGGACGGCGCCGCCGCCGACATGAATATCCCTCACGCGGTCGAGTATGTCGAACTTTTTCGCAATGCATTCGTCAAGCTTCTCCGCGGTGAATATCATAAGATACTTGTCGCGCTCATATTCCTTGAGAATGCCGCCGCATTCCTGCGCCCATTGGGACAGGATCGACGCTACCTGAGACGAGCACTCGCGGAATCTGTCCTGCTCGTACTGCCGTATCTCCTCGAGGTTATCTACAATTATATGTGCGACCGCAAGTTCATTTTTGGCAACTGACTTATATAACTCCGTAAGCTCGGTCGTGTCCGTCATCGTGAATATGCAGAACGTCTTTTCGTTGACGCGCACACGCATGCCGCGCACGCGCATTGTCCGTCCCGCAACGCTTACATTAAGTCCGTTCTCGCTCTCGTCCTGAAGCACCTCGCCCATCGCAACTCCGAGGAGCTTGTCAAAGCGCACTCCGAATACGCTCTGACCGTCTTCGGCAAGTGTCGAGGACGCTTTGTTGTGCCATATGACCTTGGCATCCTTCTCATCGCATATGATCACGGGGGAATTCATATTCTGCACGGTATCGCGCAGTACTCCGCCGAGCACCGACATAATGACGTTGCTGCCCGCGGATTTTGTCCGTATCTTTTTCAGAATGATGAGCACCGACGCGCACACGGCGATATAAATAGCCGAGAAAAACAAGGAAAGCCAAAGGGGATCGTACGATGTAAAGCGGACGCACATCCCCGCAAGAAGCATAAACACCACGGCAAGAGCCGCAAGCACGGATATACCGAAGGTGCGCGAACCGTATACGGTGTCTTCCGTATTTTTTTTCATAAGTACTCCTTTTGAGGCTGTGCCTACTGATTATTCGTCTTTGATTTTACAAAATCGGATATGACCGCTGCAACTCCGGATGCCGCAAACGCATACACCGCCACCGCCGGCACTATAAGAGAAATAAGTATGCATATAACGAGAATTACAGCGCGGTGTATACCGCCGGAGCGTCCGGACGTGCTCCAGAGTCTGCCGAATCCGACGACGATAAGCGCGGGGCAGAGTGCCGTGCCGAGATTCTGCGAAACATATCCGACCACAGTTCCTCCCGCCGCAAGCGAAAGCGCGAAGGATATCACCGCGAGGATCGCATACGAAAACGGAAGAACGATATTCCTCGGAGAAGGATAGACCTCTGAAGGGCATGAGAAAACCTTTATTACGAGGCGCGATAAAAGCGACGTGACATACCCGAGTATCTCTATTGCGACCGCCGCGATCCCGGGAAGAACGAGCAGCATCGACGACGCATATTTTTCCGCCGAAACGGATTCGAGAAGTGCCGACACGGTACCCGTCGTATCATTTTCGGCAAGTGCCGCAAATGTTTCCAAAACATATTCGGTGAAGCGGTCGGCGAAAGCCGCCGTTCCGTTTGAAATTCCGCCGTAGTAAACGGTGCAGCAGATGCAGTATGCCGCAGCGGCGATCACCGCATACGAGATCACGACCGAAAGGACGTGCGAAAGCGCGCTGCGGCGAGTGCGCATAACAAGCCCGAGCACGATGCCCGAGAGGACAAGTGCGGCAAGTATCACGCCGACGGGAACGCTTTTCCAAATAAGCATGGCTGCGGCGATTCCGGGAAGCGGCACGGCGAAGCAAAGCGGATTTCTCCACGATGCGACAAGCACGCCCGTCATCGCCGTTACCGCGGCAAGCGAAACAAATCCGAGATACGGAAAGAGCACACAGAAAAGCACGGTAAACAAAGCTATACCGCAAACTCCCGGCAGACCGAATTCCTTTTTGTCTCCGTTTTCCGTCATACGCACTCCTCCTTTTTATTATAATTCCCCGAGCGGCGCATAAAAAACACGCTCACGCGAAATCAGCCCGAAAAATCCGAGTCCGTTATGTTATTGTATCATATCCGTGCGGATTTGTAAAGTTTCCGAGGCAAATATTTCCCCTGCGATATTGCATAAATCTCTCATTCGGTATATAATTAGTATTGCATCAACTTGATCGGAGGTGTCTGTTTTGAAAGGCATTGAACTGCTTTCGTCAATAGAAGGAAAAACCGTAACGCTCGTAGGCGCGGGCGTATCGAATATGCCGCTTGCGGCTTTTCTCGCGGAGCGCGGCGCGCGTCTCACCGTCCGCGATAAAAAATCCGAAGAACAGCTCGGCGAGCGCGCCGAAAAGCTCCGTGTGCTCGGCGCCCGTCTTATCCTCGGTGAAGATTATCTCTGCGGGATAGACGAGGAAATAATCTTCCGTTCGCCGGGATTTCGTCCCGATCTTTCCGAATTCGCCGACGCCGTCGCGCGCGGAAGCATACTCACAAGCGAAATCAAGCTTTTTCTCGAGTGCTGCCCCTGCCCCGTCGCCGCAATAACCGGAAGCGACGGCAAAAGCACGACGACCACCGTCACATCGAAAATCTTCGAAAAGGCGTTTGAAGGGACCTCCCGCCGCTCGTTCCTCGGCGGAAACATAGGCGAGCCGCTTCTCCACCGCATAGATTCGATATCGCCGGACGACCGCGTTTCCGCGGAGCTTTCGAGCTTTCAGCTTATGGACGTGGACTGCCCCGTTGACTGCGCGGTGATCACCAACATAACGCCGAACCATCTCAATTGGCACACGGGAATGGACGAATACATCGCGGCAAAGGCGCGCCTTCTCGCCCATGCGCGCCGCGCGGTGCTGAACTACGGAAACAACATCACCCGCGGTCTCGGGCAAAAGTGCTCCTGCCCCGTAACATATTTTTCGAGAAACCCGATCCCCGTCGAATCGCTTCGCGCGGGCGACAGCGCGATCTTCCCGAAGGACGGCGTAATAACGATGTTTACGGACGGAAAGGAGATCCCCGTGCTTCGTCTTTCCGACATACTCCTCTCGGGACTTCACAACGCCGAAAACTACATGGCGGCGATCGCGGCAACGTGGGGCGTAGCCTCCCCCGGGGATGCGGACGGCGTAGCCCGCACGTTCGGCGGAGTGGCGCACCGTCTGCAGCTCATCAGAGAGAAGGACGGTGTATACTTCTACAACAGCTCGATCGACTCGTCTCCGACGAGAACCGCCGCCGCGCTTGACGCGCTCGGCAGCCGCCCGATCGTCCTGGTCTGCGGTGGATACGACAAGAAGATTCCGTACGAGCCTCTCGCCGACGCAATATTCGCGCATCCGAACGTGCGCGCGGTATTCACGACCGGGCAGACGGGGCCGCGAATTGCGGAGCTTATCAGGAATCACGAAAAATACGCGGATTCCGGTCTCACGCTGAGTGAAAATCCTTCGTTCGACGAAACGGCAGCGCAGGCGGCATCATTCGCGGTATCCGGAGACTGCGTTCTTCTCTCGCCCGCATCGGCAAGCTTCGATGCGTTCGAGAATTTCGAGCAGCGCGGAAATCACTTTGCCGATCTCGTCCGCGCTCTGTAAAAAAGCGCATATCCGCCGCGCTGCGCGGACACACGGCATATCAAAAAGGGAGGATCTCTCGATCCTCCCTTTTATTTGTCTTGCGGATTTTATGCAAATGTAAAATGTCGTACGGCGATACCGGCAGCGCCGGTATATCAGTCCTCGGTTAAGTACTTATCCGGCATGGGGCGCTGAACCTCGCCCTTCGGGAGCGAATCTCTCGAGCCGACCCATTCGGTCCATGCCGCATCCTCGAGATTGTCCTTCATCGACGTCTTGAAGATGTCGATGCAGCTGAATTTGAAGCCGTGTTTTCTCATTCTCGACGACAAAAGTTCGAACCGCCGCGCAAGCTCCGTCAAGCGCTCGGTGTCATTTTCGTCATATGCCTTAAAGTAGGAGGCATAGCATCCCTTGTAATACATATGGCAGCTGAAGATCTCGCATTTTGCGGCCTGAGATGCGGTCGTCGCCATGTCGAGCGCCTTTTCTACAAGGTATGCGGAACGGTCAAACTGCTCGCAATCATATTCAAAATCAAACTTATCCGTCGGAGCGGTATCTCCCCAGCCCCAGCAGTTCCAGCATCCGCCGTAACGGTCCTGCGACTCCTGCAAGATATCGATATATTCGCGGATATATCCCCAGCCGTCGCCGAATTCGTTTCTGAGAAGACGGTCGACCGCCTCATCGTATTCTTCGCGTGTCATGTCGGGATTCCAGTTCATCTCCACGTTGAGCTGAGCCGCGAGATAGAGCAGACCGAGACCCTCGGTCTCGCACTCCATCATCATGCCCTTTACGCCGCACTCCTGCATATACTTCACATCGTCGTAAAGGGTGTCGATGATCGTGTACGCCTGAAGATTGTTCTCGAGGGCGTAGAACCAGACGTAAATATTGTCGGAAAGCTCACACCAATCACGAAGCCACGATGCAAAATCGTCATTATTGAAGATCGGCTTTTCGTTACCGAGCGCGTAGACGCTGAATTTTTCGGTGCAGTCCCTGCCGTTCAGTGAATGTCCCGAGCAAGCGCCGTCCGTGCAGAACGTAACGTAGACACGGTCGCTCGGACGCGTGTTGCACGGCGGCTGCGATCCGTGATATGCGTAGCATTTGTATATGATCCCCTCGCAGCCTTCGCGCGTATCCATCTCCTCGACAAGCTTGTTCATCCAGCGGATGACCGAGCCCGACACCGCGCCGTTTTCCTCCTTGGCGACGGTCATGCAGCCCTTGCAGCGGCAGTAGCCCGCCGCATCGGTCTGCGCAATATCTATCGCCTGAAAAAAACGTTCCTTCGAATATCCCGCCGCGACATTGCTGAGAATATACTCCTCAACGCGGTCGCAGACGCCGTAGAAAACTTCCTCGTCGGTATAGCATATCTGACCGCGGTAAAAATTCGTTCCGAGAAGGTGATCGGCATGGTGCGCTTCGTCGATGTAGCCGTAAGAATATTCCGCCTGATTTTTCACGGTGCCGTGCGGTGCGCGTCCTTCGTTGACGTAGCGTGCTCTCCACTGACGCGGGAAGCAGTAGTCGAACGCGGGAACCTCGGTCACGTCGGTATCGGCGGAAATATCGACAAGTGCGGACTCCTGAAGATGGCTGTTTCCGTAAACGAGATTGTCCCAGCCGCACTCATTCTGGAGGAATCGGTACACGCCGTACATACAGCCGCGCTTTACCGCGCCCTCGATGACAAATCGCTTGCCCTCGAAGAAATAGCGGAATCCGTCATCGCGCAGCTCCGCATTGTCGGTAAAGCGGAATTCTATCGCGCGTTCGCGGTCCGTGATCCCTTCGGAGACGGGAATATCGGCGCCGCACGCCTTCTTCACGAGCGCTTTCATATCGTCGACGGCGAGCATCATATTCTCGTTGTGCTCCGCCGGGTACTCGATCGCGTATTCGGAGATATCCGCGCCCGCGAGGCGGAATTCGTCGATACGGTACCCTTCGTGGTACGCGATATCGACAACGGTTCGTCCCGCTTCGACCTCGTTTGCGTATTTGCGAACGGCAAACGAAAGCGCGGATGCATTCTTTCCCGCGATCACGGCGGAAGCTCCGTCGGTGCGGATAACGTACCCGTCGTTCTCGAAGTTCGAGAGATCGATCCCGGAATCATCGCCGAGTGCAAGATAAACGCTGTTTTCAAGCGAATCTCCGAGGCGGTTCGTGAGATACCGGGCGCTCTCCTCGGCTTCCGAGGACGAAACCGTGATCTTCGGTGAATAATTTTTCACCGGGGTCTGTGCGCATGATGCGAGAGTCGACGCGGCGATCACGCAGCACAGCGCGAGGGAGATGATTTTCTTCATTCGTCGTCTTCCTTTCCATGAATATATTGATCTGCGAGCAAAAATGCAGGCAGTGTTATTTTCTTTCACGAGCCGCAGCGTGTCACTCCGCGTCCGCGTACTTCTCGGGAGCCGGACGCTGAGTCTCGCCCTGCGGGAGCTCGTCGCGCCAATCCGCCCAATCGAGCCACGCCGATTCTTCAAGCGTTCTGTGAATCGAAACATGTGCCCAGTTGAGGTCGCTCGTGCTCGGCCCGTAGGTGTCTAGCACCTTTATCATCCTGTTGTATCTCTCGTTGAGCACCGCAATGCGCGCGGTATCGCCCTCGTCGTATTCCTTGAAGTACGAGGACAAGCATCCCTCATAGATCATGTGAACCGTGAGCAGCTCGGCATTGCGCTGCTGCTTTGCGCTCAGCGCGAGGCTGACCGCCTTTTCGAGAAGCCACACCGAAGTGTCAAACTGCTCCGCGAGAAAAGCCTGATCGTAGTTGCACATCGCATCAAGCGAACCGTATCCCCAGCAGTTCCAGCATTCTCCCGCGACATCCTGCGACTTTCTCCAAACACCGTCGATGTATTCGCGGATGTAAGCCCATCCGTCGCCGTAATCGTCCTCGAGGACCTCGTTGAACACTGCGTCGAATTCCTCTTCGGTCATATCGGGGTACCAATTCATCTTGTAGATAAGCTCTGCCATGGTATGCTGCATACCGATTCCGTGCGTCTCGGCTTCAAAGAAAAGCCCGCGAACGCCGCATTCCTTGAAGAACATGATATCGTCGTATACAATGTCAAGCATAGTATACGCCTGCACATGAGTATCGAGCGCATAATACCATATAACGATGTTGTCGGAGAGAGCACACCAGCCGCGTACCCAATCGGCAAAGTTGTCGTTGCTTATCAAGGGTCTGTCCGTGACGGCGTAAAGATCCCACTTTTCGTTGCAGTCTTTCGTATCGAGCGCGTGATTTGCGCATGTTCCGTTCATTGCGAAGGTGACGGAAACATTGTCGTTCGGCGCGGTCTTGCACGGCGGCTGTGTTCCCATGTACGCATATATAAGATACATCAGTCCGTCATAGGTCTCGCTGATCTCTTCCTCAAGTGTGTTTGCAAAGCGCACCACCACTCCGGAGGTCGCGCCGCCCTCTTCTTTCATTACACTCATGCAGCCCGGGCAATGGCAGTAGTATCCGTTGTCGCCCTGCGCGATGTCGATAAATTTAAAATCCTTGCCGATAACGGAGCCGGCTGCAAGCTTTGCGGCAATGCTGCTTTCAATGTCCTCGCGGATATTGGCTCTTACGTCCTCGTCGGTATAGCAGATCTGGAGGTATTCCGTATAGTAACCGCCCCATTTATATGTCTGGAGACCGTGCGAAGCAACGGCAATGTCGGGACCGTAGGACTGATAGGTGTTTCCGAGACCGCTTGCCTCCGTCGCAAACGTGCCGTCATATCCGAGAAGATACGGATTGAGCAGTTCGAATATCGGTCTGGTTTTCTCCTCGGTGTCGGCGCTCACGTCGATAAGCTTTGCCTCGGGGAGATAGCTGTTTCCGTATGTGAGGGAATGCCAGCCGAGCTCTTTCTCGATGAAGAACCACGCGCCGTATGCACATCCGCGCGCGACTGCGCCTTCAATCACGAGGCGCGAACCCTCGAAGAAGTAGCGGTAGCCGTCGTTGCCGAGGCTCTCGTCCTCCGTAAAGCGGAATTCGATCGCGTATTTGCGGTCGGTGATCCCCTCGGATGAGGAAAGCTCCACTCCGGTCGCCTTCTTTATGAGGCGCTGTATCTCGGAGATCGCGTAGAGCATATTGCCGTTATGCTCCGCCGGGTACTCGATCGCGTATTCGGCAATGTTCGTTCCGGCGAG
>OLOU01001431.1_pt1 | contig 16438 bp, 10 predicted proteins | sample 1672101 | NCBI WGS metagenome assembly OLOU01 (sample SAMEA3136645, study PRJEB25190) | human gut metagenome | biome: human gut; feature: human-associated habitat; material: faeces | place: Austria | collected 2013
TTCTTACTGAGATTATTGAACCTTGCATCTCTGAACCGCGTAAGGAAGTCGGCGAATTTGCTCCGAAGATCCAGCAGATCAAGATCGATCCTTCCAAGATTGGTGATGTTGTAGGTCAGAAGGGTAAAGTCATCAACCAGATCATCGACGAAACAGGTGTGAAGATCGATATCACAGATGACGGCAGCGTTTCCGTATGCGGTACTGATAAGGAAATGATGGACAAAGCCATCGAGATGATCAAAATCATCACCACCGAGTTCCAGGCTGGACAGATCTTTAAGGGCAAGGTTGTCAGCATCAAGGAGTTTGGCGCATTCGTTGAGTTCGCACCCGGCAAGGAAGGCATGGTTCACATCTCCAAGATCGCAAAAGAGCGCATCGACCGCGTGGAAGATGTCCTGACTCTGGGCGACCAGGTTACCGTTGTCTGCCTCGGCAAGGACAAGATGGGCAGAATGAGCTTCTCCATGAAGGACGTTGCCCAGGTTTGAGAAAATGAACCGCAGCTGAGCAGGCAAGGCACTTCGAAGCCTGAACACGAAGCATAGTAAAAAAACGCTGGTTTCAGCGTTGGAAAATAGGAAGAAAAAGGCTCCTGCCTGCAGTGTTGTGCTGCGGGCGGAAGCCTTTTTTTCATTTCATAGGAAAATGCGTCCTATGAAATAAAAACGCTCCGCTTAGGATGCGCACTCGGCCCGTCGCACACTCATTTTGCCAGAATTGCGTCCGCGATGCGGCGTGCGCCGGCACCATCGATCGCCATACGCATTCGGTCGGACTGTTTCTTTCGGGCGTCCGGATTTTTCAGAAGTGCAGTCAGCTTTTCCACTGCGTCATCGTAGAAGATTTCGTTGTCACGGATGTCACCTGCCCATGGAATCAGGTTTGCATCGTCAAAGGCTTTGACACCGGGAAGCTGATTATCCGCCATACTGAAGCTTACAGACGGGACGCCGACGGCACAGAGTTCATAAAGCGTCGTGCCGCCTGCGGAAAATGCGAGATCGCAGGTAGACATGAGTGCAGCCATATCGGAAACCTGTTCATGCAGGACAATGCGGCTGTCTTTTCCTGCCATGACGGCAAGTTCTGCGCGGTGGACATGCATGGGACCTGTCAGGACGTGGAAGGAAACATCCTTCCAGTCGTCCGATGCGCAGAGACGTTTTAACATACTGCCTGCGATATGGAAGGGATCGGTGCCGCCGGTGGAAAGAAAGAGGTCTTTTACCTGCTCCCAGAGATGGTAGGGCTGATCTGCAAACTGCTCCCGGAGGGGAGTGTAGGCGCATCCGGTCAGAACACAGTCCGCCTTGGTGTAAAAACTTTCATCAACACAGAAATCATAGTTGATCACGAGGGAAGCCGGGCAGTCGAATGCCTGCAGATCGTCCAGATAGGCAACTTTGCAGATCTGGCGCAGGATATCGAGATATTCCGGTGTTGCAAAATAAGAATCCACCAGCAGGCAGGCAACGTTGTGGGAAGAAAGGATTCCCTGCATGGTCTGGATTTCCCGATCAAGGCTTCTGTAATCGGTGCGCAGCTCCAGGATCGGAAAGCTGTGGTCAGCGATTTCGTCAGGAGAATACATTTTTTGCAAAATGGAAGCCGAGGTATCATCGGAGACGAGAAAAGCCACCGCTGCACCCCGTTTCTTCAGGGCACGGGCGATGGATAGACAGCGCATCAGATGTCCGGTCGCAATTGTTTCATTTCCGTCTGTGCGGATATAGACTAACGGATGAGATTCCATGACAGCGGCGTCCCCTTTCCGATCGGACAGGAAGCCTTCCTGCCGAGAATTTCCTCATAATACATTGTGTGCAGTCCGATGCCGGGGCGGATGCAGCGGATATTCTGCTCTGTGAAAACTTCGCCCTCTGCCATGTCCTGCGCGACGAAGATGGAACGGGAGCCTGCCCGTTCTTTTTCCTGCTTGGGGGTAAGGCGGTATTCGGAAGAGCCGAGTGCCTTTTCCAGAATACGGATCTGCGAAACCATTTCCTTAAATTCCTGGGGCTCCATGGAAAATGCGCCATCCGGACCGCCGTCGCTGCGTTTTAAGGTCAGGTGCTTTTCCACCAGCCGCGCGCCGAGGGAAACGGCGCCTGCAGCGACAGCCCCGCCCATCGTGTGGTCGGAGAGGCCGGTCAGGCAGCCAAAGGTCTGAGACAGCGTCGGAATCATGCGCAGATTGACGTCCTCGTAGGGCGTCGGGTAAGCGGAAACGCATTTTAACAAAATTACGTCCTCATTGCCCTCTTCACGGCAGACGTTCATGGCGCGCTCGATGTCCTCGAGATGTGCGATACCGGTGGCAAAGATGACGGGCTTGTGGAGCTTTGCCACCCGACGGATTAACGGAATATCATTTATCTCATAAGATGCAATTTTATAAGCGGGAGCGTCGAGCTCTTCGAGAAAATCGACGGCGGTTGCGTCAAAGGGGGAGGAAAAGCAGAGCAGTCCGCATTTTTTTGCCTCCTCCATCAGACCGGCATGCCATTCCCACGGCGTATAAGCCTGCTTGTAAAGGTCGTATTCTTTGATGCCGTCCCAGAGGCCGCCTTTATTGATAAAGCAGTCCGCGTCGCTGTCAACGGTCATGGTGTCTGCAGTGTAGGTCTGCAGCTTGATCGCGTCCGCGCCGGCTTCCTTTGCGGCGTGGATGATTTCAATCGCACGGTCGTAGTCCTGCAAATGGTTCGCAGACATTTCCGCAACGATAAAGACAGGGGCGTCTGCGGCAATTCTGCGCCCGCCCAGATAAATTTCCTGATTCATATTGTTATTCTTTCTCCATCATTTTCTGATATTTGACTTCTGCAATCGCCCAGTCCTCTTCGGTATCGATATCCTGAACCTCCAGTTCGGGTAAAAGCAGGGGGACCATACCGGGAGTATCTGTCGTTCCTTCCCGGAAAAAAGCTTCCGTCCGGCAGGCATAGAACTGTCCGCAGTCGTGGTAAAGCGTTTCGAGATCCTGGCTGCGCGCAGTCGCATACTGGGGCCATTTGTAGCCGATGTGACCGTTTTCATCTACGGCGAGGCTGCGCAGAACCGGATACGGAAAAGTCGTTACCGGCATGACGGACTCGGCGTCCTTTAAAAGCTCCATCGCGGTGCTGAGCTTTTTGGGGGTAATAAACGGCGCGGTGGGGTAGATACAGCAGAACGTGTCAAACTCCCTGCCGGCAGCTCTATAGCATTCGAGCACCTCGCGGATGACGTCGTCGGTAGAGGCATAATCGTTTGCGGTCTGGGCGCTTCGAAGAAATGGGACGGACGCCCCGGCACCTTTTGCAAGTTCGGCGATTTCGGGATCATCTGTAGAAACCATCACCTCGTCAAAAATGCCCGCCTGCAAAGCGGCTTCGATGGAATATAAAAGAATCGGTTTTCCGAGAAACGGACGGATATTTTTACGCGGAATCCGCTTGCTGCCTCCGCGCGCTGTAATAATGGCAAGTGCTGACATGGCAAAACCTCCTGTTTCCTGTCAAAAATCGGATTGTGCAGTGTCCGGGGAAAAAGAAATCGCCGCAGACATCGCGTCGTAAGTAGTATAACAATCCGGGGAATATTATTCAAGCACAGTTCACGCGGGATTCCCAGCACACCGGAGAAGATGCATTCCGCCGCTTTGAAGCGCATTGTCTTGCAATGGCAGACAAAAGTATGGTAGAATATAGCGACTATGCAATGGAGTCAACTGGTTTAACTGGGATGATTTCATCAGGTTTACCAGAAATTGCCGGAGAAAAAACGAAAATGAAAAAGAGAAAGCCAAAAGAGCGGATTTATGTCTGCCATACTTATTATCATGTATATGTTGCCTGTTTAAAGGAGCTGACGCTTCCAAGGGCAATGCGCGGAAAGGCGGATCTGGTGCTGAGCACGATGTCGAACGACTTTGGCAGCCTGAAGGAGCGTGCAGAAAAAAGCGGTCTGTTTGAAGCTGTTTTTATGTTCGAGGAAAAGGAAGAGCATGCGTTCCCGCAGCTGGCACGCTATCATGAGGATCATGGAAATCTGGTGTTTAACCTGTTTTCCAGAATGATTTTTACGAAATTATACGGAAAGCTGCAGCAGCCCTATGTGCCGGTGGATTTTAAAAAGTATCAGGACATCTATGTGTTCTGCGATTCCGATCCGATCGGATATTATCTGAATTATAAGAAAATCCACTATCATGCGGTGGAGGACGGTCTGGATTGTATCTGCTATTACGATACCGCGCGCTATGACAACCGAGGGCATTTCGGACTGAAAGCCTTTCTTGCGGCGCATAACCTGATTTTTATCCAGAACGGATACAGTAAATATTGCGTGGATATGGAGGTCAACAATACGTCAATCCTGAAATATCCCTGCTCCAAATATATCGAACAGCCGCGGGAAGCGATGGTGCGCAGGCTGACGCAGGACGACAAAAATACGATTCTGCGGATTTTTATGGAGGATCTGGATACGCTGATGACGCAGCTTACGACCGGCGTGCATCATGAGCACAAGGTGCTGGTGCTGACGGAGCCATTATGCGAGCTGCCGGTGCGCGAGCAGATTTTCCGGGATATCGTAGCAAAATACGGAAAGGATGCGCAGGTGATTTTAAAACCGCATCCCAGAGATGTTTTAGACTATCATAAGCTGTTCCCGGACGATATTGTGCTGGATGGAAAGTTCCCGATGGAAATCCTGAATTTCATCGAGGGACTGGAATTCGACCAGGTAGTTTCCGTGTATACCGTGCCGGATTCGATTCATTTTGCAAAGGAAAAGGTTTTTCTGGGGGATGACTTTATGGATCTGTACGAAGATCCTCAAAAACACCGCTTTAATGAGCAGATTTTTTAAGAAGCAGTTTTGGAATAGGGCTGCAGGAACGAAAGGAACGCTTTCATGAAAAAAATTTACCGTAAAATGATGGTTCTGATGAACCGGAAGCAGAAGCTGAAAATGGTTCAGATTCTGTTTATGATGGTGATCGGTGCGGTTCTGGAAACCGTCAGCATCGGTCTTGTGGTACCGGCGATTCAGATGATTATGGACCCGAGCTGCGTGGAGGGCGACAGCACCCTGGCGCAGATTTACCGATGGACAGGCTTTCAGAAACCGGGATATTTCACGACGCTGATTCTGGTGCTGATTATTCTGGGCTTTGTGTTAAAAAACGTTTTTCTGTATTTTCAGAATGTGGTGCAGCTGCGCTTTGTATACACGAACCAGTTTGAGACCTCTCAGCGCATGATGATCAATTTCATGAAGCGCCCCTATGAATATTATCTGAATGCGGATACCTCTGTCATCCAGCGTATGATCACGTCTGATGTCAATAACATGTACGGTCTGATCCTCGCGCTGCTGCAGCTGATGAGTGAAGTGATTATTTTCGTCCTGCTGGCGGTTACGCTGACCGCGATGGCTCCGCAGATGATCCTGACGGTAGCGGCGCTTCTGATCGTGACGCTGCTTGTGATCAAGCAGTTTTTAAAGCCGATCATGCGTCAGGCGGGCATCGAGAACCAGGATTATTACAGCGGTCTGTACAAATGGATTGAAGAATCCGTTATGGGCATCAAGGAAATCAAAATTACCAATAAAGAAAATTATTTCATCCGGGAATACGGTAAATGCGGTCACGGCTATGTGAGTGCAGTGCAGAAGTACAATATTTTTAACGCGACGCCTCGTCTGCTGATCGAGACGGTCTGCATGGCGGGACTGATCCTGTACCTGATTTTCATGATCCTGTCCGGCGAGGATGTCACCAGTATGGTGAGCCAGCTGGGTGCATTCGGCGTGGCTGCCATGCGGCTTCTGCCTTCTGCAAACCGGATCAACAACTATCTGACACAGATTTCCTATTTCGAGCCCTTTTTTATGGGCGTGTCCGACAATCTGCAGGAGGAAATCCACGACAAAAATGTGGTTTACGACGAAGCTGCCTATCGGAGAAGCAAGCCGGTGGATAAGCTGCCCCTACAGGATAAAATTGTACTGGATGATATTGTATACAAATATCCGAATTCCGATGTGCTGATCTTCGACCATGCGCATATGGAGATCCCTGCCGGAAAATCTGTCGGCATTGTGGGGACATCCGGTGCGGGCAAGACAACGATTGTGGATATTATGCTGGGGCTGCTGTCGATTCAGGAGGGACATATCCTCGCAGACGGCGTGGAGGTTCGGGATCATTACGAATCCTGGCTGAAAAATATCGGCTACATTCCCCAGACGATTTTCATGATTGATTCCACCATCCGCAAAAATGTGGCGTTCGGTTACGCGGATGAAGACATCGACGATGCAAAGGTCTGGGAGGCACTCAAAAAAGCCCGTCTGGATGAGTTTGTCCGCAGTCTTCCCGAAGGGCTGGATACCGGCATTGGCGAGCGCGGCATCCGGATTTCCGGTGGTCAGCGTCAGAGAATCGGAATTGCGAGAGCGCTGTTTGAAGATCCGGAGGTTCTCGTTTTGGATGAAGCGACCAGCGCACTGGATAACGATACAGAGGCTGCGATCATGGAATCTATCAACAGCCTGCATGGTCATAAGACATTGATTATTATTGCACATCGTTTGCAGACGATCGAAAAATGCGATATTGTTTACCGTGTAGAGCACGGGGAGATCGAACGGGAACGCTGATGCGCGACGAACACGGACGATGCGGAAGCAAAACGTAGTCCCGGAGAGACGATTTATGCGGTGGGAGTACAGCACTGCGCACTTTTGGAACACACCGCGTGCCCGGAAAGGAGGAGACATGGGAAAGCCCGGACGTCAGGCAAATTTTGAGCTGCTTCGGATCATCGCCATGTTCATGGTTGTGATCCTGCACTGGAACACGAACAGCGGATTGCTTTTGGATGTCGGAAGCCCTGTGACGGGCGCCGGGGTCTGGTCCCTTGTGACAGAATCAGTCTGCATTGTCGCAGTCAACGTTTATGTGCTGATCAGCGGATATTTTCTTTCCTCCTGTACCTTTTCCTTCCGGCGTGTGGCGCAGGTGCTGGTTCAGACGTTGTTTTATACGGTACTGATTCCTCCGGTTCTGGCACTTGTCGGTGTCCTTCCGTGGTCGGAGGTTCTCAATCCCTACCACATCTGGAACAGTATTTTTCCGGTGCAGTCCGGACATTACTGGTTCGTGAGCGCTTATGTGGTGCTGTGCCTGTTGTCCCCATTTTTCAACGCAGGGCTGGAAACCCTTTCCCAAAAACGGATGCAGCAGCTGCTGGCGGCGCTTTTGTTCTTTTTCTGCATCGGAAAATCCTTCAGTCCGCTGCAGTTTGCGTTGGATCGTTTCGGATATGACTTCGGATGGTTTGCAGTGCTGTACCTGACCGGCGGTTATTTGAAAAAATACGGGATGCCGCGTTTGAACAGCTTCCCCAAAAATATTGTGCTGTATGCAGGCTGCACGCTGGGGACATTTATGCTGGAGCTTTTGCTGCTTCCTTTGGCGGGACGACTGACGGGACTGACCTATTATGCGTCCGTTCCATTTCACTATAATGCACTGTTTGCCTATCTTGCGGCGGTGGGGCTGTTTGGCGCGTTTGCTGTCCTGAAGGTAGAAGAAGGGCGTTTTGCAGATATGGTGCGGTTCTGGAGCCCTGCGGTATTCGGGGTTTATCTGATTCACCAGCAGACGGACATTGCACAGCGCTGGTTTGCGTGGGTTAATGCCCTGACCGGACGACTTGGGGATTTCTGGAACATCGTTCCGGGTGAGACGGGCGTAACTGCAGGACGGATGCTTCTTGTGCTTTTGATGCAGTCCGTCATCGTTTTTGTGGTCTGTATCGGAATCGAGCGGCTGCGGCTGTGTGTGTTCGATAGAATTGGAAAAAGCTGAGGTGGGTCTGCTGCAAAGTAGGGAAAGGTTTTTTTGGAGGAAAAAAGAGAGCGTGAAAGAAAAAGCAAAACGATTGGGAACAATTTTGTTTCCGGTGATACTGTTTTTGTATCCGCTGTTAAAAATTACACAGGGAATCGAACTGACGGACACCTGCTATGGTCTGGTAAATTACCGCTTTTTCCCGCATGCGGGGCAAGAGTGGACGGTTGCGACCTATCTTGCAAATGTGCTCGGGGCGTTTTTGATGCGCCTGCCCTTTGGGGACAGCCTGGTGGGAATGCGTTTTTATACGGGACTTTTCGTCAGCGCCATGGCGCTTTTGGCGTATTTTTTCCTGAAAGGCAAAATGCCGTCCTGGATCGCGTTTCTGGGCGAATTCGCGGCAATCAGCCTGTGCTGGATTCCGACGACGAGCCTGTATAATTACCTGACGTTTTTCCTGTTTTTGTGCGGAACGGTGCTTTTATACCGCGGACTGATCTGGCAGAACCGCAAATGGATGGCGTTTGCTGGCGTGTGTCTGGGCGCTTCTGTGCTGACGCGCCTGCCTAACATCGTAGAATGTGCGCTGATTATCGCGGTATTTTATTATGGCATTTTGAAAAAGAAAAAAGTGGCGGAGATCTGGAAAGATGTCGCTGCCTGTGTGATCGGCTTTGTGGCGGCATTTCTTGTCGGTTTTCTTGCGATCAGCCTGCAGTTTAGGTTTGATGCATATCCGAAGATGCTTGTCGGGCTTGCCGGATATTCCGGAACGGATGAGACGTATTCATCCCTTTCTATGATTACTTCTGTTATATCTGCTTATGTAGAAGCGTTTAAATGGGTGCTGATTTTGGGGATCGCAGCGCTTTTAGGTACGGTTTTATTTTTCCTTTTCCCCGGAAAATTTGAAAAAGGCAAGATGGTGCTGTATCTATGCATGCTTCCGGTGCTGCTGCGGTTTTTATGGGGACGCGGCATGTTCAACCTGCAGTACGCCTTTTACTGGAGCGTATTTGAGTGGTGTATGGTGCTTTTATATGTGGCAATCGGGCTGTGTATCTGGACCCTTGCCGATCCGCTGGTATTTCGAAGGGATAAGCTGTTGTCGTTGATGGTGCTTTTGGTCATTTTGATCACGCCGATCGGAAGCAACAACGAAACATATCCGAATATGAATAACCTGTTTTTGGTTGCTCCGGTGACCTTCTGGATAGGCTACCGGCTTTTGTTAAAGCTGCGCCGCCTGCCGTATAGCTTTGCGTGCCGGGCGATGCTGGTGTGCGTGGCGGTTGTTTTTCTGATACAGAGCACGGGCTTTGGCGTGCGTGCGGTTTTTCGGGACAGCATCGAGGGACAAAAGCGGGATACCCGGGTTGTAAACTGCAAAAAGCTTTCCGGTGCAAAAACGAATCGGGCAAATGCAGAGCAGCTGCAGGATGTTGTGGATTATTACGCAGAGCATGCGGATGAATTGGAGGAAAACAGCCGGCTTTTGACGTTTGGCGATGTGCCGGGCTTTTGCTGGCTGTTCGATCTGCCCTCGGCGCTGTCCCATGACTGGCCGGATATGAATACTTACCCGGCAGAGACGATGCGGACAGATTTGGAAGCGCTGTCCCAGGCGGGAGAAAAGCCGCTGGTGATCCTCTGTCCCGGAAAGGTGGACACAGAGGATGCACAGGAAGCGCAGAAATGGGAGCTGCTGCAGGAGTTTCTGGCGCAGAATGCCTATGAAATGAAGCTGGATAACGGAATCTATCAGATTTATGAATAAAGATGAAAGCAGCGCAGTGCGGAAAAAACGGACTGCAAAACCGCTTTTGGGAAAGAAGGAATCAGCCATGGAAGAAAAGAAGCTTCCCTTTACCGGACGGGAAAAAATCCGGTTCAATGTACCTCCGTTTACGGGACGGGAATATGAATATGTGCGCCAGGCAGTGGAAAATCAGAAGATCTGCGGAGACGGGGAATTTACCAAAAAGGCGAGTCACTGGTTTGAAGAAAAAACCGGAACGGCGAAGTGCCTGATGACGACTTCCTGTACCCATGCGACGGAGCTTGCCGCGATTCTGGCGGATATCAAACCGGGGGATGAAATTATTATGCCGTCTTACACATTTGTTTCCACGGCAAATGCGTTTGTGCTGCGGGGCGGCGTGCCTGTTTTTGTGGATATTCGTCCGGATACCATGAATATTGACGAAAAACAGATCGAAGCAGCGATCACCGAAAAGACGAAGGCCATCGTGCCGGTGCACTACGCCGGAGTAGCCTGCGAAATGGATACGATCATGGATATCGCAAAGCGTCACAACCTTCTTGTGATTGAGGATGCGGCGCAGGGCGTGATGGCTTCTTATAAAGGGAAAGCCCTCGGGAGCATCGGTGATTATGGCTGCTACAGCTTCCATGAAACAAAAAATTACAGCATGGGGGAGGGCGGTGCGCTGCTGATCCGCGATCGGGAGCATGTGGAGCGTGCAGAGATCATCCGGGAAAAAGGTACTGACCGAAGCAAATATTTTCGCGGTCAGGTGGATAAATATCGCTGGCAGGAGTTCGGCTCCAGCTATTTACCGAGCGAGTTAAATGTGGCGTATCTGTATGCACAGCTGGAAATGGCAGATCAGATCAATGAGGCACGGTTGGCGCGCTGGAATGAGTACTATAAGCTGCTGACGCCACTTGCTCAGGCAGGCAGGATTGAGCTGCCGGTGGTTCCGGAGGGCTGCGTCCATAATGCCCACATGTTCTATATCAAGACGGCGGACGAACACGAACGCCAGGAGCTGATCAATTATTTGAAGGAACGGGACATTCTGGCGGTTTATCATTATGTGCCGCTGCATTCCGCGCCTGCAGGAATTAAATATGGACGCTTCAACGGAGAGGATGTCTACACGACAAAGGAAAGTGAGCGCCTGCTGCGCCTGCCGATGTACTATGGTCTGACGGCGGAAGAGACAGCATTTGTGGCGGATCAGGTGAAGGAGTTTTATGGCAGGTAAGCAGTTTTTGAAAAAACACGAAAATTGCATACTGTCGCTTGCGATGGCTCTGATCCTGACGGGGATTTTAGCGGCGCGCTTTGACTTTTATTATGATTTGAATGACGATGTGCTGATAAAAGATATTCTGTCCGGCGTATATTCCGGTACGCCGGACGGACATACCATGCAGCTGTTGTATCCGCTGGGAGCATTGCTTGCGCTGTTGTACCGGGGGCTTTCGATCCCGGTATTCGGCGCGTTTTTGCTTTTCTGCCAGTTTGGGAGTATCTGGGCGGTCGGATACAGGAGCACCGTGCTGGTGGACGAGGAGCGGGCAGCACGTGATGGCGCGCCTTTTGCACCAGGGATGTGCAGTGCAGCGTCTGCCGCGCGTCTGGCAGAGCCTGCGGTATGCAGCGCATGGAATATTACTGCCGAGCGGCTGGGCGTAAAAGGGGTGCTTCTCCTTGTAGAGGCTCTGTTCTGGTTCGCAGCGATGGGCAGTCACCTCGTGTATCTGCAGTACACGGTCACGGCAGGGATGCTGGCGGGCGCGGCGATTTTTTGGGTTGTTACGGCGAAGGGCAAAGAACGCTTCTGGGCGCTTTTGCTTTATTGGCTTTCTTTCTGCCTGCGTCCGGAGATGGCGCTTTTGTGCCTGCCGCTTGCAGGAGCTGGCGGTCTTTGCATCTGGGGCAGGGAAAAACCGATTTTTTCCAAAGAAAGCCTGCGGCATTATCTTGGACTGTTTGCAGCGTTGGTAATCGGGATGGGTGTTTTTTACGGGCTTGACGTGCTTGCCTATTCCGATCCGAACTGGAAAGATTTCCGACAGTTTTTCGATGAGCGCACGATATTATATGATTACCATCTGGATTTCATTGAGCAATACGATGAAAACCGGGAAGCCTATGAAGAGACGGGTGTTTCCAGGACCCTGCAGGAGATGCTCAAAAACTATAACTTTGGGGCGGCGGATGAGATCGACACGCAGATGCTTTCTTCCCTGGCGGTGCGGGCGAAGAAAACAGACGCAAAAGAATCGGTGCTATCGCAGGTAAAAAAAGCAATTTGGCGGCTGGTACATGAAAACTGGTTGTCGAAAAGCGACCTGCCCTGGAACGTTGTCTGGCTGGCAGTTGTTTTTGCATGGTGTTCCTGCTGTTTACAGAAAGGAAACCGAAGATATTTCTGGCAGCCGGTTTTTGTGGTTTGTGTCGGCGGAATGCTGTGGAGCTATCTGCTGATGCAGGGACGGATGGTGGATCGTGTGACCCATCCGCTGTATCTGGCACAGATTTTGCTGGCGGCTGGGCTGTGGGGAACGGCAACGAGCACAGCCGCGCCCGGCATCAACACGCGCAGCACCGGACGTATTCACAGTGTCATGACCGCTGCAGTCTGCGGTGTTATCCTGTTGCTTTGTATTCTCCGGGTTCCGGGCATGTGGCAGGGTGTGGCGCAGGAGCAGACACGCAGGGAAACGGTAAACCAGACAAACGAGGACGTGTTTGCATATTGCAAAAAACATGCTTCGACGCTGTTTTTAGAGGATGTGTATTCGACGGTGGCGTATTCGGAGAAGATTATGCTGGACCGCGATAAACCGTTCAACTATGATCTGTTGGGCGGCTGGCTGGTAAAAAGCCCGCTGACAAGGCAGAAGCTGTCAGCGTTTGGATATGCTTCCATGGGAGAAGCGGCCAGAAGCAGTGAGAAGGTCTGTCTGCTGGCGGACGAGGGCACGGATATGTCCTGGCTGACAGAATATCTGGAGGAACAGGGAGAACCCGGAATGCTGCTGCGGATCGGCTCTGCAGGAGAAGGGGTTGAGGTTTATCAGTTCCTTTCAGAAGAGCGCATAAACGAAATGTTTCGGGGAGAAGAGATTGATGCAGAAGATTGAGGGAAAGCAGATTTATCTGCGGCCGATCACGATGGAGGACACGGACCGGATTGTTTCGTGGCGGAATCAGGATCGCGTCCGGCATAATTTTATCTATCAGAAGCTTTTTACAAAAGAAAGCCATGAAAATTGGATGCACACCCAGGTGGAAACCGGCCATGTCGTACAGTTTATTATCTGTGAAAAAAATAACGATCGACCGGTAGGCAGCGTATATTTCCGGGACATCGACCACGACAATAAAAAAGCGGAATATGGAATTTTTATCGGAGAAGCGGACGCTGCGGGCAGAGGAATCGGATCGGAAACAGCCCGCCTTGCAGCAGATTACGCGCGGGATGTGCTAAAGCTCCACAAGCTGATGCTGCGCGTGTTCGCGGATAATGTCGGGGCAGTCAAAAGCTACCAAAATGCCGGATTTGTGCAGGAGGCATTCCTGAAGGATGAATTTTTGCAGAACGGCATTTATCGGGATATGCTGCTGATGGCAATTTTGTTTGAGGAGAACAGGTAAACAGCCGCATCTGCGGCAATACAGGAGGAAGTATGAAGAAACAGTTAGTCAGCTTTGTAATCCCGTGCTACCGGTCAGCGGAAACGATCGGCAGTGTGGTGGACGAAATCGAAGCAGCGATGGGGGAGCTGGAGCGGTATGAGTATGAAATCATTCTGGTCAACGATTGCTCGCCGGACGATACCTTTGGAAAAATCCGCGAGCTGTGCGGCAAGGATAAACGGATCAAGGGGATAAATCTGGCGCGAAATTTTGGACAGCATGCGGCACTGATGGCGGGATTTCATCAGGTAAAGGGCGACATCCTGGTTTGTCTGGATGATGACGGTCAGACGCCTGCAAACGAAGTCGGCAAGCTTCTGGCTGCGCTGGAAAACGGCGCAGACGTTGCATATGCAAAATATGAGCACAAGCATCACAGCGCATTTCGGAATTTCGGAAGCAGGGTCAACGACTGGATGCTCTGCTTTATGCTGAACAAACCAAAGGATCTGTTTATTTCCAGCTATTTTGCCGCAAGACGCTTTGTACTGGAAGAGATGCTGAAATATGAAAATGCGTTCCCTTATGTCATTGGACTGGTGCTTCGTGCAACCAGAAATATTGTCAACGTGACGGTAGAACATCGGGATCGAATGGTCGGCGAATCCGGCTACACCTTTGGAAAGCTGTTGGCGCTGTGGTTTAACGGATTTACAGCGTTTTCAGAAAAGCCCCTCCGGATCGCAACGATGGCGGGTGTGGGCTGCGCCGGACTGGGATTTTTGTACGGAATTTATACGATTATTAAAAAGCTGGTGCTTCCGGGTGTTCCGGTTGGATTTTCAGCGCTGATGGCGTCGATCATGTTTATCGGCGGAATGCTGATGCTGATGCTGGGGTTGATCGGGGAATATGTCGGAAGAATGTACATCTGTCTCAATCATGCGCCGCAGTTTGTGGTAAGGGAGATCGTTGGTGGAGAAGAAGAGGAATCGGAAAATTAAATATCGCACGCTTATTTGCAGCGCAGCAGGGGCTTTTTTTTGCGGATTTGGTGCAAACTGGGGCAGTCAGCTGGATCGAAACGGAAACGTAGCAGTAACGGATTTGTACAGCTGGCTGATCCCATTTCTGACGGCCTGTGTGCTGACACCGGTGTTTTATCTGGTGGTGGAAAAGCTGACCGGCATAGAGGCGCCAGGCGATAGGCAGGTATCGCACAGCAACAAAAAAGCGCCGGATGCCGGGCAGCAACTGCAGCGGGGCTGGAAGAAGCTGTTCCAAAGTCCGATCCTCCGCTATGCCATCATCCTGTTCCTATGCTGGCTGCCGGTATTCCTTGCGGTCTATCCAGGCTTTTTTGCCTATGATGCGACGGAAGAGCTGCAGGAGGTGCTGACCGGACAGTATGTGACAAGACATCCCCTTTTACATGTACTGATGCTTGGAAAAACGGTAAGCGGCATTCAGAAGCTGACGGGCAGCTATAATAGCGGGATCGGCGTTTATGTGCTTGCACAAATGGCGATAATGGCGATGCTGCTTGGCTGGACCATACAGCAGCTTCGAACCAGGGCAGGACGAGTCTGCGGGCTGTTGTTCTACGGACTGTTCCCGGTCGTCCCGATGTATGTGCTGTGCACGAGCAAGGACATGCCATATACGGCAGGAATGCTGGCAGTGCTGGTACTGCTGTGCAGGATGCAGCGTGGCGGATGCAGCAGGAGGGGAGAAGCTGAAGTTGCTGCTGCGCACGCGGATGTGGTATCATCGACAGCCAGCGCCGCTCGGTCAAAAGCTGTAGCAGACGCCGAAATGCCCAAAGCCGGTCATTTTCCCTTAAGCACCGCATCCCTTCCGGCACTCGCATTCGCCCTGCTGGTCATGGCAGTTTTCCGCAGCAATGGAGTGATCGTCCTTGTATTGTTTCTACCGATCCTGTTTTTTCTGGTACAGAAAAGCAGCCGGAAAAAGGCAGTGCTTTTGGCAGGCGTTGTTTTGGGGGCGTATGTTCTTTTACAGAGTGGCTTAAACATTGTCCTGAAGCCGGAGAGCACGAATGCGATGGAAAGCCTGACCGTGCCGATTCAGCAGCTTGCGCGGACGTGGAACTACAGCCCGGAGCTGTTTTTGGAGGAAGATCAGGAAACGCTGTTTGAAATTTTACCGGAGGAATCCCTGCAGCTGTATCAGCCGAAGCTTTCCGATCTGGTAAAGGCGGGATTTGTGACGGAAAATTTTAAAAAGGATCCTGCAAAATATGCAAAGCTGTGGACAAGGATCGGGATAAAAGCACCGGCAACGTACTTAAACGCCTGGCTTTTGACCTCCTATGGCTTCTGGTATCCGGGCGCGGATATTGATGTATACAATGGCACAAGATGCTACGAAAGCAGCTCTTATTTTTCCTGTGAAACGGAAGGACCCGGACGGCGGGATTCCAAACTGCCGTGGCTGGAGCATTGGTATGAAAACCTTTCCTGGACGGATACAGTGCACAAAATACCGGTCGTTTCCCTTCCCTTTTCGCCGGGAGCGCTGTGCTGGTGTTACGTGCTCGGCACACTGTTTTTGATCGCGTCCGGAAACTGGAGGAAGGCGGCGGTATTTTCACCGGTCTGCCTGAATCTTCTGACGGTGTTGTTAGGACCGACCTATCTGGTACGTTACGTCCTGATTTTCTGGTTCGCCCTGCCCCTTTACTTGTCAATCTGTGTCGGAGTGTGTTATACTTCTAAAGATAATGGGAAAAGTGGGAAATCCTGCGTAAAAGCAGATAAACAGGCTGCCGGAAATCTGCCGGATGGTTCCCTTTTCGGAAAGGCTTTTCATGAATCGAAAGATTAAAGCATATCAGGCAATTATTTATATCGTTCTGTTTTATCTGGCAGCGGTTCTTTTTTTGCTGGGACCGGGAAAACTGCTGGAAAAAGACAGGCTTCTGGCGGGTGCAGAAAATCCGGTCGGAACCGTGGAGGTGCGGGAGGATCAGCAGGTTCAGCAGGTGCTGATTGCAGAGGGCGATTATCTACGGTATCTGGAGCTGTATGTGACATCTCCAAAATCTCCCGGGGAGTATTATCATCTGCTCGTTTACGATGAAAATAACGAAATGCTGATCTGCTTGCAGCCGGGTGTAACAGCCGAACATGTGGAGCAAATGGCGGCATATCAGCCGAAAAAAA